>Ga0182749_1000567_pt1 | contig 33291 bp, 29 predicted proteins | sample eDN3rd37CKraftMG_FD_128875 | JGI IMG/M metagenome (GOLD analysis project Ga0182749, IMG submission 128875) | Enriched Miracle-Growth compost microbial communities from Emeryville, California, USA - eDNA 3rd pass 37_C Kraft MG (version 2) (version 2) ...
GCCGGCCTCGATCGCCGCCTCCAGCATGGCGTCGGCGTTCGCCACCTTGGCGTCGTATTCGACGACGCCGACGTGATCGAACATGAACGACACCGCCCCGGTCTCGGCCAGGTTGCCGCCGGCCTTGGTGAAATAGGAGCGCACGTCCGAAGCGGTGCGGTTGCGGTTGTCGGTGAGCACCTCGACGATCACCGCCACCCCGCCGGGGCCGTAGCCCTCGTAGCGGATCTCGTCGTAGTTCTCGGCGTCGCCGCCCTGGGCCTTCTTGATGGCGCGCTCGATGGAATCCTTGGTCATGTTCTCCGCGCGCGCGGCCTGCACGGCGGCGCGCAGCCGCGGGTTCATCGCCGGGTCAGGAATCCCGAGCTTGGCCGCCACCGTGATCTCGCGGGCGAGCTTGCCGAACACCTTGGACTTGATCGCATCCTGCTTGCCCTTGCGGTGCATGATGTTCTTGAACTGGGAATGTCCGGCCATGTCCGAGGTCTCGAAGGGAATGTGCGGCCAGCCGGCGCAAAATGCCGCGCGGGCCGCCGCAAAGGTGGTTGACGAGGCGGCCTTATAGGCTGGCGGACGCGGCGCGGGCAAGCTGTCCCCGCACGTCGGCCGGAAGGCAGTCCACGCGCCGTAACGCAGGCATCGATGGCATGGTCCGGCTGCGGCTGTGCGAGCAGCTACCGGCGCGAAACGCCAATCGGCGCCTTCGCCAGGCCCGGCAGGATTACCTCATATGGAACTTTCGGCGCGGGCGCGCGATTCAGACCACAAGACAAGGAAAACGTCGCCGTTTCCACGGGCGCGGCGCGCAAGAGGCGAGCCATGTCACAGGCCGGCAACCATTCTTATTATGAGACGACAACCGCCGTTCACGGACGCGCGATCCGCGGCTTGCTCGGGCAGCGCCTGCGCACCATGTACGATGAACTGGTGACGGAAGGCGTGCCGGAGCATTTCGTGAATCTGCTTCGGAGCCTTGATCACCGGGGCACCAAGGAGAACGCTCATGGGCACGGACAGTCATGACGTGCGCGGCGACATCCTGAAGGCGCTGCCGGCATTGCGGGCTTTTGCAGTTTCACTTTCGGGAAGCATGGACAAGGCCGACGACCTCGTGCAGGAGACGATCCTGCGCGCCATCGCCAACATCGACTCGTTCGAGCCCGGCACCAATCTGCCGGCGTGGCTGTTCACGATTTTACGCAACCTGTTCCGGTCCGATTATCGCAAGCGCCGCCGCGAGGTCGAGGACATCGACGGCCGCTACACCGACTCGCTGAAGAGCTATCCCACGCAGGACACCCGCATGGAGTTTCACGAGTTGCGTGCGGCGCTCGCCAAGCTGCCGGAGGACCAGCGCGAGGCCGTCATCCTGGTCGGCGCCTCGGGCTTTTCCTACCAGGAAGCCGCTGATGTCTGCGGCTGCGCCGTGGGCACCATCAAGAGCCGCGTCAACCGCGCCCGCGCCCGCCTCGCCGACCTGATGTCGGTCGGGGGCGCCGAGTATTTCCAACCGGACGACACCGACCGCGCCGTCGTGGAAATGGAGCATTAGGCCCGCTGAAAACCTGCTATCCTCGGCAAAACGGCCGCCGGGGAGCCTGCCATGAACGTTCCAGTCGTCCGCCTCACCAGCCTCGCCCACGGGGGCGGTTGCGGCTGCAAGCTCGCGCCGTCGGTGCTCCAGCAATTGCTGGCCGACCAGCCGCTTGCCGCGCCTTACAAGCAATTGCTGGTCGGCACCGAGACTGGCGACGACGCCGCGGTGTGGCGGCTCGACGACGGCACCTGCATCATCGCCACCACCGATTTCTTCATGCCCGTGGTCGACGACCCCGCGGATTTCGGCCGCATCGCAGCGACCAACGCCATCTCGGACGTCTATGCCATGGGCGGCCGGCCGATCATGGCGCTCGCGATCCTCGGCATGCCGCTCGGCAAGATCGCGCCGGAGACCGTGCGCGAGATTTTGCAAGGCGGCGCGGCCGTGTGCGCATCCGCCGGCATCCCGGTCGCCGGCGGCCATTCCATCGACGCGCCGGAGCCGATCTATGGCCTCGCCGTCATCGGCCTATGCGAGACCGAGGACCTGCGCCGCAACTGCGACGCCAGGCCCGGCGACGCCTTGATCCTGACCAAGCCGCTCGGCGTCGGCATCTATTCCGCCGCCATCAAGAAGGACGCGCTTCCGCCCGGCGGCTACGAGGACATGATCGCGACCACGACGCTGCTCAACCGCGTCGGCGCCGAGCTCGCCAAGGACCCGGCGGTCCATGCCATGACCGACGTCACCGGCTTCGGCCTGCTCGGCCATGCGCTCGAACTGGCGCGCGGCTCGAACCTCTCCGTGGTGCTGCGCGCGGACAACCTGCCGCTGCTGCCGCAGGCGGCGGCGCTGGCGCAGCAAGGCTTCATCACCGGCGCGTCGCTGCGCAACTGGGCGAGCTACGGCGACGCCGTGACGATACCGACGAACCTGCCGGAATGGCGACAGCATCTCCTCACCGATCCGCAGACCTCGGGCGGCTTGCTCGTCTCCTGCGCGCCGGAGCGCGCCGAGGCGATCCTGGAGACCATTGTCGCCGCCGGCTGCCCCGGGGCGAGGATCGTCGGCCGCGTCGAGGCGGGCAAGCCCGGCGTGCGCGTCGAAGGCTGACGCTTCCCCTTTGTCCCGCGCCGCATTATGGGTGACGCCCCAATGATCGTTGCCCAGGGAGAGCACCCATGAAAGCCGCGGTGTCGAGCGAGACCGGCCTGCAAATCCGCGACATCCCGCAGCCCAAGCCGAAGCCGAACGAGGTGCTGGTGCGCGTGCGCGCGGCGAGCCTCAACCGGGCGGACCTCAACGCCGCGCGCGGCGGCGGGGCGCATGGCGACATGGGAGCGGTCGTGGGGCTCGACTGGGCCGGCGAGGTGGTCGAGGTCGGCGCCGAGGCCAAAGGCGGCTTCAAGCCCGGCGACCGCGTGATGTGCGCCGGCGCCGGCGGCTACGCCGAATATGCCGTGACCGACTGGGGCCGCGTGACGCCGATCCCGGACGGCATGAGCTTCGAGGTCGCCGCGACGCTGCCGGTTGCGGTCGCCACCATGCACGACGCGCTCATCACCAATGCGAAGCTGAAGAAGGGCGAGAGCGTGCTGATCCAGGGCGCGAGCTCCGGCGTCGGCATCATGGGCCTGCAGATCGCCAGGCTGATGGGCGCGGCTTTCGTCGTCGGCACCTCCACCAACGCGGAACGGCGCGCCAGGCTCAAGGAGTTCGGCGCCGACCTCGCGGTCGATACCGGCAATCCCGGCTGGGCCGACGAGGTGCTGAAGGCCACCGGCGGCAAGGGCGTCGACGTGGTCATCGACCAAGTATCCGGCGCGCTGACGAACGCCACGATGAAATGCACCGCGATCCGCGGCCGCATCGTCAACGTCGGCCGGCTCGGCGGCGGCACCGCGGAGTTCGACTTCAACCTGCACGCCAACCGCCGCATCACCTACATCGGCGTCACCCACCGCACCCGCTCGGTCGACGAGCTGCGCGAGGAGACCCGCGTGATGTGGGCCGACCTCAAGGACGCCATCGCCGCCGGCAAGCTCACCCTGCCGATCGACAAGACCTTCCCGCTCGACCAGGCGGCCGCGGCGCAGGCGCACATGAAGGCCAACGGCCATTTCGGCAAGGTGCTGCTGATCCCGTAAGAAAACAGGTCCCCTAGCCCGCCCGCTCAATACTTGAGCGTCGTGGTGATGCCGAACACCGCGGCGTCGCCGAGCCGCGCGACCCCGGTGGGGTCGTTCGGGTTCGGCGCGCCGCCCGAGGGCCGCACCACGTACTGGAAGAACGGCTGGACCAGCCAGCCCTCCAGCACGTGGGCCTCGTAGATCGCCTCGAACAGCAGCTCGCTGGAGCGCACCGGCGTCGGCAGGCCGGTGAAGGCCTGCGTGTCGCGGTCGAGCGCGGCGTCGACGGGCGAGATGCGCATGTAGGCGAGCGCGAAACCGAAACGGTCGCGCGGGCGGCCGGCGATCATGCCGTTGAAGCCGATGCCGCCGTCGGCATAGAGGTCGATGAGGTTGCGGTCGGGCGGGCTGTAGGCGACGCGCGCGAACGCGGTGATGCCCTTCTCGGTGGCCGAGACGCCCTTCTCGGTGTCGGCCGGCGCGCGATAGAGCATCTGCTCGATCACGCCGAATACGCCGTAGTTGCCCCGCCGCTTGGCGGCAATGCCGGCGCTTGCGGGATCGGCGAGCGACAGGCCGCCGGCATCGAAGCGCTGATCGTCGAACAGGCCGGTGTGATACCACGCGCCCGGCGTGACATTGCCGGGCAGGCCGCCGAGATCGTAACCGAAGCGCACCTGCCCGATGACCCACGGGCTGTCCTGGACCCGGAACGCGAGTCCATGGTCGTCGCGCCGCTGCGGATCGCCCGGCCCGGGCGCGGCCGGGTCGCCGTCGAACACCGCCCAATAAGCTGTCGTGTTGTCGTCGAGGCTCGCCTTGACCCGGATGCCCGGCACGGCGATGGGCGGCGCCGGGCCGCCGGCCGGCAGGTTGCTCGCCTTGATGGCGGGCCAGCCGAACGTGCCGTTGACGAACAGGTCGTCGGTCTGGCTGTCGAAGAACTCCACGTCGGCCGCCTGCTGCCCGGCCTTGATCGCGACCGCGCCGAGCGTCTGCTCGAACCACGCCTCGTAGAGCCGCGTGTCGGGCAACGCCTCGATCTCGCTGATGGTGGCGAGGTTGCCGATATTGTTGCGCGTCAGGCCCTGGCCGTAGATCGCATACATGTTGGCGTGGGCGGCGAGCCCGCGCTAGCCGGCGAGCTTCTCGACATCCACATCGACGCCGGCGTCGAGGCGGCCGAACGTGATGCCGCCCTGCTTCATGCCGCCCGAGACGTTGGCGATGTTGTCGACGATATAGGTCGCGCCGAAGCTGATGCCCCTGTCGGCGAGCCTGGCGCGCCAGTCGTTGAAGCCCGGCGGCGCGATCGGCAGCCAGTCGGCCGCGGTCTCGTCCTTGGCGCCGGCGCCGGCTGGCGAAGACGCCGCCGCAACGGCAAGACCGGCGAGAACGGCGACCCCGATACGCATGACGCCGCGCCGGACCCTGCGATGCACCGCTACACGCCGCTCAGCGCCCCATGATGCCGAGCCGCCGCACGAGCCAGAACGTCAGCGCCACCGACGCCGCGATGAGGCCCATGGCCCAGTAGAAGCCGCCGTCGACGTCCGTGAGCGGCAGGTCCTTGGTGTTCATGCCGAACACGCCGGTGACGAGCGTCGGCGGCAGCAGCAGCGTGGTCACCACGGTGAGGACGTTGAGCTGCCGGTTGCTCTGCTCGGCGAGCCGCGAGCCGATCTCCTCCTGGAGCAGGTGGGCGCGGTCGCGGATTTCGACGATGTCGCGGTCGAGCCCGTCGAGCCGCTGGGCGAGCTTGGCCGCGGCGAGCCGCAGCGCCGGGGCGAGGCGCAGGTCGTTCTGGTCGAAGCGATAGAACAGCATGCGCATGCCGAGAAGCTGGCGGTGCAGCCGCACGGCGGTGCGCCGCACCGGGCCGAGCCGTCCGCGATGGTCGGCGGCGACGTCGAAGGTCAGCGCCTCCTCGATCTCGTCGAGTTCGCCGGACAGCTTGTCGGCCGCGCCTTCGATGCCTTCCGCCACATGCTCGACGATCAGCTCCAGGAGTCCCGCCACGCTCGGCAGCCGCCGGCCGTGCTCGATCGACTGCCGGGCTGACTCGATGGCGCACAGCGGATGGTGCCGGCCGCTCACCAGCATGTGCTCGGCCATGACGAAGCGCAGGAATCCGATCTCGCTGCTGCTCGGCCGGTCGAGCCGTCGCACCAGGTCGGCGAACGCGCCATAGACGCAGGCGTCGGCGAGATGCAGTTGCTGGAAATTGTCGGCCGAGAGCATGAAGGCTCGCGCCGGCTCGGGCAGGTCGGCTCCTGCGAGCCAGGCGTTGCCGCGCGCGTCGCCGAGATTGAAATGCAGCCACAGCCAGCCGCCGTGCGGCGACGCGATCGGCGCCGCGGTCGCCATCGCGCGCCGTCGCATCGTCGCTAACAGTCTTCTAACGGCGCGGAGAGGCCCGCGGCACAGCCGTTTTCCGACGCCGCCGATGTCATTGTTCTGTCATGTGACGGCAGGCGTTGCAGCCGCTGCGGGGCATTTAAGCAGCTCTTAACAAGCCGATTATTAGCCGTAGTGCCGAAGTCTATGGGGAGACTTCGCGCGTTTCGGGACTTGCAATGACTGCCACGACAAGACAAGGCGCCGCGCCGATCCTCGGCGGCGACATTCCAATCCTGCGGCTGAAATGGCACGCCGCGCTCGTTCCCGGCCGGGCGCTGCCGCCCTACGAACAGGTGATGCTGGGAAGCCTCGGGCGCCAGGCCGACCACCTGATGCTGGTCGGCGGCGAGCGCCCGGCCACGTTCAAGGTGCTGCTGGCCGGCGAAGCCGTCCGCCAATGGGTCGGCGGCGACCTGAGCGATCGCGCCGTCAGGGATTTCCCGCCCGATTGCGCGCTGTCGATCGGCGAGACCATCGAGCGCGCGCTGGACACCCGCGCGCCGGCCTATTCGGCCGCGCACCGCGTCCGCGACGGCGTGGTGTCGAGCTACGAGATCCTGGCGCTGCCCATGGCCTATCGCTGGGGCGCGCCGGTGGTCGGCGTCTACATCCGCGACAGGGACGTGCGCTACAGCCTGGTCGATGCCATCTTCCGCTCGACCAGCGAGGGCATCCTGGCGCTGGCGGCGATCCGCGACTCTTCGGACAAGCCGGTGGATTTCCAGATCGTCGCGCTCAACGACGCGGCGCCGCGGCTGCTGCGCACGAGCGCCGAGGCGCTGCTGTGGCGGCGCTTCTCGGAGCTGAAGACCGGCCTCAACGCCGGCGGCGTGCGCGAGCACCTGCTGGCGACGCTGGAGACCGGGGAGCCGAGCCGCTTCGAGCTGCCGCTCCTGTTCGACGGCGACGTGATGCACGTCAATCTCGGCATCAGCTCGACCGGCGACCTTCTCTCCATCACGCTCACCGACATCGGCGACCTCAAGGAGCGCGAGACCTCGTTCCGGTTGCTGTTCGACGGCAGCCCGGTGCCGATGTGGCTTTACGATCCCGACACGCTGCAATTCATCGGCGTCAACGACGCGACCGTGGAGCACTATGGCTACAGCCGCGAGCAGTTCCTCGCCATGCGGCTCCCCGGTATCTGGACGCGCGAGGACGCGGAGGAGCACGAGCGGCTGGCGCGCTCGGTCACGGACGCCTATCAGCCCGACCGGAGCTGGCGGCACGTCCGGCGCGACGGCGGCGAGATCGAGGTCCTGACCTACGCGCGGCGCGTGCGGTTCGGGCGCGGCCACGCGGTACTCGTCGCCATCGTCGACGTGACGGAGCGTAAGCGCGCCGAGGCGCGCATCGCACACATGGCGCACCACGACGCGCTCACCGATCTGCCCAACCGCGTGCTGTTCAACGAGCGCCTGGGCGATGCGCTCGGCCAGATGGGCCGCGGCAACGACAGCCTCGCCGTGCTCTGTCTCGACCTCGACCAGTTCAAGAGCGTCAACGACACGCTGGGGCACCCGATCGGCGACAAGCTGCTCAAGACCGTGGCCCAGCGGCTGACGCGCTGCGTCGGCGGCGGCGACATGGTGGCGCGGCTCGGCGGCGACGAGTTCGCCGTCACCGTGCCCGCGCTCGCGAGTCCCCGCGCGGCGGAAACGCTCGCCAGCACCATCGTCGATGTGCTGAGCCAGCCCTACGACGTGGACGGCCACGAGGTCGTGGTCGGCGCCAGCGTCGGCATCGCGGTGGCGCCGGCTGACGGCAACACGCCCGAGGTGCTGCTGCGCAACGCCGACATCGCGCTCTACCGCGCCAAGTCCGACGGCCGCGGCCGCTTCCACTTCTTCGAGCCCGAGCTCGACAAGCGCATCCAGATGCGCCGCATGCTGGAGCTCGACCTGCGCAAGGCCTACGCCACCGGCGAGTTCGAGCTCTACTACCAGCCGCTCGTCAGCCTCGCCACCGGCCAGGTCAGCGGCTTCGAGGCGCTGCTGCGCTGGCGCCATCCCGAGCGCGGCATGATCTCGCCCGTCGAGTTCATCCCGCTGGCCGAGGAGATCGGGCTCATCGTTCCGCTGGGCGAATGGGTGCTGCGCAAGGCCTGCGCCGACGCCGCGGCATGGCCGGTGCCGGTGAAGGTCGCGGTCAACCTGTCGCCGAACCAGTTCAAGAGCCGCAACCTGGTGGGGGCCGTGGTCGGAGCGCTGGCGCAGTCGCGCCTGACGCCGCAGCGCCTGGAGCTCGAGATCACCGAGTCCGTGCTGCTCGGCGAGACCGAGGCAAACCTCGCCACGCTGCACCAGTTGCGCGGCCTCGGCGTGCACATCTCGCTCGACGATTTCGGCACCGGCTATTCCTCGCTGAGCTACCTGCGCACGTTCCCGTTCGACAAGATCAAGATCGACCAGTCGTTCGTGCGCGAGCTGGCGCAGCGGCTCGATTGCGCCGCCATCGTGCGCGCCGTCGCGGGCCTCGGCACCAGCCTGGGCATCGCCACCACCGCGGAAGGCGTCGAGACCGTGGAGCAGCTCGAGCGGCTGCGCGCCGAAGGCTGCACGGAGGTCCAGGGTTATCTGTTCAGCCCGCCGCGTCCGGTCGAGGAGTTGATGCCGCTGCTGCGCGGCCAGCAGGACAAGCTGCCCGACGTGGCATGAACGCACTGTCAAAAGGCCGTCATCAAACTCATCAATATCGCCCCTAGCGTCGATTGTTGATTCTCATGCCAAGGGGCGGGTCCATCACGTGTCGAAAGCTGTCAGCGCGCGCCTGACCGACGCGGTCCGCAGCGACCGCGGGGTGTCGGGACACGGTCTGCGCGAGCACCTCTTCGCCTGGGCCTTCAAGGGCCTCGTCTATCCGCAAATCTGGGAAGACCCGGACGTGGACATGGAGGCGCTGGCGATCACGCCGGACTGCCACGTCGTCGCCATCGCCTCCGGCGGCTGCAACGTCCTGTCCTACCTGCTGGCGGACCCGAAGCAGATCACCGCGGTCGATCTCAACACCGCGCACGTGGCGCTGAACCGGCTCAAGCTCGCCGCCGCCGCCCACCTGCCCTCCTGGGATTCGTTCTATCGCTTCTTCGGCTCGGCCGACGAGGCGGCCAACGTCAAGGCCTACTGGCGCCACATCGCGCCGGTGCTCGACGCCGCCTCGCGCGCCTATTGGGAGAAACGCGACTGGCGCGGCCGGCCCCGCATCTCGCTGTTCGCGCGCAACTTCTACCGCTACGGCCTGCTCGGCCGCTTCATCGGCTTCGGCCACCTGCTGGCGCGCGCCTATGGCGTGAACCCAAAGGACCTGCTCAACGCCGGCTCGCTCGCCGAGCAAAGGAGCTTCTTCGAGGCCGCAGTGGCGCCGCTGTTCGACAAGCGCCTGATCCGCTGGGTCGCGGCGCGGCCGGTGTCGCTTTACGGCCTCGGCATCCCGCCGATGCAGTACGACGCGCTTGCCGGCGGCAGCGACATGGCGAGCGTGCTGCGCGAGCGGCTGGAGCGGCTGACCTGCGGCTTCAGCCTGTCGGAGAACTATTTCGCCTGGCAGGCGTTCGGCCGCGCCTATGGCGACGCCGAGGCGGCGCCGCTGCCGCCCTACCTGCGGCGCAACAATTTCGAGGCGATCCGCGCCCGCGCCGGCGCGGTCGAGGTGCTCAACGCCTCGCTCACCGACTATCTCGCCGCCTGCCCGGACGCCTCGCGCGACCGCTACGTGCTGCTCGACGCCCAGGACTGGATGACCGACGCCAAGCTCAACGCGCTGTGGCGCGAGATCACCCGCACTGCGCGGCCCGGCGCGCGCGTCATCTTCCGCACGGCGGCCAAGCCCGACCTGCTGCCGGGCCGCGTCGATCCCGCGATCCTCGAACAATGGCGCTACGAGGCCGGGCCCTCGGCCGAGCTCACGCGCCGCGACCGCTCCGCCATCTACGGCGGCTTCCACCTCTACGTCCGCCGATGACCTCCGCCCTGTCCGCGGCGGAGGCCATGGACCGCATGTATCGCCATCAGCGGTACATCTACGACCTCACCCGCAAGCACTACCTGCTCGGCCGCGACGAATTGATCCGCAGGCTGCGGCCCGCGCCCGGCGAGACGGTGCTCGAAGTCGGCTGCGGCACCGCGCGCAACCTCATCGTGGCGGCGAAGCTCTATCCGCAGGCGCGGCTGTTCGGCGTCGACGTCTCCAACGAGATGCTGGCGTTCGCGAACGAGCAGCTCCGCCGCGACGGCCTCACCGGCCGCGTCAGCCTCGCCCGCGGCAGCGCCGAGGATTTCGACCCGGCGGCGCTGTTCGGCGTCGCCGCGTTCGACCGCGTGTTCGTCTCCTACAGCCTGTCGATGATCCCGCGGTGGCGCGAGGCCCTCGACCATGCGCTCGCGCTCGTCGCGCCGGGAGGCCGCCTCGCCGTGGTCGATTTCGGCGACCAGGAGCGCCTGCCGAAGCCCTTCCGCGCCGTGCTGCGGCGCTGGCTCGCGCTGTTCGACGTGACGCCGCGCGGCGACCTCGAAGCCGCGCTGCGCGACGCCGCCGCGCGCCACGGCGCGGCGCTCACGGTGACGCGGCCGTATCTCGGCTATGCGCAGCTCGCGGTGCTGACGGCTCCCCGCCGGGCCGCTTGATCGCAGGGCTCGCCGCCCGGCTGACGTGGTCGGCGAACTGCCGCGCGCTCGCTTCCCACGAATAGCCGAGCGCGAAGACGCGGCACGCCTCGCGCGACAGCTTGAGCGCGCCGAGGCACGCGGCGCGCAGGTCCTCATCGAGCACGCCGACCGCCGTGCCGCCGAGCACGTCGCGCGGGCCGGTCACCGGGAACGCCGCCACCGGCACGCCGCAGGCCAGCGCCTCGAGCTGCACCAGGCCGAACGTGTCGGTGCGGCTCGGGAACACGAACACGTCGGCGGCGGCCACATGCCCGGCCAGCACCTCGTCGGCCAAAGGCCCGAGAAACCTCGCGTCCGGGAAACACCGCCGCAGCGGCTCCAGCTCCGGCCCGTCGCCGATCACCATCTTGGTCCCCGGCAGATCGAGCGACAGGAAATCCGGCAGCCCCTTCTCCACCGCCACGCGCCCGACGCTGACGAAGATCGGCCGCGGCAGATCGAGCGGCAGCGCGCGCTCCGGCCGGAACAGCTCGGTATCGACGCCGCGCGTCCACATGCCGAGATTGCGGAAGCCGCGCGCCGAGAGCTCCTTCATCAGCGACGGCGTCGAGACCATGGTCACGGCGGCGGCGCCGTGGAAGTGCCGCAGCACGGCGTAGCTCAACGCCTCGGGAATCGGGAAGCGCGCCGACAGGTATTCGGGAAACCGCGTCGTGTAGCTCGTCGTGAACGGAATGCCGCGCTGCCGGCAATAGCGCCGCACCATGAAGCCGAGCGGCCCTTCGGTGGCGATATGGATCGCGTCCGGCCGCGCCTTCGCGATCCGCCGCGCGATCTCGCCCGGCCACGGGATGGCGCAGCGCAGGCCCGGATAGGTCGGCAGTCCGAAGGTGGCGAAGCCCTCCGGCGTCAGGAACTCGATCTCGACGCCGATGCGCCGCGCGTGACGCGCGAGCGAGGTCAGCGTCCGCACCACGCCGTTGACCTGGGGATGCCATGCGTCCGTGGCTACCAGGACGCGCATCGTGCGGCTCGCTTCGGGGACATCGGTCTGATTCGTCTCGCGTTGCGGCCGTGGGTAGCCGCGCTCGTTATCAGTTTGGTGACAGCGGTGTCATGCCGCGCCGACGCTGTAGCAATTCCGTCGCACTCGAATGCGAAGGATGTCATGAATCGATTCGCCGCGGTCGCGTCTTCCGGCGCTCCAATGCCGCACCCCGTTCGACGAAGGCGCCGCCCTGGCTATCTCACATGACGCCGGCGCGCCGCGGACACAACCTGCCTGGAGAGTCCATGATCGCCGAGATGCGCGCGCTCCTTGCCGCGCTTGGCCGGAAAGTCGGACTGCATCGTCTCGGCGCCATCCTCATCGTTGCCGTCATCGCCGTGGCGCTCACGGTGCTGGTCTCCATCGTCCGCGACGTGCCCTTCGCCGAGGTGATCGCGGCGATCCGCGCGCTGAGCACGCGCCAGCTCGGCCTCGCGCTCGCCTGCGTGCTCGGCGCGCTGGTGACGCTCACCTGCTACGACTTCTTCGCGCTGCGCCACGCCGGCTATTCCAAAGTGCCCTACGGCATCGCCGCGCTCGCCGCGATCTCGAGCTTCACAATCGGCCACAACGTCGGCGGCATGGTGTTCGTCTCCGCCGCCGTGCGCTACCGCATCTATTCCCGCCACGGCCTCACGGTCGCGGACGTGGCGAAGATCTGCTTCCTCACCGGCCTGACATTCTGGCTCGGCAACGGCGTGCTGCTCAGCCTGTGCATCGCCTATGTCCCGGAGCAGGCGGCGCAGTTCGACCAGCTTCCCGCCGCGGTGAACCGCGCGGTCGCCATTCTCGCGCTCGCCTGCATCGCCGCCTATGTCGCCTGGGTGTGGTGGAAGCCGCGGCCGCTCGGCCCGGAGAGCTGGCGGCTGAAGCTGCCGAACGGCCCGCTGACGCTGATCCAGATCGCGCTCGGCGCCGTCGACCTGACGCTGTGCGCGCTCGCCATGTATTTCCTGCTGCCGCCCGAGCCGCCCATCGCGATCGCGAGCTTCCTCGTGGTGTTCGTCATCGCAACGCTGCTCGGCTTCGCCAGCCACGCGCCGGGCGGCATCGGCGTATTCGACGCCACGGTGCTGCTGGTGCTGGCGCAGTTCGAGAAGAGCGAACTTCTGGCGAGCATCCTGATGTTCCGGCTGTGCTACTACATCGTGCCGTTCGGATGCTCTCTGATCGCGCTGGGCATCCGCGAGCTGGCGATCCACCTGCCGCGGCGGCGGGGCGCCAACCGGGAGTAGCGGGCCTGCCCCTAGACGCGCGCCGGATCGAGCGTGACCGACCATAGCGCCGCGTCGTCGCGGTCGCGCAGCGTCACCGTCATCTGCTCCGTCGCGCCGTCGATGCGAACATGGCCGAAGAACTGCATGCCCGCGGACGGCGGCAGGTTCTGGCGCTCGGCGCCCGGCGCCTTCACGAAGCGGACCTCGGGGCCGAACGTGTCGTCGAGCTCGTTCGGGCCGAAGGTGCCGGCGTTGAGCGGGCCGGAGACGAATTCCCAGAACGGATCGAAGTCCTGGAACTGCGCCTTGTCCGGGTTGTAGTAGTGCGCCGCGGCGTAGTGCACGTCGGCGGTGAGCCACACCGTGTTCTTCACCCCGGCGCTCTTGATGAAGCGCAGCAGGTCCGCGATCTCGAGCTCGCGGCCGAGCGGCGGGCCGTCGCCCTGGGCGACGGCTTCCGAGCCCGTCCGGTTCGCCGCGTCGTCGTAGACGATGAGGCTCAGCGGCATGTCGGAGGCGATCACCTTCCAGGTCGCGCGCGACGCCAGCAACGCGCGCTTGAGCCAGGCCAATTGCTCCGCGCCGATGAAATAGCTGTCCGGCTCGTAGGCCGTCTGGCGGTTGGGGCCGTTGGGGCCGCGGTAGCTGCGCTCGTCAAGCATGAACACGTCGAGCAGCGGGCCGTAGGCGATCGTCCGATAGACGCGGCCGGGCTCGACGATGCTCTCGCGCAGCGGATACATCTCGTGGAACGCCTGCGCCGCGCGGGCGGCCAGCACGGCGATGCTGCGCTCCCTGTAGGCGGCGGGGAGCTCCTTCGACAGCGACCAGTTGTTCGTCACCTCGTGGTCGTCCCATTGCACGAAGACCGGGACCTCGGCGTTGAAGGCGCGCAGGTTGTCGTCGAGCAGGTTGTACGTGTGCGCGGCGCGGAACTCGGCGAGCGTCTCCGCGACCTTGGCCTTCTCCGGCACCGTGACGTTCTTCCAGAGCGTGCCGTCCGGCAGCTTGACCTCCTTCGCGATCGGGCCGTCGGCGTAGATCGTATCGCCCGAGTGGATGAAGAAGTCCGGGTCGTGCCGGCGCATGGCGGAGAAGGTCTTCATACCGCCGTCATCGGGGTTGATGCCCCAGCCCTGGCCGCAAACGTCGCCGCCCCACACGAAGCTCACGTCGCGCCGGCTCTCCGGCGCGGTGCGGAAGCGCCCGACCAGGGGCTCGCCGACCACGTTGATGTCCGCGAGGTCGCGGAAGCGGACGCGATAGAAGATGTCCTGACCGGCGGGCAGGTCCTCGACCAGCAGCTTGGCGGTGAAATCGCGCTCCGGCAGCGCCGCGACCGGCGGCAGCGCCCGCGCGTTCCTGAAGCTTTCGGTGGTCGCGACCTCCACCAGCATCTGCGACGGACGGTCGGCGCGCGCCCAGAGCACGGCGTCGCGGGAGGTGACGTCGCCCGATTGCAGGCCGTGGGTGACGCGGGGCCGGTCGGCGGCGCGGCTGACGAGCGGCCGCGCCAGCGTCGCCGCGCCGAGCGCCCCCGCGCCCTTGAGCAAGGCTCGGCGGCCGATGACAGGACGGGACATCGCGAAGCCCTCGAATCGACGGGATGGCCGAGGTTCGCGCGGCTCCGCGAAGCTGTCATGACAGCACGCGCGCGGCGCGCCCGCTCAGCCCTGCTGCTCGATGTTGGCGATCTTCACGTAGTTTTTCCAGTTCTCGATGTCCTTGAGGTAATACGCCTGCGCCTCGGCCGGCGTGGTCACCCACGGGTCGGAGGCGGTGTCGCCGAGGAACTTGCGGGTCTCCTCGCTGCCGACGACCTCCGCGACCCATTTTCCGAGCTGCTCGACGATGGGGTCCGGGGTCGCCGCCGGCACGATGGCCGCGAAATAGCTCGTCAGGTCCATGGGCACGCCGCACTGGGTCATGGTCGGCACGCCCGCGCTCGCCTTCAGCGGCTCGCCGGAGGACAGCGCCAGCGGACGCACCACGCCGGCGCGCTCCTGCCCCACCGTGAACACGCTGTCGGCGGTGACGAAATCGAGGCTGCCGCTGACGAGATCGTTCACCATGTCGGGCGCCGCCTTGTAGAGCACCTCCACGAGCTCCAGTCCCATGGTCTTCCTATAGATCGCGGACATCACCTTGCCGACCGGATTGGACGTGCCGTAGGTGGCCTTGTCCTTCTTCTCCTTCAGCGCGGCGGTGAGGTCGGCCAGCGTCTTCCACGGCTTGGCGGCGTGGACCGAGAGCATGGTCGCCTGCCGGTTGATGGTGCCGGCAAGGCGGATCGCCTTGCTCACGTCGACCGTGGGGTGGCGCAGGATGGCGTTGGCCGCGGCGACCGCGCTCGCGCCCTGGATCAACACCGTGTGGCCGTCGGGCTTGGAGCGCGCGATGTATTCGGTCGCGATGTTGCCGAGCGCGCCCGGCTTGTTCTCGACGATGATGGTGCGCCCCATCAACGGCCGCATCTTCTCCGCCATGTAGCGGGTGATGAGGTCGGCGCCGCCGCCGGCCGGGAACGCGCAGATGAAATGCACGTCCTGGCTCGGGTACTGCTGCGCAAGCGCCCGCTTGCCGAGCGCGGTCGCGGCCGCCGCCGCGAGCCCGCCGCGCGTCACGGCGCGGCGCGAAACTGTGGTCGCCATGGTTCCTCCCTGGAGGCGGCGTTGTTCGCCGTCTGTGGTGATGCTCGACGGGGCCCGGCAATTCTGACACGGTTCCGCAAGCTTTCAACGACCGGCTCGAGCCGGCCGCGAAAGAATCCCGAACCCGCGAGCCCCCGGCGCGCGCCGGAACTCTGCACGATCAGCGGCTTGCGTGAAAAGCGCCGAGGCTGCGGCGGCCCGCGGTCCGCCCCGCGCGGAGGGCCGTCCCGGCCTTCGCTACATCGAGATCTTGGCGGCCTCGATCACTGGCCCCCACTTGGCGAGTTCGCCGGCGATGAAGGTCTTGAGGTCCTCCGGGGAGCCGCCCGCCCCCTGCATGGTGTTCTGCTCGAGGAACGCCTTGCCTTTGTCGCTTTTCAGGAAGGCGTTCACCGCGCCGTTCACCCTGCTCACGATGGCCTTCGGCGTGCCGGCCGGGGCGACGATTGCATACCACGCGGTGGCCTCGAAGCCCTTGAAGCCCGCCTCCTGCACCGTGGGCACGTCGGGCAGCTGCTCGGCGCGCCGGCTCGTCGTCACCGCGAGCGCGCGGATCTTGTGGTCCGTCACCAGCGGCACGTAGGTCGGCATGAAATCCATGGCGACGTCGATCTGTCCCGCCAGCAGGTCGGTGGTCAGCGGCGCCGTGCCGCGATAAGGCACGTTCGTCATCTTCACGTTTGCGAACTGCTGCACCAGCTCCGAGGTGATGTGCCCCAGCGTGCCGTTGCCCGGATGGCCGACGTTGACCTTGCCGGGGTTCTGCCTGGCGTAGGCGATCAGGTCCGTGAGCGTCTTGGCGGGGAAGTCGAGCTTGGCGGCGATGATGAGCGGAGACTTTGCGACGAGCACGACCGGCGCCAGATCGCGCTCGGGATCGTAGGACATGTTCTTGTACATGAACTTGTTGAGCGCCGCCGGCGCCGGCGTGGTGAACAGCAGCGTGTAGCCGTCGGCCGGCGCCTTGGCGACCGCGGCCCCGCCGATGTTGCCGCCCGCTCCGCCGCGGTTGTCGACGACGAACTGCTTGCCGAGCGCCTCGCTCAGCGCGTTGGCCACGGCGCGCGCGGCAATGTCCGCGGGGCCGCCGGCCGGGAACGGCACGATCATGGTCACCGGGTGCGCCGGCCACTCGTCCGCGACGGCGCCGTGACAGGGGGCGAGAGCCAGTGCGAGGCCGACGAGGCCGTAGGACAGCGGGCGCATGTTTCCTCCGAGCGTGTGGTGCAGGTCTTGCCGCCTGCATTGTTTGAAACGGTGTTCAGGTCACGAGTTGCTGCCGGGCGCCGGCAGCGACAGCATTTCGCGGGCCTCGCGCGCGGTCGCGATCTGCCCGCCGAGCGATTCGACGATGGTCCGTGCCTTCTCGACCATGGCGGCGTTGGACGGCGCGAGCACGCCCTTCTCCAGATAGATCGCGTCCTCCAGCCCGACGCGGACATGGCCGCCGGCGAGATAGGACTGCGCCACCATGGGAAAGGCCATGCGGCCGGTGCCGAACGCGGTCCACACCGTGCCGGGCGGCAGCAGGCCGCGCGCGTAGAGCACGGTCTCCGGCGACGGCTGGAAGCCGTATTTCACGCCCATGACGATCGAGCACATGACCGGCGCGTCGAGGGTGCCGTCCGCGACGAGGTCGCGGCACAGGGCGATGTCGCCGGAATCGAACAGCTCGATCTCCGGCCTTACGCGCGCCTGGCGGATCGCGGCGGCCATGCGGCGGATGTTGCCGGGCGTGTTGATGACAACCTCCTTGCCGGAGTTCATGGTGTTGAGGTCGAGGGTGCAGATGTCCGGCTTGAGGACGGCGATATGCGCGACCCGGTTTTCGGGCCGCGTCAGCGTGGTTCCGGGGCCGGCGACCTTCGGGTCGTCCGGGTCCGGCGCGAAGCGGCCGCCCGGCCCGGTGGTGATGTTGAGGATGACTTCGCTGTTCCTGGCGCGGATGCGCTCGACCACCTCGCGATAATGGTCGATCTCCATGGAGGGCCGGCCGGTCCTCGGATCGCGCACGTGGATGTGCACGATCGCGGCGCCGGCCTCGGCCGCTCCCAGGCAGGCGTCGGCGATCTGCCCGGGCGTGATCGGCAGATGCGGAGTCATCTCCGGCGTGGTCTGGTTGCCGGTCACGGCGCAGGTGATGACGATGCGCGATTGCATCGGCTCCCGGGCCCCCAAGCGTTTCCTTGCCGCGGTCGGCGGCATCCCTGCCCGGCTTCTACACCGCAAGCGCGGCGGCGGCGGCGCTATGTCCCGCCATTCCACGATGCGGAACGCCGGCCCGCGTCGGCGGGCTCCGCCTCCGGCGCGCCGCCCTGCTCGAGCAGGGTCACGCTGGCCTGGATGTTCGCCGCCATCTCCTTCAGCGGCGGCACGTAGCGGGCGATGGCCTGCGCCTTGGGCACGGCCGACGTGAAATAGGTCACCCCGACGGTGGCCAGCACTTTCGGTCCCCGCATCACCGGCACCGCGATGGTCGAGGACGATTTCGGCTCCACGGTGGCCGAACGCTCGGCAAAGCCCGCCTGCCGGATCATGGCCAGCAGCGTCAGCGCCGCGCCGCGGTCGCGCGCCGCGGTCTCCTCCGGGTCGCTCGACGCCGCGAGCATGTCCAGCAAGAGGTTGCGCTCGCCGGGCGGGCAGAAGGCGATGTAGGCCCGGCCCAGGGCCCGCGACATGAGCTGGAGCCGGTTGTTGATGGTGGCGTGGAACGGCGACACCGGGCTGTCGGCGATGGTGCTGAACCGGACCGCCACCGCGTCGCGGTCGAGCACGGCGACGGCGACCGGCCACTGGAACTTGCGGGTGAAGGCGATCGCCCAGGGGCGGGCCGCCTCCACCACCAGCGGATCGCCGTGGAATCCCGCGCTCAGCGAGCGCACCAGCGACGTGACCTGATAGCCGCCCTGCCAGCGATCGTTGACCACGTAGCCGAGCGTGACCAGCGTATCGAGCAGGCGCACGATGGTGGGCTTGGGCAGGCCGGTCGCGAGGTGCAGGTGGCGCACCGAGCTCACCCGCTGCCGGTTCAACTCATGCAGCAGGTGAAACGCCCGGCGGACCGACTCGACGGGAGCTTCAGCCATGGCGCGTACCGCCCTTTTCGCCGTTCCGTCTGGTGGAACACCTGCAGGGGATGGTGGAGGCCTCGCGCGCGCTTTGCAACCTGCAAGCGTGGCCCGGCCTCTGCGGAAGGACGCGCCGGGTCCATGACAACGCGGTCCATCGCGCCCCAGGGAGGCAGCCCATGGCAATCAGCGAGACATCCGCCGCGGCCGAAACCGGCCGCGAGCCTCGCACCGAGGAGGTCAACGCGCTGCTGGTGGGCGCCGTGGATCTTCATTGCCACAGCGGACCGGCCGCGATGCCGCGCGTGCTCGATCACTACGAGGCCATGATGGACTGCGCGGCGGCGGGCTTCAGGGCGCTGCTTTACAAGGACCACTACTATCTCGGCGTGCCGCATGCGGTGATCCTGGAGAAGCTCTTTCCCGACACCGGCGTGCGGCTGTTCTCGGGACTGGTGCTCAACAACGCGAACGGCGGCTTCAACCCCCATGCCGTCGATCACGCGGCCAGCATCGGCGCCAGGATCATCTGGATGCCCACGGTCTCGGCGGAAAACCACATCGCCCAACTGACCGGGCAGGGCAAAACCTTCCCGAAAACCGTGAGGAGGATGCTCGATCCCATCCCGCTCAGCGCGCTCGACGCCAACGGCGCGGTGTCCGACGACGCCAAGGCCTGCCTGGACATCATCGCCGAGGCGGACATGATCCTCGCCGGCGGCCATCTTCCCGCGCGCGAGCTGCACCTCCTGTTCGACGAGGCCCGGCGCCGCGGCGTGAAGAAGATGCTCGTCAACCACCCCACCTACATCGTGGGCGCCAACGACGAGGACATCCGGTCGTTCGTCGGCGCCGGCGCCTACATCGAGCACTCGATCTGCATGTTCGCGAACGGAAAGTCGAAGAAGTTCAGCGCCAACGACCTCGCGCATCTCATCGAGGTCGCGGGCGTCGACCGCACGATCCTGTCGTCGGACCTGGGCCTGCTCGACAACCCGAGGCCCGTGGAGGGATTTCGCCAGATCGTGCGGATGCTGCTGGACCTGCAATTCTCGGCGGCCGACATCCGCCGGCTCGTCAGCATCAACGCGGCTGGTCTCCTGGACCTCGATGCGGCGCCGTCCGCCGCGGCCGCCTAGCGTTGCTGGCGCTCCCTACGGGAATCGAACCCGTGTTTCAGCCTTGAGAGGGCCGCGTCCTAGACCGCTAGACGAAGGGAGCGGAGGCGTCCGACATAGCCTCGATCCGCCGGCCGCGCAAGGACGACGGGCGCTTGCGCCTACGGCTCGGTGGCGAAGCGCAGCCGCGCCGTGGGGCGCAGGGTCCTGGCCTCGAAGCTGCGGATTTCGGTCACGCCGCCTATATCGAGCGTGAGCACCACGGTGTCTCCGGCGACCGCGGTCTGCACGATCCGCGCGCCCCTGGGCAGCAGCGCGGTCACGTCGCGGACGCTTCCATCGCTCCTGAAAACGCGATAGCCGATGACGCCGATGACGACGGCGATGCCGAGCAGCGTGGCGAAGCCGGAAACCACCATCAGCCGGCGCACCCGCGCGACGAGGAGCGCCTGTTCGGGGCTCAGCGGCTTGTCGGCGTCGGTCGGCGCGTCGGCGTTTTGCACATCGGGCATGTTCACACGGGGATGGGCGAAGAGGATCACATCGAGGAGCTGACGGTCGCGGCCGGCGAAACCGGCGAGCGGCTCGACCGCGTGCTGGCCGCCCGCGTCGCCGACCTGTCGCGGTCGCGCCTCAAGGCGCTGGTGCAGGCGGGGCGGGTCACGGTCGGCGGCCGCACGATCCGCGATCCCGGCCACCGCGTCAACGCCGGCGACGCCCTGGCCGTCGCCGTGCCGCCGCCCGAGCCGGCCGCGCTGCAGGCCGAGGCCATCCCGCTCGCCGTGGTCTACGAGGACGCCGAGATCATCGTCATCGACAAGCCCGCCGGCCTCGTGGTCCATCCCGCCGCCGGCCACTGGACCGGGACGCTGGTCAACGCGCTGATCGCCCATTGCGGCGACAGCCTGTCGGGCATCGGCGGGGTGCGCCGGCCCGGCATCGTTCACCGGCTCGACAAGGATACCACCGGGCTCATGATCGCGGCCAAGACCGACCGCGCCCACCGCTCGCTGGTGGCGCAGTTCGCCGACCATGGCCGCACCGGCCCCCTGCAGCGCGGCTATCTCGCGCTGGCCTGGGGCGCGCCTCGCGACCCGCGCGGCCTCGTCGACCGGCCCATCGACCGCCACCCCCATGCCCGCGACCGGATGGCGGTGCGGCAGGGCGGCCGCGAGGCGGTCACCCACTGGCAGGTGCTGGAGCGATTCGCCGACGCCTCCGGCCAGCCTGTCGCGTGCCTCCTCGAATGCCGCCTGGAAACCGGCCGCACCCACCAGATTCGCGTCCATTTGGCGCACCTCGGGCACCCTCTGATCGGAGACGACACCTACGGCCCCGGCTTCCGCACCAAGGCGGCGCGGCTCCCGGAGGAGGCCCGCCAGGCGGTCCAAGCCCTTGGCAGACAGGCGCTTCATGCCCATCTGCTGGGTGTCGAGCACCCCGCGACCGGCGAGTTCCTCGAATTCCGATCCGCCCCGCCGGCGGATTTCCAGGCCGTCCGCGACGCCTTGCCTCCCCTGCGGTCCCCGCAGGGCTTCCTGGCCCCTTGAAACCGGGAAATTCGTCGCCATATCAACGCGCTATGTGAAGCCTGCCTCAGGGCGCTCGCCGCCGCGTCACCATCACGTGACGCCTGCAGTTCTTCCTTTCGCCTCACTCGAACTTGTATGCTGCACACGCGTTGTCCGGGGCCAGGACGCCCCGGTGGTCCTGCCGGCTCCGACGGGCGGCAGGAAGGATGACCCGCCGATCGTCGGGGGTCGAATAGAGAAAGGGTGCTGTCATGGCCCGTTCCGCCACACTGCCTGCCATTACCGCCGACTCGGGTCTCGCCCAGTATTTCGCCGAGATCCGGCGGTTCCCCATGCTGGAGCCGCAGCAGGAATACATGCTCGCCAAGCGCTGGCGCGAGCACGGCGACCGCGACGCGGCGCATAAGCTCGTCACCAGCCATCTCCGCCTCGTGGCCAAGATCGCCATGGGATACCGCGGCTATGGCCTGCCCATCGCCGAGGTGATCTCCGAGGGCAACGTCGGCCTGATGCAGGCCGTGAAGCGCTTCGAGCCGGACAAGGGCTTCCGCCTCGCCACCTACGCCATGTGGTGGATCAAGGCGGCGATCCAGGAATACATCCTGCGCTCGTGGTCGCTCGTGAAGATGGGCACGACCGCGAACCAGAAGAAGCTGTTCTTCAACCTGCGCAAGGCCAAGGGCAAGATTTCCGCCCTCGAGGAGGGCGACCTGCGCCCCGACCAGGTCAAGGCCATCGCCAAGCGGCTCGGCGTCGGCGAACAGGACGTGATCGACATGAACCGCCGGCTCGGCGGCGACGTGTCGCTCAACGCCCCGATCCGCAACGACGGCGACGCCGGCGAATGGCAGGACTGGCTGGTGGACGACCACGAGGACCAGGAAACGCTCCTGGAGCGCAGCGAGGAATCGGAGAACCGCCACCGCGCCCTCACCGACGCGCTGTCGGTGCTCAACGAGCGCGAGCGCCGCATCTTCGAAGCGCGCCGCCTCGCCGACGAGCCGGTGACGCTGGAGGAGCTGGCCGCCGAATTCGGCGTCTCGCGCGAGCGCGTGCGCCAGATCGAGGTCCGAGCCTTCGAGAAGATCCAGAAAGCGGTGAAAAACCGCGTCGCCGTCATGGAGCAGCCGCGGGCCGCCGCGGCGCTGCCGGCGCACTGATCCTTCCAGGCTGCAACGTCGGGGCGCCGGACCGGAAACGGTCCGGCGCCTTTGTTTTACGGGCGTGTTACTGCCCCCACGCCGAGAAGGCGTCCTGGAACGCGCGGTCGCCAGGGTTGCCCTTCTCGACCGCGAGGATGGCGCGGCGTCCGTCCTTGTAGACCAGCGCCACGTCGAACCATGTACGGTTCTTCAACAGGTCGATGTTGCGCGCGACGTCCTGCTCGTTCGCTGTGAGGCCGATCAGGAAGAAGTCCTTGGTCACCTTCACGGCGAGTCCGGCGAGCGAGGTGCCGCGGGTCTGTTCCGACTGTTTCATCAGCACGCCGCGGATTTCCGAGATTTCGCCGTGAGGGAAATCCGGCGGCAGCACGAACTGGATCGAGATGGTATGGCTCGCCGGCAGGTCCTTGTCGGTGTTGCGGCGGAGCGACCACGTCACCTGCATGTTGCGGTCGGGAATGTTGATGTCGGCGCGCACGCCGCGGTCGGGCGGCTGGCCGGGTCCGGGCGAGAACGTCTCCGTCCGCCACAGCACCGTGCCGACGAACCGCTTGCCGGCGGGATCGCCGGGATCCTCCTCGTAGAGCACGACGCGCTGCGCCACCGGCGCTTCCTGCTGCTGTTGCGGCGCGGGGCCGGGCTGCTGGGTGATGCGGTCGGGAATCTTGGTGCTGGGCTGCGCGGTCTCGCGCTGGACCGGCTGCGGGGTCGGATGGACCATCGCGACGAGCGTGTTCACCATCGCCGTCAGCGGCGCGCGCTGCCAATAGATTCCTCCCGCCACAAGCGCGAGCACCAGCACGGCGGCGGCAAGCTTGACGATTCGCCCGATGGTCCGGCGCGCCAGCGGAGAGACCCGGCCACCCTGCGGCGGCGGCTCGGCGTAGCGTTCACCCTCCATGACCGGGGGTTCGAGCGACTCGCTCTCCGGCGGCTCCGCCGCGCCGGCGCCGGCCGGCGAAACCGCGGCACGCTCCGGCGCCGGCGGCCGAGCGGGCGGCTCGGCCGGCCGCGGCAGCTCGCGGGCCGGCTCGGGCTCCTCGGTCCGGGGCTCGACCGGCTCCGAATCCGATGGTGGCGGCATCGCCGAATAGGTCTCGCGCGCGCTGCGGGCGGTCCGCGCCACCGCGCCGCCGAGCCCGTCGGCATCCGCCACCACGTCCTTGAAGCCCGGAGCGCCCTCGCGCTCCGCCGGTGGCGTGGGCGGCGCGGGCGGCGGCTTCTTCTCGATCCAGCGGTGCTCGAAGCGCCGGCGCCCGCCCCCGGAAGCCTCGGTCTCCCCGTTCGCCGGCGGCTGCTCCGGCGCGGCGGGCGGCGGCGCTGACGGCTGCGGCGGCGCAGCCGGGGGAGCGGGCGGCGCCGGCCGGGCGCGCACCGGCGGCGGCGCGGGCCGCGACTGCCGCACGGCCTCGGTCTCGACCCGGCGGATCGCCTCTTCCAGCGCGAGGCGCTCGCGGGTGATGTCGGTCTCGGACAGCGGCGGATCGACGCCGCGCAACTGGTCCACCAGCGCCTTGCGCGCGCGCTCGTAGAGCGCACGGCGGTTCTCGCCGGTGTTCTTGTCCAGTCCGGCGACGGCGCGGGAGATGAGGGGTTGGTAATCAGCCATCCGGGGCGATTCGTTATTCAGCCTTAGTTAACCATCCGCTAGGTTTCAAAAGGGTTTCTCATCAGGATCGTGTCCTCGCGCTCGGGGCTGGTGGAGAGCAGCGTGACCGGGCAGCCGGTCAGCTCCTCGATGCGGCGGACGTACTTGATGGCCTGGGCCGGCAGGTCGGCCCAGGAGCGCGCCTTGGCCGTGGCCTCCTTCCAGCCGGGAATGGTCTCGTAGATCGGCTCGACCAGCGCCTGGGCGTGCTCGCCCGCCGGGAGGTAGTCGATCTCGCGGCCGTCGAGCCTGTAGCCGACGCAGACCTTGATCTCGTCGAAACCGTCGAGGATGTCGAGCTTGGTGAGCGCGAGGCCGTCGATGCCGCTCGTCCGCGTGGTCTGGCGCACCAGCACGGCGTCGAACCAGCCGCAGCGCCGCGCCCGCCCCGTCACCGTGCCGAACTCGCGGCCGCGCTCGCCGATCAGCCGGCCGATCTCGTTGTCCTGCTCGGTGGGGAACGGCCCGCCGCCGACCCTCGTGGTGTAGGCCTTGCAGATGCCGAGCACGTAGCCGATGGAGCGCGGCCCGAGGCCCGAGCCGGTCGCGGCCTGCGAGGCTACGGTGTTGGACGAGGTGACATACGGATAGGTGCCGTGGTCGATGTCGAGCAGCGCGCCCTGCGCGCCCTCGAACAGGATGCGCTTGCCCTCGCGGCGCTTCTCCTCGAGCAGCGACCACACCGAATCCATGAACGGCAGCACCCGCGGCGCGACGGCGGCAAGATGGTCGTAAATCGCGCGCGGCGCGATCTCGTCGAGGCCGAGCCCGCGGCGCAGCGCGTTGTGGTGAGCCAGAAGCCGCTCGATCTTGCCGTTGAGCACCTGGAGGTCGGCGAGGTCCATGAGCCGGATGGCGCGGCGGCCGACCTTGTCCTCGTAGGCCGGGCCGATGCCGCGGCCGGTGGTGCCGATGGCGCCCTTGCCGGAGGCCTTCTCGCGGGTGACGTCGAGTTCCTGGTGCAGCGGCAGGATCAGCGTGGTGTTCTCGGCGATGCGCAGGTTCTCCGGCGTCACCTTGACGCCGAGCGCGGCCAGGCGGTCGATCTCCTCGGCGAGCGCGCGCGGGTCGAGCACCACGCCGTTGCCGATCACGGAGAGCTTGCCGGGCCGCACCACGCCGGAGGGCAGCAGCGACAGCTTGTAGGTCTTGCCGTCGATGACGAGCGTGTGGCCGGCGTTGTGGCCGCCCTGGAACCGCACCACGATGTCGGCCTGCTCCGAGAGCCAATCGACGATCTTGCCCTTGCCCTCGTCGCCCCACTGCGAGCCGACCACCACCACATTCGCCATGAACCCACCTTCCTTGCAGCCGCCGGCGGCGCGGCCGGGCCGCGGCGGCCCCCGCTCTCCCGGAGCCTGCGGCGGAGGGCATACTACGCGACCGCGGCGGAGGGCCCAACCCCTTTGACGGAAAGGCCAAAACCGCCGCCGCTACAACGTCCGGCCGTCATAGACGATGGCCTTGTCCGCCGGCCAGCGCACGCGCCACGCGAGCCGGATGTCGCGGGCCTCGCCCGGCGCGGCGTCGAAGGTCCAGGCATAGACCCCGCGGCGGTCGCCGGCGTCGCGCACGCTCGGCGGCGTGGTCCCCGGCAGCACCTCGACCTGGACGTCCGCGGTCTCGCTCACCGGCACGCGGTCCTCGATCCACACCGAGACCGGCGCGGCGTGGCCGTTGCGCACCGAGATCTTGAACTCGCGCTCGTCGGTCTTGCTCGACCCGATGAGGCCCGCGGAGCCCTCGACCTGGCGCACCACGGCGCGCGCGACCGTCACCTTGTCGTCGGCGCCGAAGCCGAGCCGCACGGTCTCGTCCTTCGGCGTCAGCGCCATGGCGGCATTGCCGACGTAGACGCCGTCGCGATAGAGCGAGACCCGGCCTGGCAGCAGCGGCGCGTCGTCGCCCTGCTTGAACGAGGCTTCGAGATAGGCCGTGGTGTCGAACGCCGGCGCGGCGCGCACCGTGAGCGCCGGCGCCAGGGTCGTGGTGCCGATGCGGACGCTCTTGGCTCCCGCGTTGGCGGCGACCGAGACGCGGCCGGGGATGCGGTAGAGCACCTGGTAACCGCCGGCGTCGGCGGTCGCCTCGCTTTCCGCCGCTTCCACGGGCTCCGCCACGTCCTCCGATTTGCGGTAGGCCAGCGAAGCCTGCGGCGCGGCGGACCGCGCCGTCGGCGCGGCTGGGGCCACCGGGCGCGGCTTCGGATAGCCCACGATCAGCGGCGGCAGTTGCGGCGCATTGCCGCCCTTGGCGGTGCGCACGGTGGAGACCGTGAGCGCCACGTCGGTCCAGTCCTCGCCGCTGTGCTGCACGATCTGGGCGCGGCGGATGAGATCGATCGACGGCTTGCGGTCCTGCCCGCCGGTGTCGAGCCGCGCGTCGTAGAGCGGCTGCCAGCGCGCCTGGCGCACGGTGTAGCTGACGCGCAGCGTAGCCTGGGTCGCGGCGTCCGCGGAAAGGTCGATGCGCACCTCCATCTTGCGCGGCGGATTGGCGTCGCGCTCGGCCTTGAACTTCTCCAGATCGCGGTCGATGTCGCGCCGGCGGTGCTCGGCGTCGCGGATGGCGGCGTCGGCCGAAGCGATCTCATCGGCCACGGCGGAGAACGCGGCGCGCCAGTCGGCGAGCGGACGCGCCTCGCCCTTGTCGCCGAGGCCGATGGGCGATTCCTTGGCGAAGCGTTCCGCGAACGCGCGCCGCGCGATGGCCGCCGCTATGGCGTCGCCCAGCGCGACGCGCTGGTCCTCCAGCGCCTGGATGCGGTTTTCGAGGTCGGGGTTCACCGGCGGCCGGTCGGCGCGCGGCGGCCGCGCGTCGATGGAGGCGATGACGACGCGCGTCCCGCCCCCGCCCTCGACGCGCAGCGAGGCCGGATCGAGCGTCGGCGGGAAGTCGCGCGCCACCAGCGTGGTGTCGCCAGCCGCGAGGTCGGCGCGGATGATCCGCGTCACCGTGGCGCCGTCGGGATAGACCGTGACCGCATCGACCGTCGAGCCGGCCTCGCGCTCGGCGGCGACGCCCGGCCCGCACGTTCCAAGGATCACAACCGACGCAACTGCGAATGCTGCGACGCTGCGCATAACAGAACCTCCCGATGGAAATACCGCCGCCAACAGAGGCGGTAATTGCGGTTCCGTCAGGGCGCGGTGCGGGCGGGATTTGGCGCGAATGAAGGCGAAATCCGTGCGGCGTCCGGCGCGCTTTAATACGTGTCGAAAAACTCCTGGATCGCGTCGGGGTCGCGGGTGCGCGTCAGGGCGAGCGCCAGCAGCACCGCCGCTTTCTGCGGGCTGAGGTTGTCCGCCGCGATCATGCCCGGCTCCTGCCAGTTGTCGTCGCGGATCACGCGGCCGTCGCCGACCCGCGCGCTGCGCACCACGGCGACGCCCTGCTTCACCAGCTCGGCCAGGGGCTTGCGCATGTCGCCGGTCGAGCCCGCGCCGGAGCCGGCGATCACCAGGCCCTGCGCGCCGAGCTTCACCGCCGCCTCGGCGAGGTCGGCCCGCGCGCCGGTCGTGACGTAAACGATGTCCACCCGCGGCAGCGCGCCGGCGCCCGCAAGGTCGAACACGCTCTGCGTGGTGTGGCGCCGCGTCGGCGCGCGATAGAACACGATGCGATCCGGGTCGGCGTAGCCGAGGATGCCGAGCTCGCGGCTGCGGAACGTCTGCAGGCGATAGGTGTCGGTCTTGGTGACGTCGCGCGCGGCGTTGATCTCGCCGTTGGCGACGACGAGCACGCCCTTGCCCCTCGCCTCCTCGCACGCCGCGACCCGCACCGCGTTGAGCAGGTTGAGCGGGCCGTCGCTGCTCAGCGCGGTGAACGGCCGCTGCGCGCCGGTGACCACCACGGGCTTGCCGGTGCGCACCGTGAGGTTGAGGAAATAGGCGTTCTCCTCGATGCTGTTGGTGCCCTGCACGAACACGATCCCGTCCACGTCCGGCGCGCGCGCCAGGGCCTCCACGCGCAGCGCCAGCGCCTTGAGGTCGTCCGGCGTGCCGATGGGATGCGGGTTGCCGTCGTCGACGGTCACGGTCGCGAAGGCGGCGATCTCCGGCACGGCGGCGAGCAGCGCGTGGCCGTCGAGCGGCTTGCGGCCGCTGATCCACACGCCGTAACGCAGCATGTCGAGGCGGTCGACCCCCTGCGAGGGCAGCGTGCCGGGGCCGATCAGCAGCCGGACGGACCGCATCGGTCAGAACTTCAGCGGCTTCGCCGACTGCACCTGCGGCAGCGCCTGGACCTTCGCCAGCACCTCCGGCGGCACGTCGCCGTCCACCTCGATCAGCGCGATGGCGTTGCCGCCCGGCGCCTCGCGGCCGACGTGGAACGTGGCGATGTTGATGCCGGCCTCGCCGAGCGTGCTGGAGAACTTGCCGATGAAGCCCGGCTTGTCGAGGTTGGTGATGTAGATCATCGACGGGCCGAACTCCGCGTCCATGCGGATGCCCTTGATGTTGAGAATGCGCGGCTTGCCGTCGGCGAACACCGTGCCGGAAATCCAGCGCGGCGGCTGCTTGTCGGTGACGACCGTCACGGTGATCAGGCTCTCGTAGTCGCCGGCGGCCTCCCGCGTGGTCTCCTCGATCACGATGCCGCGCTCCTTGGCCACCACCGGCGCGGAGACCACGTTCACCGTGCCGAGCATCGGCCGGAGCAGGCCCGCAAGCGCCGCCGAGGTCAGCGCCCTGGTCTTCATGGTGGCGACCGCGCCCTCGTAGGTGATCTGCACCCTGGTGAGCCCGGTGTCCGTCAACTGGCCGGCGAACGAGCCGAGCTTCTCGGCGAGCGCGATGAAGGGCTTGAGCTTCGGCGCTTCCTCCGCGGTGATCGAGGGGAAGTTGACCGCGTTGGAGATGGCGCCGCGCAGCAGGTAGTCCGACATCTGCTCGGCGACCTGGAGCGCCACGTTCTCCTGCGCCTCGGTGGTCGAGGCGCCGAGGTGCGGCGTGCAGATGACGTTGGGCTGGCCGAACAGCGGGTTCTTCAGCGCCGGCTCCTCGGTGAACACGTCGAAGGCCGCGCCGGCGACATGGCCCGAGTCGAGCGCCTCGCGCAGCGCCTGCTCGTCCACGAGCCCGCCGCGCGCGCAGTTGACGATGCGCACGCCCTTCTTCATGGCGGCGAGCGCCTTGGCGTCGATGATGTTCCGGGTCTTGTCGGTGAGCGGCGTGTGCAGGGTGATGAAGTCGGCGCGGCGGAACAGGTCCGCCAGCTCCACCTTCTCGACGCCGAGATCGACGGCGCGCTCCGGCGACAGGAACGGATCGTAGGCGATCACCTTCATGTGCAGGCCCTGGGCGCGGTCGGCGACGATGGAGCCGATGTTGCCGCAGCCGATGACGCCGAGGGTCTTGCCGGTGATCTCCACGCCCATGAAGCGGTTCTTCTCCCACTTGCCGGCCTGGGTGGAGGCGTCGGCCTGCGGGATCTGGCGCGCCATGGCGAGCATCAGCGTGATGGCGTGCTCGGCGGTGGTGATCGAGTTGCCGAAGGGCGTGTTCATCACGATGATGCCCTTGGCGGTCGCGGCGGGAATATCGACGTTGTCGACGCCGATGCCGGCGCGGCCGATCACCTTGAGACGCGCCGCCTTCTCCAAAATTTTCGGCGTCACCTTGGTGGCGGAGCGGATGGCGAGGCCGTCGTAGTTGCCGACCACCTCGGCGAGCTTCTCCTTGTCGGCGCCGAGCTTGGGCTGGAAATCGACCTCGACGCCGCGGTCCTTAAAAATCTGCACGGCGGCGGGCGACAGCGAGTCGGAGATGAGAACCTTGGGAGGCATCGGCAGGGTCCAATTGTCGGGATGTGGTTACGGCCGTCCAGCAGCCGCTTCAGGCCCTCTGGTAGCAAATCGACCCCGCCAATGAAACAAGCGAATAGTCCCGGCCGGGCGGCCGGGCGTCGTGCCGGGCGCCCCGCCCCGGCCAGAAACGCCGTACCCCAAGCGTTCGGCCAGGGTGTCAGCAGGCGGGAGGACAGCCAGGCTGCCGCTGGGCGTTCAGATCAGGCCGATGGCGCCGAACTTGGCCTCGACGTGATCTTTCACGAAGGGCTTGAGCAGGATCTCGTTGGCCCCGGCGTGGCGCGCGCGGGCGACCTGCGCGAGATCGTTCTCGACCTGGCACAGGATGACTTTCGGCCTGTCGCCGCCGGGCATGCGGCGCAGCGCGCGCAGGAACTCGTAGCCGTCCATGTTGGGCATCGAGGCGTCGAGCAGCACCGCGTCGGGAAGCGCCTGCACGCATTGCGCCATGGCCTGGACGCCATCCTCGGCCTCGCGGACCTCGAACTCCAGGCGCTCGACGATGCGCCGCGCGACCTTGCGGACCACGCTGGAGTCGTCGACGATGAGGCAGGTTTTCATGGCACGCCGTCCTGATGCGGACAGGCAGTGTGTTGCCGAACGGTTAAGGTTTGGTGTCGGCCGGCCTCACACCGGCGGCGTTTCCGCGGCCACCACGATGGCGTCGCCCTCGGCGCGCACCCGCGCCGCGAGCCCGCATTCCCGCGCCAGCAGGCCGGTGTAGTAGGGCTGGATGGCGTGGGCGTCGATGATCTGGTCCGGGCCGCCGCCGTCGAGCAGGTCCTGCACCGCGGGGACCCGCGCGTTGATGCCCGCCGCCATGACGCGGAAGCCCATGGTCTCGCCCTCGCCGATCGGGTCGACCGCGAGCGAGCCGCCGCGCGGGATCGCCTGGAGCGCGACCAGCAGCAGGTTGAGCAGGAGCTTCACCCGGTTCTTGCCGAGGAACACCCGCGGCAGGTTCCAGACGAGCTTCACCTTGTCGTCCTCGATCACGCCGCGCGCCACGGTCTCCGCGTCGCCCACGTCGATCTGCGCGCCGGCCGAGCCCGCCGCGCCGAAGGCGATGCGGCAGAACTGCAGCCGCGCCGAGGCCGTGCGCGCGCTCTTGCGGATGAGGTCGAGGGCGAAGACCTTGGTCTCCTCGTCCTTGGCCTCCTCGTAGACTTCGAGGCCGTTGACGATGGCGCCGGCCGGGCTGATGAGGTCGTGACACACCCGCGAGCACAGCAGCGCCGCGAGGTCGAGGCCAGCAAGCGTAACCGCCATCGGAAAGCTCTCCACGCGCATGGCCGAGCCACGCGCACCCGCCCATGGCTTACGCGAGCGCCATGATTCGGCCAAGCGGCGCGCCCGCCGCCGCGCGGACTACGGCGCCATCGCGCGCATCACGTCCGGCCAGCGGGCGTCGGCGGCGGCGATGGCGGAGTCGGGGTCGGCGGCGAAGCGCGCTCGCGCGGTCTCGTCGTAGAACAGGTAGAGCCGCTCGCCGGAGACGAGGAAGATCAGCGGGTTGCCCGGCCGCCCCACCCCGCGGGCCAGCCCGATGGGATCGTAGCCGCCGTAGCGCGGAGCGTAGATTTCGGGATGGTCCGCGAAGGCCGCGCGGTTGCCGGGATTGCGGAAGCGCCAGTGCGCGCCATCGAGCGAGAACTCGTAGTCGGGCAGGCCCACGACCGCCCTGCCGTCGGTGAAATAGGCGACCGGATCGAACCCGTAGATCGCGAGCCCGGTGTGGCGGTCGCTCACCACCGGAGCCGCGGTCTGCGCCGCGAGCGGGCCGGCAAGGCCGGCGCACAGGCCGGCGACGACGATCAACACCGGAAGCAGGACCGGGCGCTTCCGCGCGCGCCGTGGCAAAGCCATATTGTGACCTATCATCGCGATTCGGCCCGCGTTGTACCGTGTCCGGGTGGAAAACGGGTTAAGCCAACCGAGGGGGACTTTCATGCACGGCATCCGGCGCGCGCTGGCGATCATGGTCGTTGGCCTGCCGCTGATCGTGGGGCTCGGCGTTGCCGGAGCGGCGGCGCAGTCGCGGGGCGAATACTCGTCCAACGAGATCATCAACGAAGGCCACAAGTTCTTCGGCGGCATCACCCGCGGCCTCGCCGAGATCGTGCAGAAGGCGGCGAGCCAGTGGGGCCTGCCCAACGGCTATGTCCTGGGCGAGGAAGGCGGCGGCGCGTTCTTCGCCGGCCTGCGCTACGGCGAAGGCACGCTCTACACCAAGAACGCCGGCGACCTGAAGGTCTACTGGCAGGGCCCCTCGATCGGCTGGGACTGGGGCGGCGAAGGCACGCGCGTCATGATGCTGGTCTACAGGCTGCCGGCGACGCAGGCGATCTACCAGCGGTTCGCCGGCATCGACGGCTCCGCCTATTTCGTCGGCGGCCTCGGCATGACGGCGCTGACCGCCAACAACATCGTGGTGGTGCCGATCCGCTCCGGCGTGGGCCTGCGGCTCGGCGCCAGCGTCGGCTACCTGAAGTTCACGCCGCAGGGGACCTGGAATCCGTTCTGAGGTAGGCCGCAGGGCCGCCGCCGACCCTTCCCGTTTAGGTTAACCCGTCGATCTCACTGGTGAAAACCGGGCCGCCGTGCCATGGTTCGGTCCTGCATTCGGCGGACCGGCGTGGAGGCGTTGATCCATGATCGAAACGATCATGTATTTCGGCATCGGGTTCCTGACGGCGAGCCTGATCGGGCTCGTCATCATCCCCCTGGTGCATAGCCGCGCCACCCGGCTCACGGTGAAGCGCCTCGAAGCGGCGACGCCGGTCTCGATGTCCGAGATCCAGGCCGACAAGGACCAGCTCCGCGCCGAGTTCGCCATGTCCACGCGCCGGCTCGAGATGAGCGTCGACCAGCTCAAGGCGCGCACCACCGGCCAGCTCGCCGAGCTCGGCAAGAAGACCGAGGCCATCGCCCGGCTCAAGAGCGAGATCGGCGAGAAGAACGCCGCGCTGCTGGCAATGGAGGCTCGGGAGAACGCGCTGCGCGAGCAGATCCGCGCCACCGAGGAAGAGCTCGCGGTCAAGACCACCACCATGCACGAGGCGGCGCGCGCGCTCTCCGACAAGGAGGCCGAGCTCGCCAAGCTCACCGCGGAGCTCGGCCAGCGCGCCTCGCTCACCGACAGCCAACGCGTCGAGATCGTGGCGCTGCGCACCCAGGTCGAGGCGCTCAAGAGCCAGATGGACCGCGCCGAGGCCGACGTCAACGAGGCGCAGGACCGGCTCCTGCGCGAGAAGCAGGCCGCCGAGACCGCCTCGCGCGAGCTGGCCGCCGAGCGCCAGCGCGTCGAGACGCTCGAAGGCCGCATCGAGGAGCTGGAGCGGCAGTTGACGGTCCACGCCACCGA
>Ga0182749_1000570_pt1 | contig 33109 bp, 31 predicted proteins | sample eDN3rd37CKraftMG_FD_128875 | JGI IMG/M metagenome (GOLD analysis project Ga0182749, IMG submission 128875) | Enriched Miracle-Growth compost microbial communities from Emeryville, California, USA - eDNA 3rd pass 37_C Kraft MG (version 2) (version 2) ...
ACCGGCATGGGTTGCTCCTGTATATACTGATGACTCGATATCGTACCGTCGATCAAGGAAAATAGTATGACCAGCGCAACCAGTGCGCAACCCCCTGTGCCTTCGAGGCAGCCCAGAAACCCGGCGGGCCTGGAAATCCGTGACGCCAGGCCGCAGGACATGGAGCAGGTCCAGCGTATCTACGCGCATCATGTGCTGAACAGCATCGCCACGTTTGAAGATGTTCCGCCCTCCACACAAGAGATGCAGGGCCGCCTGGCCAAGACCCTGGCCCAGGGCCTTCCCTACCTGGTTGCCGTGATCGACGGTGAAATCGTCGGCTATGCCTACGCCGGCCAATACCGGCCCCGCGCCGCCTACCGCTACACGCTCGAAGACTCCATCTATCTGGCCCCGACACAGGCAGGCCAGGGCCTGGGCAAGGTCTTGCTGGCCGAACTTATCCGCCGCTGCGAGCAGGGCCCCTGGCGCCAGATGATTGCAGTCATTGCCGGCAACGACAACAAAGGCTCCATCGGCCTGCACCGCAGCCTGGGCTTCTCGCACGTCGGGGCCCAGCCCGCCACGGGCTATAAGTTCAACCAGTGGATAGATGTGGTTTTCATGCAGCGCGCGCTGGGTTCCGGCGCAAACACCCCGCCAGAAACCTGGGGCGACCCGGCCCGCTGAACTTACATATCCCCTTCATGTTGACGGAATTCCTGCTTTTTAATAAGATTACTTTTAAATATATCTTTACCGTCTCATACCCCTTCATTTCCTTACGCACTATCCATCCATGGCCCGAGAAGACCTCTGTACCGAGCAGGAAATTACCACCCTGGTCCACGAATTCTATGCACGCGTGCGCGCCGATGACATTCTTGGGCCCATCTTCGATGCGCACATCAGCGACTGGCCGCATCACCTGGCCATCATGGTGCGTTTCTGGTCATCCGTGCTGCTGGGCAGCGGCACATATAGCGGCACCCCCATGCCCAAGCATGTCGCCCTGCCGGGGCTGGAGCCGCATATGTTCAACCGCTGGCTAGATCTCTTCCACGAAACAACCGAAACCCTGCCCAACCGCGCCTTCGCCGAGCGCGCCGAAGATGCGGCGCTGCGCATCGCGCGCAGCCTCTGGTTCGGCTACCAGATGAACAACCACCCCGACACCATGCCCAAGGATCTACATCGTGGCTAGCCATACTCCCACGCAAGGCCAGGTCATACAGGACCTGCGGCGCCCTACTCTCAAGACAGTCGAGCACCCACCCGTGAAAACCGCTCCCGACATGAAAGCCTTCCTCAGCCTGGGCTTCCGCCCGCTATACATCGCTGGCTGCGGCTGGGCCCTGCTGTCCATCGCAATCTGGATTTTTGCCCCTGAACTGATCCGGCAGCCTATGTGGGGGGTGGCCTGGCACGCACATGAGATGCTGTGGGGCTTCATCGCAACCATTGCGGTCGCCTTCCTGCTCACCGCCAGCGCTAACTGGACAGGGTTCAATCCGCTCAAGGGCGCTGGGCTGGCTGCCATCTGTGTGCTGTGGGTGATCGCCCGCATCGGCTACCTCGCCGGCGGCGAGATAGCCTTTCATGTCGCGCTGTGCGCGGAAACGCTGTTCTTCCTGGTCTCGGCCCTGTGCGTGCTGCGCGTGGTACTCAAGGGAAAGAGCCGGCGCAATCTCGGGCTGCCGCTGCTCATGCTGGGTCTTGGCGCAGCCAACTTCCTGTATGCCCTGGCGGCGCAACAGAACGACTATCCCCAACTGATGCAGCACTTCAATCAGGGCTTGCTGTGCATGGCGGTCATTGCGCTGCTGATCGCACGCCGCGTGATCCCCTTCTTTTCCATGCGCATGGTGCCTGGTCTTGAAATCCCCATGCTGACGCGCAGCGGGCACTGGCAAATGGGGCTGGGCGTGCTGGCCATACTATCCAGCCTGCTGGGCCTGGGCATTCCGATGGCCGTGACGCTGGCAGCCACTGCCTTGCTCAGCCTGTATCAGCTCTATTGCTGGAAGCCGCTGGCCGTATTGCGCAAGCCCATGCTGTGGATTCTCTACCTCGGGTATGCGGCAATGGCTATCGGCCTGCTGTTTGCCGCCGCGCAGGCCGCCGGGCTGAGCAGCGGAACGCTGGCCCGCTCTGCCGTGCATGTGCATATTGTGGGCATGGGCGGTTTCGCCATCCTGATTATCGGCATGGTGACGCGCACCGCGCTGGGCCACCTGGGCAGACCGCTGAAACTGGACCGCAGCATGCTCGCCAGCTATTACCTGATGGCGGCGGCGGTGGTACTGCGTCTGGCAGCGCTCGCCCCTACCGAAGCCAGCCTCGCGCTGCTCCAAGCAGCCGCCCTGGCCTGGATTGCCTGCATGGCGCTCTATCTCTGGCGTTTTGTGCCCATGCTGATCCGCCCGCGCCCCGACGGGAAATAAGCCCATGCGTCTGACAGCGATGACCGACTACGCGATGCGCCTGCTCATGTATGTGGGCAGACATCCCGACAGGCTGTGCACTATTTCAGAGATTGCGCAGGCCTATGGAATCTCGGAACCGCATCTCATGAAGATCACGCACCGGCTGGCGCAGCGCGGCTGGCTGGAAACCATACGAGGAAAAAACGGAGGCATGCGGCTGGCGCGCCCCCCTGGCGACATTAACCTGGGTGCGGTGGTGCGCGACACGGAAAACGACCTGGCCCTGGTCGAATGCCTGGGTCCGGGCGAGCACAACAGCTGCGTGCTGACCGGCATCTGCGGGCTGAGCGCCATCTTCCAGGGCGCCCTGGCGGCATTTCTTGAATATCTGGACGGCCATACGCTTGCCGACATTCTCGGCCCCGCCCTGCCGAAAGGCACTGGCGACGGGGCGGACGCAGCGCCCGCCCCGCCTGAGTTCCAGACTGCCTCTAGCCCGCGAGTTCGCAGCGCACCGTAATGGGGTGCGTGCGCAACACTGACATCACCTTGTCGTCGACGTTGCCTTCCACATCGGAAATAACGTAGCCGATCTGGCCGCGCGTCTGCAGTTGCTGGCTGACAATGTTCAGGCCCTGCTCGGCCATCAGATTGCTCAGCGTGCCCATGGCGCCAGGCAGGTTGCGGTGTACATGCAGGATACGTGCCGAGCCCATTTGCTCCTGGAACGAGATTTCGGGAAAGTTCACCGCACCCTTGGTCGTGCCGCCCAGCAGGTAGCGAGACAGCTTTTCCGCCACCTCCCGGCCAATGTTTTCCTGTGATTCCTGCGTGCTCCCACCGATGTGCGGGGTCAGGATGACATTGCGCATGCCGACCAGCGGGCTGGCCAGAGGCTCCTCGCGGCTCTTGGGTTCGACAGGAAACACATCGAGCGCCGCGCCTGAAAGGTGGCCGGACTTCAAAGCCGCATGCAAAGCGTCGATATCGACCACCGTTCCACGGGAGGCGTTGATCAGGATGGCGCCCTTTTTCATGGCCCGCAAGGCATTGGCATTGATGATGTTCTCGGTCGCCTTGCCACCCGGCACATGCAGAGTCACCACATCCGCCTGGGACAGCAGCTTCTCGAGCGAGGTCGTGGCCCGGGCGTTGCCCAGCGGGAGCTTGGCCTCGACATCATGGAATATCACGCGCATGCCGGCGCTTTCGGCCAGCGTGCCAACCTGCGAGCCGATGTTGCCATAGCCGATAATGCCCAGCGTCTTGCCGCGAGCCTCAAACGCACCATCGGCGGTCTTGTCCCAGAAGCCCTGGTGAACACGGTCGTTCTTTTCAGGGATGCGGCGCAACAACAAAATGGCCTCGCCCAGGACCAGCTCGGCAACCGAGCGGGTGTTGGAGAAAGGCGCGTTGAATACTGGCACGCCGCGCAGCATGGCGTTATCGAGGTCGACCTGGTTCGTGCCGATGCAGAAGCACCCGACGACACGCAGATCCTGGGCCTCGGCCAGCACATCGGCATCCAGATGCGTGCGCGAGCGGATGCCCAGCACGTTTGCACTGCGCACAGCCGCGCGCAACTCGTCGGGCGGCAATGCCGAAGCATGCGTCACAACATCATTGAAACCCGCCGCCGAGAAAACCTCTTTGGCGCTTGGATGAATGTTTTCGAAAAGCACTATTCGAGTCATGAATTATCCAGCTGACAACGTTAAAAGTTTATTGTGGACTATTTTAGGACTGAATGCTGGCAAGCCCATTGAGAGTCCAGGGATACGGGGCGAGATTACAATGAGGCTTACCGGCCCGGGTGGGGCCATATACTGGCCACCTGCGCGGCGGGGGAGCAAAGAACATGAGCATCAAAGTCTTCATCGATGGCGCCGCAGGCACCACGGGCCTGCAGATCCGCGAACGCATGGCCAGGGAGCCGCATTTCGAGGCGATCCAGCTGGGCGAGGCAGACCGCAAATCGCCCACTGCGCGCGCCCAGGCCATGAACGCCTGCGACTTCACCATCCTCTGCCTGCCCGACGATGCCGCCCGCGAAGCTGTCGCGCTGGCGGGCGACCATGTGCGCATCATTGATGCAAGCTCCGCGCACCGCACCTCGCCCGGCTGGGTCTACGGCCTGCCCGAGCTCAACCCCGGACAGGAGGCTGCCATCCGCAACGCAGCGCGCGTCTCCAATCCCGGCTGCTACCCCACCGGCGCGATCGTCCTGATGCGCCCGCTGGTAGATGCCGGCCTGCTGCCGGCCAGCCATGCGGCCAATGTATTTGCCATTTCAGGCTATTCCGGCGCGGGAGCGGGCATGATCCGGAGCTATGAAGCGGCACATGAAGCTGGCGAAGACATCGCCCCCATGCGCGGCTATGCACTGGGGCTCAAGCACAAGCACCAGCCTGAGATGCGCCAGTACTCGGGCCTGACGGTCACGCCGAATTTCATGCCCGTGCTGGGTGACTTCGCCCAAGGCATCCTGCTGTATGTGCCCCTGCACGCCAGCCAGCTTGCCCGGCCGGCACGCACCACGGATCTGCATGAGGCGCTGGCCCGCCATTACCAAGGCAGCGCGCATGTGCATGTGCAGCCGCTGTTCGACGCCACCACCACGGAATACCTGAGACCGGACAGCCTGAATGGCACGAATGACATCAACCTGTATGTCATGGCGGATGCGGATGAAACCCGCTACACCCTGGCTGCGGTCTACGACAACCTGGGCAAAGGCGCCTCGGGCGCCGCGATGCAGAACCTGAAGCTGATGGCTGGCGAATTGTCATGAATAAACCGCTGCCTGTGCTGAACGTAGCTTTCACGTCCGACGACTGGCGCGGCGTGGCCCTATCCAACTTCACTCTGTCGCCGTTCATGCTGGATGGCACGCTGTTCGCATCCATTGAAGGTTTCATCCAGGGCATCAAGTTTCCCGAAGGCCATCCCTTGCGCGAGCAGGCGTTCCTGCTGGCCGGCTGGGATGCCAAGGCGCTTGGCAAGCAAGCTGACAATAGCGGCGCCTACTGGGGCGGCGCCTGCCTCCCCTACGGCTCGGCGGATCATCATGCGCTGATCGAACGCGCTATCCGTGCGCGCTTTGCGCAGAATGAAGGCTTGCGGCACGTACTGCGCACGACCGCCGGCATGACGCTGGGGCATGATCCGAATCCGGGCCAGCCCGAGCCGGCGGTCACTTCACTGCCTGCGGCGGTATTCTGCCGCATCCTGACTGAAATCCGGGATGCGCTGCAGCCTCACTGAGTCAGAGAGATGCCCGCCTTGGCGATAATATCGCCGTACATGGCCGAATCTTTTTCGATAAGCTCCCCGAAGGCTTTGGAGCCCTCACCCACGGGCACAAAACCGGCAGCCTTGAATTTTTCCTTGATCCCAGGCTCCTGAACGATTTCCACGATTTCCTTGGACACTTTCTCGACAATGTCATCCGGTGTGCCTGCCGGCGCCAGCAAGCCCACCCACGAAGCCATGGAAAAACCTGGAAAACCCGATTCCGCCACGGTTGGAATCTCTGGATCATCTTCCCAGCGCTTGCTGGATGTAATGCCCAGCACCTTGAGATCCCCCTTCTTGGCATATTGCATGGGCACCAGAATGGGATCGAAAACCATGGAAACCCGGCCCTCGAGCAGGTCCGCAAGAATAGGCGCACTGCCTTTATAGGGAACATGGGTCATCTCGAATCCGCCAAGATACGCAAAGTTGGCGCCCGTCAGGTGCGCGCTCGACCCCGCGCCGCTGGAGGCATAGGTAAGCTCGCCCGGATGGGCCTTCCCATATTCCACCAGTTCCTGCACGGTATTGACGGGCAGGTTCTTGGCCACGAACAGAAACAGCGGCAGGTCAGCCATCTGCGAAACAGGCACGAAATCGCTGTTCTTGTATGACAGCTTGTACAGATGCGGGTTGACCGCATAAGCGGCCAGCACTGTCACAAAGGTATAGCCGTCCGGCTTGGCGCGCGCAGCCTGGGCCGTGCCTATGGTGCTGTTGGCGCCCGGCTTGTTGGTAATGATGAAAGTCTGCCCCAGCCGCTGCGACAGCCGCTCGGCGACCGCCCGCGTCACTGTGTCAGTAGCGCCGCCAGGCGTATAGGGCACGATGATTTCCACCGGCCGCTCAGGCCAGGCGGCAGCTGCGGTGCCTGTCGCGGACAGCAACATGGCCATGCAGCTTCCCGCCGCGAAGATATATTTCCTGAGTTTGCTACGCATCTGTCAGCTCCTGTTCTCCAGGGCTACGCCCCGGTCTGGTATTGAAATGAAAACACCGGGCCGCAACGCCCCCTTGATCCGAGGCTTGGCCGGGCCATCAAATTAGTTCCGTTATGCAGAATTTAATTTTGATTTACGGACGCAATGCTAATCCTGTAGGATATCATCTGTAAATATGCCTCAGGGAATGTCCTAGCTGCGAGTCATGTTATTTCGCTATGCAGAATATTCTCTTTGCAGGCAAAGCCGGATAATCGAATGAAATAGGTTTTCACATGGATATTCAATATAGTCCGGAGCAACTGGCTTTCCGTGATGAGGTGCGGGAATTCCTGGCAGCCCGGCTCGACCCTGAAACCGCAAGCAGGGTCAGGAACGATCAGCCCTTGAGCAAAGCAGAGCGGCAGGCATGGCAACGCGCGCTTTACCAGCACGGCTGGGGTGCGCCCGCCTGGCCGGTCGAATACGGCGGAACAGGCTGGAACGCAATCGAACGCCATATCTTTGAGGAGGAATGCGCGCGCGCCCACGCGCCAGAGCAGTTGCCGTTCGGGTTGAAAATGGTGGCCCCGGTGATCCAGAAGTACGCCAGCCCGGAACAGAAGGAGCGGTTCCTGCCCGGCATCATCTCCGGTGAAGACTGGTGGTGCCAGGGCTATTCGGAACCGGGTGCGGGCTCGGATCTGGCATCACTCAAGACCTCGGCCATCCGTGACGGCGATGAATATGTGGTCAATGGCCAAAAAACCTGGACCACACTCGCCCAGCATGCCAACTGGATATTCTGCCTGGTGCGCACCAACCCGGATGTGCGCAAGCAGCAAGGCATCTCCTTCCTGCTGATCGACATGAACACTCCTGGCATCACGGTTCGCCCCATCATTATGCTGGACGGCGGACACGAGGTGAATGAGGTCTGGCTGGACAATGTGCGCGTGCCTGTTGCCAACCGGATCGGCGAAGAGAATATGGGCTGGACTTATGCCAAGTATCTGCTTGGCCATGAACGCACCAACATTGCCCGCGTCGGCCGCTCAAAAGCCGCGCTGCGGCGCCTCAGGAATATTGCGGCCGGCCAGCCTGGAAACAGCGGCGGCCGCCTGCTCGATGATCCCTCCTTCCGTGAACGCATTGCGCGCGTCGAACTGGAATTGCAGGCCCTTGAAATCACGAATCTGAAACTGCTTGCCGCCGATGGGCAACAGCGGGCGCCGGGCCCTGAAGCATCCATCCTGAAGATAAAAGGCTCCGAAATACAGCAGACGATCTCGGAACTGATCTCGCTGGCCCTGGGGCCCTATGGCACGGCACACCTGGCCGATGACGGCAGCGAATACCCGCAGGGGCTCAGCGCAGCCTTCCCGTCCGAATACAGCAGCGCGACCGGCCGCTACTTCAATAACCGCAAGACCACCATCTATGGCGGTTCCAGCGAAGTACAGAAGAGCATTATCTGCAAGGCTATATTGGGTATCTGATGTGCCTGCCCGCGCAGCGCTGGTCGTCCGCCGCGCCGCGGCAAGCGGAGCCTGTGCGTGAACGACACCACCCCATCCCCGGCGCGAAGCCGGGAGAATCCGGAGTCATTTGATGAATTTCGATTTCACAGAAGAACAACTCGGCCTGGAAAGCACACTGCGGCGCTTTCTCGCCAAAGACTATAGCTTCGAGCAGCGCAAGACACTGCTGCGCAACGAAGACGGCTTCAGCCGCCAAGCTTGGGCCACGTACGCCGAACTGGGCCTGCTCGCCCTGCCGTTTCCCGAATCCTGCGGCGGGCTGGACGGCACCGCCGTGGACACCTATCTGGTGATGCGCAACCTGGGACGCGGGCTGGCGCTCGAACCCTATCTTGCGACAGTCGTTCTGTGTGGAAGCCTGCTGCGCGACTTCGCAACAGCGCAGCAGAAGCTGGACATGCTGCCGGCCATCGCGGCGGGCGAAAGCATGCTCGCGCTTGCACACTATGAGCCACAGGCACGCCACAACGAGAGCAGGATTGCCGCCCGAACCACCGAAACTGCCGACGGCTGGGTGCTGAATGGCCATAAATGCGCCGTGCTGCACGCTGGCGGGGCTGACCACGTGCTTGTGTCGGCCCGCCACGAGGGAGAAGAAGACGACGAAGAAGGTGTCTCCCTGTTCCTGCTGCCCCGGAACAGCGCAGGCCTGACACTGAAAAGCTGGGTCAATCACGATGGCACCCGATCCGCAGACATTGTTCTGGACAAGGTTCAGGCTGGACGCGAACAACTGATAGGCACGCCGGGCGCCGCCCTCCCCGCCATCAGGCACGCCATCGCCACGGCCTGCGCGGCAGCCGCCGCCGAAGCGACCGGCATCATGGAGGCGCTGATCGAAGCCACGCTAGAATATCTCAAGACCCGCAAGCAGTTCGGGGTTCCACTGAGCACCTTCCAGGCACTGCAACATCGCCTGGCCGATATGGCCATCGCTGCGGAGCAGGCGGACTCCATGGCACTGCTCGCAGCCATCGAAATGCAAAACCCCGACCCTGCGGCCCGAATACGCCAGGCCTCGGGCGCCAAGGCATTTGTGTCAGAATACGCACGCAAAGTAGGCCAGGAAGCCATACAGCTGCACGGCGGCATAGGCGTTACGGACGAACTGCAGGTGGCACACTACTTCAAGCGCATCACCACGCTGAACATGCTGTTCGGCGACGCCGATTATCATTTGCGCCGATACAGCGAAACCATGGAGGCCTGCGATGAGCAATGACCCTGCGCAGCAAACGTTGGAAGCGGATAGGCGGGACATTCCCGATGGCTATACGCTCATGGCGAGACCCAGCAATTTCAACTCGCTCTGCGGCCCCTATTATGAAAAAATCGAAAACGGCATTCGTGTCGGCATGGGCCTGCGCATAGAAGACAAGCACCTGAACCAGCGCGACATCACTCACGGCGGGATGCTGATGGCATTGGCCGACAACGCCATGGGCGACGCCGCCGCCCGGGCATATCAGGGCAAGGCAGGCCTGGTGACCGTCAGCATGAACTCTGAATTCATGAAGGCCGCCCAACTGGGCGACTGGGTGGAAGCGCGACCAATGGTACACAAGCGCGGGCGCAACATGGCTTTTGTGGAGTGCCAACTGTGCGTGGATGGGCGGGCAATCTTTCGCGCTAGCGGAATATTTGCCGTGGTCGAACGCCGCGACTGAACATCAGCCGCGGCATGGCGCGGCTGCCGGGCGCTACTGGTGCCCCATGGCCAGCTTGATCTTCTCTACCACACCCTGCAGGCGCGGTCGCACCTCATTGAGCAGAAAGTCTTCCGACACCTTGAAGGAAGGCGCGCCGCAGGTCAGCACCATGATGGGCTGTGTGCTGCTGAACTGAAAGCCCAGCGCAATGGCGTTCACATCCTTTTGCCAATCTCCGAACGAGGTCGTGACGCCCAGCTCCCGGTATTCGCTGACCGCCCTGTCGATGCCATCCATGATCTCCCTGTGGGACCACGCATCCAGCTCACTGAGCCGATCCGCAATCTCACGCCGCTCGGCCTCACCCGCAATCGCCAGATAGCCACGGCCCATGGATGATGTCACGATGGGAATGCGCGCTCCCACATCCAGGCTCAGTGTCAGCGCCGACTGGCTGCGACAGTTTTCGATGTACAGCATGGACAGCCGGTCTCGCACCCCAAGCGACACCATGGCATGCGAAAAATCGGCAAGCTCCTGCATATAGGGCCGCGCCACCTGGCGGATATCCAGCTTGGCCAGCATACCCACGCCCAGCGACAAGGTTGCCATACCCAGGGTGTACTTGCCGCTGTCCTCGTCATGCGTGAGATACCCCAGCCTCACCAGCGTATGCGTCAACCGCGAGACAGTGGACTTGGGCAAGCCGCAACGCTCCGCCAGCTCCTGATTGCCCAGCGTCTTGCGGCCGGAGCGAAAGCACGCCAGCACCTCCAGCCCGCGCGCCAGCGCAGTGACAAAATGCCTGTCCCCGGCAAATGACGCCAGCTCGGATTTTCTTTTCTTCCCGCTTTCAGGGGCAACAGTCACAATAGCTCCATCGATAGAAGGTCAAGCGTGATCGCTCTCATCGCGCGACAATGCGCAATTATCACTATTCTTTCCGCAGAATACGACGCGTGCCAGTTAATTGCGCCATGATTTTGCATTGCGGAATTATATTTTCTTTTGGCGGACCACCAGTTTATTTGACAGGCCGGCCACTTCCCACCCAAAACAAACTGCCCCTGTGTTACTCATCAGCTCGAGAGAGTATCTTGTATAAATAGGAACGGGATATTCCGAGCGCCTCGGCAGCTCGTTTCTTGTTTCCGCCCAGCCTATCCAGCGTTTCCCGGACGGCTCTATATTCCCGCTCTCTGAGGCTGGCCTGTGCCGTCGCATCAGGCTGCATGTCCGGAGCCTCCTGGACGGAGTGTTCCCCAGAGGCAATATCCCCTCCCGCAAGCGGCAAGCTAGCACCATCCACAAGCTGTTGCACGGGGCTTCCACGGGAGTATCGCTCGAAGTCCGTCCGCCTGAGTTCACGCAGATCACAGAACACCAGCGCCTCCTCCACCCGTTGGCGCAACTGGCGCACATTTCCCGGCCATTGCTGCGCGGCAAGATATGGCACAACCTCACTTTCGATGGCCGGAAGTGCCATATTGTTGCGTCGACAGAAATCTCGCACGAAGAAATTGAGCAACTCAGGAATATCTTCCCGCCTATGCCGCAAGGAAGGTATATGCAGCACAACGCCGCTCAACCGGTAATACAGGTCTAGACGAAAGCGTTCAGCATCAATGAGCTGCTGCATGTTGCGGTTGGTGGCGGTAATCAACCTGAACTGCACCTGCCTGCTTTCACCTCCGCCTAGGCGTTGGACACTGCGGTCTTCCAGCACCCTGAGCAGCTTGGCTTGCATCTCTATAGGGATGTCTCCCACCTCATCCAGAAATAGTGTGCCGTTCTGTGCCTGCTCAATGCGGCCATGCTGGCCCCGACGGTTCGCTCCTGTAAAAGTGCCTGGCTCATAGCCGAAAAGCTCGGCTTCCAACAATGTCGCCGGCAACGCAGCCAAGTTTAGGCTGACCAACGGAGCCTGCCCGTCAACATTCGACATCTGATGTATGGCTCTTGCGACCAGCTCCTTGCCCGTGCCGCTTTCCCCAAGAATCAGCACAGGAATGTCAAGATGGGCAACAGTCGCTATTTCACGTCTCAGTCGCTGCATGGGCGCACTGTCGCCCAGTAATGGCACCCCTTCTTGCTGCTCACCGAGAAAGGCCGCTCGCTGGCTGAGGACGTCCCGCTGCATCCGTACCGCTGACTCTGGATCCTTGAATAAAACCTGGCCAATGGCTCCTACGACCTTGCCATCACGCTTGATCGGCAAGCGGTTGACGACTCTCGTCACGCCTCGCATTTGCTGCAACTGCGCGATCTCGGCTCGCCCACTGCGTACCACATCTGCAAGCCTGGAGTTGGGTATTACCTGCCCCGCATCGCGCCCAGCCGCGCCACCGCGAGGCAAACCCAGAAATTTCTCATGCACTGGGCTGATATAACGTATCTTGCCTTGCGTATCAGCAACAGTAACGGCCTGGTGAGGATTGCTGATCATGAATTCCATGATTTCTGTCGCAAAAGGCACTAGCGCCAGAAAATCGAACAACGGGCTGGTTGCAGACAAAGGTCGCAACAATACACACAAACAATCACCATCAAGCATACACAGCCCGAGAAGCGGCAGCTTGCCGGACGCCCCGACCGTGATCAGCTTCGTTTGCGCGGAATCATCGCGTGCCTGGCCCGATTCATCCCGCAGCCCCTCTTTCAATGACCGCAGCACGGATCGCTGGATCTCCGGAAGCTTTCCCACCCCGATCGCCCATATCACCTCGTCGGATACATCGTAAACGATAACACCCAAGCTCTCGCTGAATGTGTCCTCAGAATGTGTATTTGATGAATACATGTATTCCCTATGGCTTTCGAATATGTCCCCAATAAAGACACTTTAACAGTTTCATACACATATTCCACGCTTTTTAAATTGGCATAGATATTGCATATAAAAGAACTGTAGCTATCACAGACATCGATAAAAAGGAGCATCCATGTCCTGGCAACCAGAAATTGAAGAGCTCGCCTACCGCAAACAGCTTGCCCTGGCTCTTGGCGGGCCAGAAAAAGTGCAACGGCACAAGAGTGCCGGCAAACTTACTGTCCGTGAGCGTATAGAAGGTATTGCGGATCCGGGATCCTTCGGTGAAATCGGCGGGCTTGCCGGCAGCGGTCAGTATGACGCCCAGGGTAAGATTCTGGGCATCACGCCATCGAACCTCATCATTGGCCGCGCGAAAATAGATGACAGGCCAGTGGTTCTGATGGGTGACGACTTCACTGTCAGGGGTGGCGCCAATGACGGCGCAGTAGGCGAAAAGCTTGTCTATGCGGAACGCATGGCGGGCGACCTGCGGCTGCCCATTGTCCGGCTGATCGACGGCACAGGCGGCGGTGGCTCGGTGCGCAATATCGAAACCAAGGGCCACACTCTTATCCCCACCATGAAAGTATGGCAACACGTTGTCGAAAACATGACACTGGTGCCGGTCGTCTCGCTTGCCCTGGGTTCCGTCGCCGGCATGGGCGCGGCCCGAACCGCAGCCAGCCACTATTCAGTCATGGTCAAGAATACGGCGCAGTTATTCAATGCAGGCCCGCCGGTCGTCGCACGGATTGGCCAGCATGTCACCAAGAACGAACTGGGAGGCAGCCAGATACATACGCGCAACGGCGTGGTTGATGATGAGGCAGCCACTGAGCAAGAAGCTTTCGAACGTGCGCGCCGCTTCCTGTCATATCTGCCCTCGTCCGTCTTTGAGGCTGCACCTCGCGGCGTCATCCCCGAAGCCAGCCAGGATCAGGAATGGCTGCTGGGCGCTATTCCACGAGACCCCCGATCAGTCTACAAGATCCGACCTATCATTCAGACTCTTACAGACAAGGATTCATTCTTCGAGATCGGCAAACGCTGGGGCAAGGCGCTGGTAACCGGGCTGGCCCGCATCGATGGGTGGCCCGTGGCCATCATGGCCAGCGATCCTTATCACTATGGCGGCGGCTGGGACCGCGCCACGGCCGAAAAACTGATCCGCTTCGTTGACCTTGCCCAGGCATTCCAACTGCCAGTCGTCAACATGGTGGACATCGCGGGTTTCCAGATCGGTGTCGAGGCTGAAAAATCGGGAGTCATGCGCGCCGGAGTACGTGCACTTGCCGCAGTCTATCAGGCGACCGTGCCATGGTGTTCCATCATCCTGCGGCGCGCATACGGTGTAGCCGCCGCCGCCCACCAGCATATGGGCCGGCACAATTTCCGTTACGCCTGGCCATCGGCCAACTGGGGTTCACTGCCCATCGAAGGAGGTCTCGAAGTAGCCTATAAGGCCGAAATTGAAGGCGCTGATGACCCTCAACGCAAGCGCGCTGAGATTGAGCAGCGCGTACGCAGCCTGACCTCACCCTTCCGGAGCGCTGAAGCTTTTGTCATTGAAGACATCATTGATCCGCGCGAAACCCGGCAACGACTGGTCGAATTCGCTGGCCTGGCCGCACGCCTGCGTGAACCTGGTCAGAAAACCTTTGGCATACGTCCATGACGGCGCGGTTGTCGCGACCCGATCAGAGCAACTGTCATATCTATCGACGACAAGACTCAATCATCAATACAACGGCAATCAATACCTCAACACCAGGAGACTACTGATGCATTCCAACTCCACACGCAAGACTATCCCCTTCAAGCAAACCGCGACTACGGCAGGATCCAGCGTTTCGGTCACCCGCAGAAAGCTGCACCTGGCTTGCGCCGCTCTGCTCGCAGGCTTGACAGCCTGGGCGCCACTGACACTGGCTGCCGGAAAATGGCCTGCCCAAGCCATTACGGTTGTTGTACCTTTCCCTGCAGGCGGCATGACAGACGTACTGGCACGCAGGCTAGCCATGCATATGCAGGACAAACTGGGACAAAGCGTCGTGGTGGAGAATCGCGCAGGCGCCAGTGGCCAGATCGGCACTGACTATGTGGCACGCGCCAAACCAGATGGCTACACCCTTCTGGTGTCCGCCACACATCATGTCATTAACCCCGCCATACGTGGCAACCTGCCCTATGACGCCCGCAAAGATTTCACCAACCTCGCGCTGATGGCCACAACCCCCAACGTGCTTGTTGTCAACAAAGATGTTCCCGCAAGCAACCTGAAAGAGTTTTCGGAATATGTGAATAAGCACCCCAATGGTGTGATGTTCGGCTCCTCAAGCATAGGTGGCGCCACGCACCTGTCGGGCGAACTACTCAAACTGAAAACAGGGCTCCAGTTGACTAACGTACCATACAAAGGCGCGACGCCCGCGATGACGGACTTGCTGGGCGGCCAGATACCCGCGCTGTTCCATGACATCACGACCATAGCCCCACTTGTGCGGGACGGACGCGTCAAAGCCATCGGCGTGACTTCGGCGCAGCGCAGCCCTGCCCTTCCGGACGTGCCCACCATCGCGGAACAAGGTGTTCCTGATTACCTGGCCATAACCTGGATTGGCTTCTACGCGCCGGCAGGCTTGCCTGACGATATCGCAAAGCAGCTCAATCAGCTGGCCCGCGAAAGCATGCATACCAAGGACGCGCTGGAAGCGTTCAAGAGCAATGGAACAGAGCCTGGCGATATGGATCTGCCGGCCTACAACCAGTTTGTCAACAGCGAACTGGACAAGTGGCAGGATGTCGTAAAGCGTGCGGGGGTGAAGGTTGAATAAGCCCAGCGAGCCAGCAATGGTCACCGACACAGCAACTTCCCCGCAAATCCTGGACATACTGTCGCCCCGCCGCATCGCGGTGCTTGGCGCATCGGACAATCCAATCAAGGCGGGTGGGCGGCCTATTCATTACATGAAGCAATATGGATTCGCCGGCGACATTTATCCCGTCAACCCTGGTCGAAGCAGCGTTCAGGGCTTGCCCGCCTACCCTTCGCTGAAAGACCTTCCACAGCCTCCGGACGTCGTCATCATCAGCGTGGCAGGCAAGGACGTGGCACACGCCATTGACCAGGCGGCACAAGTTGGCGCCCGTGCCGCCGTCATATATTCATCTGGGTTTGCGGAGCTCGGAGACGAAGGCAGGCAGGCGCAACAGCATATTCTTGCGCGGGCACGTGCTGGTGGATTGAGACTGCTGGGGCCGAATACCCAGGGGGTGGCCAATTTCCGCAATAATGCCATCCTCAGCTTCTCGACCATGATCAATGAGTGCCCGCCCGAGGATGGCCCTGCGGCTATCATCAGCCAGAGTGGCGCGGGTGCCGCCATCGTATATGGAGGCATGCGCCGCCAGGGCCTGGGTGTACGGTATCTGGTTGCCACCGGCAATGAGGCGGATCTGAATGTGGCGGACATTGCCAGCGGCCTGATGCAAGATCCCGATTTGCGGCTGATCCTCACCTATGCCGAATCCCTGCGTGACCCGGCGCTGATGGCACGCGCGGCCCGCCTCGCGGCAGCGCGCGATCTGCCTGTCCTGGCCGTCATGGCAGGCCGCACAAGCGAAGGCCAGATGACAGCCAGCTCGCACACGGGAGCCCTTGCAAGCGAAGACGCCCTCACCGAGGCTTTCCTGCGGCAGCACAATATCGTGCGCGTCAATGATTTTCATGAGCTGTCCGAGTTTGCCCGCCTGTTCATGAAACGGGAACGCCCGCGTGGCCGCCAGGTCGTGGCCATCAGCAACTCAGGGGCAACCTGCGTTCTGGCGGCTGACGCCGCCCAGCAAAATGATCTTGAGCTTGTCCGCTTCAATGACACGCAAACCGCCAGTCTGCGAGAAGTGCTGCCAGTTTTTGTATCCCCACGCAATCCAATCGACATGACCACGGCGCTGCTGACCCAGCCCGATATTTATGGCCAAACTCTGCAGCGGGTAGCTCAAAGCGGCGCGGCCCATAGCGTTTTCACGGGCTTTCCCATTGGAGGCGAGGGGTATGACATGGACGGCTTTGCCCGCCAGACCGCTGACTTCTCCAGGGAGGCCGGTGTGCCTGTCGCGGTTTGCGCAGTACAGGACTGGGTTATCGATGCATTCCAGAAGAAAGACGTTCCTGTCTTCCAAAGCGAAGCTCGCGCAATGCGCGGCCTCGGCTTGCTTGCGGACTACGAGGCTCGCCGTCATCGGCTGCTGTCGGCTTCCGAACCCGCCGCGTCTGGAACACCTCCGCATCACCAGGCAAATTCACTTTCCGCACACCAAGGCGCGCTGGACGAGCCCACAAGCCTGGCTGTGCTGAGCGGGGCGGGGCTGAGTGTGGTTGACCATCACGTCTGCAGAGAAGAGGCGGATCTGGCTCAAGTGCTGGCAGATCTGCCCACTCCATTTGTCGCGAAGGGGGTCAGTGCCTCGGTAAGCCACAAATCTGACCACGGCCTGGTACGGCTCGGGCTGCGTACCGCTGACGATGCCCGCAACGCATGGGAAACATTCCGGCAAACATTGCAATCGCTGGGAGCTCCTTTTGAAGGCATGCTTGTTGCGCAACAATGCAAAGCCGATTTTGAGCTTGCGCTTGGCGCACATCTGGATCCCGCATACGGGCCTGTTGTCATGGTAGGCCAGGGAGGCGTGTTGGTAGAGTCATTGCGAGATACACAGTTTCTGTGTGCGCCTTTCTCCCTTGACGATGCACGCGATGCGATTGGCCGCCTGTTCATCGCCCGGGCTTTCGGTGCGACCCGTGGCATGCCTGCCGTTGATGTCGATGCCATAGCCATGCAGCTGGTCAAACTGGGCGACTGGTTCGCCGCATCCGCAGGCAGCATTCTCTCCATTGACGCGAACCCAGTTCTGGTCTCGCGTAATGCGCCACCCGTTATCGTAGACGCAGTCGTTGTCCTGAAAGAGGAACAAGCATGACATCCGCACACAATCCAGAACGCGCCAGCCATCCGCTTCCCAGGCGCCTGCTCATTGCCAATCGCGGCGCCATCGCTGCGCGCGTCATGCGCTGTGCCCAGTCGCTGGGGATCGAGGTCGTGGTGGTCCACTCACCAGTGGATGCAACCCTGCCCTACGTAGACATTGCTGATCAGGCCTTCGAGCTGCCTGGAAATATGCCAGCCGACAGCTACCTGAACCAGGATGCCATTCTCGAAATTGCCAAACGCGCCGACGTGGATGCAATTCACCCAGGCTATGGTTTTCTATCCGAAAGCGCCCAGTTCGCGCAGCGCGTGCGTGATGCTGGCATGTGCTTTGTGGGGCCAAGCCCCATCTGGCTGGAGCGCCTGGGTGAAAAGACCGGTGCGCGCCGTTTCATGCTGGCCCAGGGGATGCCCCAAACACCCAGTTCCGAAATTCTTCCCGACGATGCTGAAACAGTATGCCGTGCCGCAGACGGCATAGGCTTCCCGGTGCTGATCAAACCGGCGCTTGGCGGTGGCGGGATAGGAATGGTTCCAGTACACAAAGCAGAAGACCTGGCAACAGCCTGGGCTTCGGCCCAGGCTGTTGCACAGCGCAGCTTTGGAAGGGCCAGCCTGTATCTGGAAAAACTGGTGCAACGGCCCCGCCATATTGAATTTCAATTCCTGGCGGATCGATACGGCAATGTGGCTGCGCTGTATGAGCGCGACTGCAGCGTACAACGACGCAACCAGAAAGTTCTGGAAGAGGCGCGGGCACCCGGGATACCAAAGGATCTGCTTGATGAAATGGCGGAGCGGCTGCGCGATATCCTGTCACGCACAGGCTATGACGTGATAGGCACAGTGGAAACGCTCTACACGCCGGAAGACGGCTTCTGCTTTCTTGAAGTGAATACGCGGTTGCAGGTTGAACATGCTGTGACCGAACAAGTGACAGGCGTGGACATTGTTGAGGCCCAGATCCGTCTTGCCGCAGGCCAGACTTTGCGGGAGGTCCTGCCAGATATGCCCCAGGCAACTGGTCACGCGATACAGGCTCGTATCTATGCGGAAGACCCCCGCAGGTTTCTACCCTCACCCGGCACGCTATCGCGCTTTGATATTCCTCTGCTGGAAGGTATACGGGTAGAGACGGGCTATGCGGCGGGCTGCGAAGTTCCCCGATACTACGACCCAATGCTGGCCAAAGTGATCGCCACTGGCAAAGACCGCGCAGAAGCAATGGCTCGCCTGCATACCGTCCTTTCGGGCACGATTATTGAAGGAGTGAGAACTAATGTTCCTTTCCTGCTGCGTGCCTTGTCCGACCCTGATTACCGCAACGGGGAACTGGACATCGAAATAGTCGGACGCGTGCTTGCCCGCCCCGAAGAGATTAGCCAGCCAGCGCAAATACCTGCCTGAGCAACACAACTGATATAAAAGGATATTTATCCATGAGTACTATTCAATCCATTGTTTCCGGCACTATTGTCAAGATTCATGCGGCACCGGGGGATCGCCTGGCTCCCGGCGACCCCGTCATTACCGTAGAATCGATGAAAATGGAGATCCCCGTTGAAGTCGAAAGTGAATGCGTCATCAAAGAGATCCTGGTGACGCAAGGCGAACCAATCGAGGAAGACGACGATATCGCCATCACAGAATAAACTCCACACTATCAACCCGGCCGGTTTACCTGGCCGCGGCATCATCAGCAAACAAGAATGAATACTGCGACCATAATGCACACAGAGCTTTCCACAGCATCAGACAGTGAAAAGGATAACGCCAGCTACTTCGGCCTGGCCATCCCTTTCATGAGCTATATCGGCCTGCGGGCCGAGCATATCGAGCCTGGGTACGCCCGCACGAGGCTGCCCGACAACCCTATGCTGGTCAACAGCCGGGGGGATGTGCACGGCGGCACCCTGATGAGCGTGCTCGACTTCACCCTGAGCGCTGCCGCCCGGGGCCATGATCCGTTGAGCCTGGGTGTGGTCACGGTGGAAATGGGCACCCATTTTCTGGATGTCGCGCGAGGCGACCTCGTGTTCGAGGCCAGGGTGCTCCGACGTGGCCGCAGCACAGTCTTCTGCGAAGGAAGCGCCGCCAACGCAGACGGCACCACCGTCTGCGTTGCCCGTGCCACATTCAAGTTGATCAAGCTGAACAAGGAAGCGTGATGTCTGGTCGGGGCTGGGTATGCCTCTGCCACTGCATGACGCTCTAGTTCAGCAAGACCGGCACATACTCGGTTCTGTACTCGGCTTTTGTAAACATGCCCGGTACGCTTCTCGGCATATGCCTCACATAGCCGGGAATCAGAACACAATCAGTTACACTATCCGAAAATAATGTCCAACAGGCGCCGCAAATGTGAGGTTCGCCAGAACGGCTCGAAAAAGAAGAAAGCTGCTCAAAAGCAGCTTTTTGAAGAGGGTGGGCCCGGAGCACTACTAGCAGACCGTTCGTACCGCTGACCCGTCGACACGTCACAAGGACGCTTCTTGTTAGTGAGTATAGCAGGAGTCGAACGACAGTGCCCACCACCTTTTGCTCAGGCCTACAGACAACATCCATAGAGGCAGCTCTATCAGCCACCCGCCTAGGCTCCTATCAGAGCCTCGTTGGCGCAACTACCCCAGACGCCTCCATCGGAGCATACATATGGGGCATGGAACTTACAGCAGCGTTCACGCCGCTGCTCAGCATGATTGAGGTCGTGCTTCGCAACAATATCCATGATGCTGGTGTAGCGCATTTCGGGACGGTACGCTGGGTGCAAGACGTGCTGAAGCATGAAGGAGATATTCAGTTCCCACTCAAGGTGAATGCCGACCCCGGCCTCGCTCAACGAAACTACCGTCAAGGTGTCACTCCCTTCCACAAGAGAAAGGTTTGGGTAGGCGGGAAGCAGATTTCGCTGAAGCACTGGCGTTCGCAGAGCGAAGCAAAGCTGGACGAAATTATGTCTAGGCTAAAAAAGGCAGGTAAGCCGCAATCACCCGAACAGATCGTAGCAAACGCGATGTTCGGATTTTGGCAAGGCCTGCTTGGCCCGAGCTTCGAATCTGGAACCGACCCATTGGCACTCTGGCCGGCATGTCTCCCACGAGTATTCCCCCACGCCCCCAACATGACACGCGCAGCGGCCTTCCAATTGCTGGAAAACATCAAGGGGCTTCGCAACCGCGTGTTCCACCATGAGCCCGCTTGGCGCCTAGCCTACCCGCTTACACCTGCGGGGGTACACACAACCCTCACTGCCCGCGTCCAGGAAATGCGCGACCTGCTCAACGCCATGGCACCCGACGTAAACCAGCTCCTGGCTAATACAGGAGCCTATGACCGACTTTCATGGCTCCTCGATCCACAAACCATAGCTGCGTTCGCTGGTCAGCATACTCCCACCCCTATAAACATGCGTACATTGGCTCGAAAAGTCCAGAAAGTGGCCAGACAGGCTCATCGCAGCGTCGCCGCTCCAAGCCCTAAGCCCAATAAAGCGCTGGCACTTCACCACTCAGGAAAGGCGCTCATGACAGTCTACCCGCACTACTGAAGTGCAGCTATCTGAATCGATCATGGGCTCTTAAATTTAATCATTTCCGATGAAATCTAGAAAATCTGAGAACTGGACTGCCACTTTGACAGGGCCGCCTAATTGCCATCGAAACGAAGCGCAGCAAGGTACTCATGTGTGAGAGCGCATTGAAATGCAAATCCATCCAGCTTAAATAGGGTAGTCGTAGCCATTAAATAGGGCATTGTCTAAGAAATTACCCCATTAATCTGGTTTGACTACCCTATTTCCAAACCTTGTTGCTTTCCATATGGGCAAGCCATTGCTTTCAAAAGGCCTGCCCAATCCACCAAGCGCTACCGAACGCTTCTGAATTCCGAAAAACCGTCACACCACCGCCAGTCGTTCCACCGTGTCGGGGAACTTCTCGACCAGACGGATCAGCAAGGCGGCCTGAGCGTTCGGCTTGGCCCGGCCCTGCTCCCAGTTTTCCAGTGTGCGGGGGTTGGTGCGTAGATAGCGGGCGAACACTGGGCGCGACAGGTGCAGGCGCTCGCGCAGGGCCAGCAGCTCGTCGGCGGTCACGTCCGGCACCGGGTTGATTTCCACCTCATGTGTGCGCAGCGTCTTCTTGCCGGCTCGCGCATCCGTCAGGGAATCGAAGCCCTCGGTAATCTCAGCAAATAAGTTACGCTTTTTCATTGCCTCGCCTCCAATTCTGCTTTTAACATGCTCTTGAGCACCTTCTTCTCGTTGGGACTCAAGTCGGCCATTTCGTCCTTGTCGTACAAGGTGAACAGCCAAAATTGCGAGTCGCCATTCCACCAGTAGTAGATCACCCGCAAACCGCCGCGCTTGCCCTTACCCCTGCGCGGGTCGCCGTGCCGCAGCTTGCGCAGCCCACCCGTACCTTCGATAACTTCCCCGGCCTCAGGGTTCTTCATCATGGCTGCTTGCAATCCCTGGAAGCCCTCGTCGTCCAGATAGTCTGCCCGGTAGCGGGTGAAGGCGGGCAGTTCAACGAAGACAGCTTTCATCTCTCAAATTATACGCAAGTTGCGGATATATACAAGGAGGCTACACCTGTCTCCGAAGCGACTTTGCCGGATCACTCGATGCCAAACTCGGCGCCAGTCCTGGAATCCTTGGACCCTCAAAGGAACACTCAAGAACGTGCCGGAAAGCCCGGCGTTCTAATCCCTGCGCACAAGACCTGCATCCTATACGATACCCCTAGTCCGGCAGCGCATCCGTCTTGAACTAGGACATAAGTGGATCGGTGTAGTCTCGATTTATCCAGGCCAATAGCAGCACTCAGACTTTAGTCTTCGTACTGCTTGTAGGTGTCGTACTTGTAGCGTTCGTCCCCGCCAGATGATTGGGCCATCGCATCACTTCTCCGCGCCATCATTCATAGAGTTGCCCAGCTCCCGCTCGATCCGCTCAATGCTAGGCAAGCTGGTCTGCAATTCGGCGGGCAGAGACTCGACCAGTTGATACTCGGCGACACCCAGCGGCTGGGTGTTGTTGCGCAGTGCATATTCAGCCACCACCGTGTTCTTACCTTTGCACAGCAGCAGGCCAATGATCGGACCGTCGTCTGGATGCTTCACTTGTGTGTCCACCGCCGTCAGGTAGAAACCCAACTGTCCCAAGTGCTCAGGCTTGAACTTGCCACCCTTAAGTTCTATCACCACGTAGCGGCGCAGGCAGCGTAGCTGGGAAGTTGGTGACCGCCTGGCCACTGCGCTCCAGTAGCCGGGGCTCGATCTGCAGCACCAGCATTGCGGGGAAAGAAGCCTTTCATGTCTGGAAAGGCGGTTCGCAGGTCATTTTGCGGGCGAGTTCCGCTTGTGGGCAGGTCATAAGGAGATGTCTGCCGTCCCACGGTCAGCCGAAAATCGGCCTGCAGCTCCGCCACGCACTGAAGACCGCCCAGAACCGACTGCGTAACCGGTAGCGCTCGCTGAGCCTGGCCGCTCATCAATTGAGCCTTTGATCGCGAAAAGCGTCGTGAAAAATGATTTCATCCGGATCATATTACCGCCGCCTTCTCCGCTTCTTCCAGCAGCCACTCCTCGAACTGCCGGTGCAATAGCGTTTTCTGCGTCGCCACGGGGGTGATGGCCCAATGCTGTCGCGCTGGCGTGCGAATGTCCGGAAATGGCGCAACGATACGGCCCAGCTCAGCGTCACCCGACAAGGTCGGGAAAGGGCCTATTCCCAGGCCCAGACCGTCCGCCACGGCGTTGTAGCTGACGTAGAAGTGGTCGAAACGCAAGGTATCCCACGGGCGGTTAGGTAGGCCGGCGGCGGTCAACCATGCATCCCAGTGGCGTGGCCGCGTGTCGGTGTAGATCCAGGTGTGCTGATTGATGTCGGCCGGTTCTTTGATCGGTTTGGCGCGCACCAGTCCGGGCGCGGCGATCAGGGTCTGCCATTCCTCGAAAAGAGGAAAGCCGCTATAGGCCGCCTGAACAGGCGCATCACGCCGGATAGCCAGGTCAAACGCGCCGTCCAGCCCCAGCTGCTGGGTGGTCGCCGTCTGTACTTGAATGCGCGCGTCGCGATAACGCTCCTTGAACGCTGGCAGCCTGGGTATCAGCCATTTCATTGCGAAGGTCGCCGGCGCGCTCACACGCAGCAGCCGCGTGGTCAGCCCTTTCCCATAAGAAAGACTCGCCTCCTGGATCCGCCCGAAGGCCTGGGCGATTTCCTCTGCATAGGCCAGTGCATGGGCGGTGGGCGCCATGCAATGGCCTTCACGTTCAAACAAGGGATAGCCAAGCCATTCTTCCAGCTGCTTCATCTGCCGGCTGACCGCGCCGTGCGTGACCGATAGTTCGTCGGCCGCCGACGTGAAGCTGCGATGCCGGCAGGCGACGAGAAAGGATCTGAGGGCGTTGAGTGGAGGTGACGAATTCATTGCAAACCTGTGATTTTTAATCACACAAACACAAGAATTAATGGAAATACGAGAAAAGTTATTACGATAGCATGCAGTTTCTGATCACCCAGGAGCTGAAATGAGTTTTGTTGAATTGCATGGTCGTCGCTATCGTCTGCCGACCCGCCCAGTTGTCGTCATCTGCATTGACGGATGTGACCCCGAGTACATCAGCAACGTATTGCAACGCGGTTTGTGCCCTAATCTGTCGACGATGATCCGCGACGGTTTTTCCAGCATCGCAGACTGCGTCATGCCATCGTTTACCAATCCCAACAATGCTTCTATCGTGACCGGCGCCCCGCCTCGCGAGCACGGCATCGCCGGCAACTATTATCTGGATCGCGAAACCGGCGAGGAAATCATGGTGAACGACGCCCGCATGCTGCGCGGCTCAACTCTGCTCGCTCTGTTGTCGCAGGCCGGAATCCCCACTGCGGCCGTCACAGCCAAGGACAAACTGACCAAACTCATCGGCAACGGCCTGAACGGCCCCTGCTTCTCCAGCGAACGCGCCGACCAGACATCTCTTGCAGAATACGGCTTCGAGACAGGTGAAGCGCTCGTCGGCCGGCCACGACCCGACATGTATTCGCCGGACCTCTCGCTGTACGTGCTGGACGCCGGGCTGGAATTGCTCAGGCGTGGCATCAGTCAGGTGATGTATCTGTCTTTGTCGGACTTCGTTCAGCACAAATATGCGCCTGGCGAGCCGGAGTCGGACGCTTTCCTGCTCGAAATCGACCGCCGCGTGGGCGAGTTCATTGCACTGGGCGCCACAGTGGGATGTGTCGCGGACCACGGCATGTCGCGCAAGACGGATTTTCATAATACGGCTCAGCTGCTGTTCGTGGAAGACGTGCTTGCCGAAGCGTTCGGCGATGGCAGCGCGCGCGTGATCTGCCCCATTACCGACCCTTTCGTCAGGCACCATGGCGCGCTTGGATCGTTCGTCCGTGTATACATGCGCGATGCCGGCAACATCGAAGCAGCCAAGGCGCTGTTGTTGCGCCAGCCCGGCGTGCACGAGGTGCTGTCCCGGCGCGAAGCTGCTGACCGCCTGAATCTTCCTTTCGACCTCGAAGGCGACCTGGTCGTGATCTCGAAAGAAGACTGGGCCCTGGGCAGCGCGCGAAAGGATCATGACCTGGAAGCAGTGCAGGACCGGCCGCTGCGCACGCATGGGGGCTACTCTGAGCAGCGCGTTCCGTTCTTGGTATCGCGCCCGCTCGACCAGGAAGGACAGGCATGGGCAAGCAGCCAGCGGCTGCACAACTACGACATTTTCCACGTCATTCTGAATCACACCAATTGATCGGTTTTTATCAAGGTGTCATCGAAACACGGTAGGGTAATCAGCATGCCAAAAAAGCGCTGTGTTGTAGTCATCTGCGATAGCCTTCGCAACGATCTCCTGGGCCCCAGTACACCGACACTGACTATTCTGGAGCAGAGCGGCACCCGCGCGCTGCAGGCACGAGCCGTATTCCCCTCCACCACCCGTGTCAGTGCCGCCAGCGTCGCCACGGGGTGTTACCCGGAACAGCATGGCCTGCTGGGCAATACCATGATCCTGCCAGAAGCCGAAGGCCTGGTCGCGCGTTCGGTGGGCAAGCCGGAATTCCGGGAACAGCTGCATGCAGCCACTGGCGCCTATCTGCGCGTACCAACGCTGGCCCAACGGCTGAAGGCGCGCGGTACAACGGCGATCTACTCCAATGTGTCGCCCGGGGCGGCCTACTTCTTTGATCCGGAGTGCCACGGCTATGTATTCCACCGGGCGGGTTCATACGCGCCCGGTGGCAAGGCGCTGTCAGGGGATCAAGGACTGGAAATTTCCTCGGGCGCAGCAGGCGATGCGCACATGACTTCGCGATTCAGCGAGCACCTGCTCGCAGATGAGCACCTTGTGCTGGGGGTACTGTGGCTATCGGAGCCTGATGCCAGCGGGCACGCTGTGCCTTTGGGCAGCGCCAGGCACCAGCAAGCCATCCGCAGCGCTGACACATGCGTCGCCCAAGTGCTCGAAACGGTCAGCCAGCTGCGTGAGCGAGGTGAAGACGTGTTGCTGATGGTGGGATCGGACCATGGCATGGTAACTATCACCAATCAAGTGAATATCGGACACGCACTGGTCGAGGCCGGCTTCAAGGCCGCGCCCTACAGCCGTGACATCGTAGTGGCTCCCAATGGCACGGCGGCTGTCCTGGGGTTCAACGACGATTACCCGCACCGCGAAACGCTGCTGACCTGGCTGGCGCAACAACCATGGGTGGGTGAAATGGCGGCAGGCGGCGAACTGGCTGACTGGGGCATGCCGGATTCCCCATCCAGCCGGATCGCCATTTCAATGGCCGGCGACGACGCCCGCAACGCTGAAGGATTGCCCGGGACCGCCTGGTACGCGGTGGACCCTTCAGAGGACAAGGATTACATCGGTCAGGGACAACATGGCGGCCGTCACCTGCGCGAGCGCCATTCGTTCCTGATCATTCAAGGGGGAGATTTCGCCCCGTCCGCGCAGATTACGCAGACAGTGTCATTAGTCGATTATGCACCAACGATATTGCGCCACTTGAACCTGCCTGCGGAAGGCATGCAAGGGCGGCCGCTGCAACTAGCCGCGCTGGCGCAAGCCGGCGTCTGATTACCGACTGAACTGGATTGAAAGGATCATCATGAAACGAAGCTCATTCGCAACCCATCTACTTTCCGCGGCCCTCATGGCTGCCCTGCCCTTTGCCGCGCAAGCGAGCAACGAGCCGCAGGATATTCAGCGTGGCGGAACACTGCACATCGCCCTGCTCGGCCTTGACACCGCGGACCCGCACCGGCACACCGGCTCAATCGCTGTGCAGCAGGTGTACGCCGAAACCTTGACCAGCATTGCCAACGACGGCCAGGTGCAACCCTTCCTGGCCGAACGCTACGAGACCCTCGACGACGGCAAACGCTATGTGTTCCACCTGCGCAAGGGTGTGAAATTCCACAATGGCCGTGAAATGACGGCGGACGACGTCAAGGCCAACTTCGAGCGCGTACAGCAGAAGATCTCCAGCGGCTGGCTCAGCGGCGCCATGAAGCTGGTGACATCCGTGAAAACAACCGGCGACCACACGTTGGAAGTCTCGCTCGAGAAACCTTACGCGCCCTTCCTGAACCTGCTTTCGGAACTCTGGATCCTGGCACCCGAATCCAAAGGCTGGGATGAGACCATCACACACCCCATCGGCACCGGCCCCTTCGAGTTCGGACAATGGCAGCCCAACGTGCGCTTCAGCGCCCCGCGCCACGACGCGTACTGGCAAGAGGGCCTGCCCTATCTCGACGAGGTGGTCTTCGACCTGAAGGGCGACCGCGACAACAACCTGAGCCTGCGCGCGGGCGACGTGCACGTCGCCTATGTGGGCAACGACAAGCTCGACGGCCTGCGCAAGAATGGCTTCATCATCCAGCACTTGAAGGACACCGCCTGGTACTTCCTGTCGTTCAACAACCGCAAGCCTTCCGGGCTGATGTCTAACCCGAAAGTGCGCGAAGCCATCGCCAGCGCAATCGACAAGCAGGCCTACATGAACTTCGTTGCGGGCGAGGCTGGCATTGTCAGCAACCAGCCCATGCGCCCCAACACCTATTATTGGGACGAAAGCATCGAGCGGGACGACAAGTTCGCCCAGCCCAACCTGGAGCGTGCCCGCCGTCTGCTTGAGGAAGCCGGTGTCGACCCGAAGTCGCATACCCTGAAAGTGGTCTCCTGGCAGAATGACTATTCTCAGGTCATGGTACAGATGGTGCGGCAACTCGGCTTCAACATCGATCACCAAGCGCTGGACGATATTGGCGCGCAGAAACTGCTGGGTGAATACCAGTGGGATCTCGCACCCTTCCATTCCGGCCCGCGCGCCGACGTCTATCTGCGATACGCCCGATTCCTGAGCGACGGCCCCAGCCCCATGCTCTGGGGCGGCATCCAGGACAAAGAACTGGACGGGCTGATCGGTACAGCCGTCAGTGCAGCCAATCCCCAGAAGGCGCGCGACGGCTATCTGAATGCGTGGCGCCACATCATGGACAAGCAATATACCGTCGGCATTGGTCACGCGGCAGATGCCATCGGCGTAGCGCCGCAAGTCCGCGGCTACGAGACAGGCTATACCTGGAGTCAGAACCGGGTCGACGGCGGAGTGGCAAGGACATGGCTCGCCAAACAGTGAAGCAATCCACCTGGCCCTGGGCATTGCTGGCCGTCCTGGCGGCTACCGGCTTGGCAGCCGCGCTGGGCCTGACGCAGGACCCCTACGCCCAGGACTTCATGGCCCGCAACCAGGGGCCCAGCCCAGCCCACTGGCTGGGCACCGATCAATTCGGCCGCGACCTGATGTCGCGTTTGATGGCCGGCGCCTGGCTGACGCTAAGCGTAGCCGCTGGCGCCACGTTGATGGCCCTGCTGGGGGGCGCTGGTGTGGCCCTGGCCGCCTGCATGATAGGAGGCTGGGTGCGCGCTGCCGTGTTTACGGTGTTCGACCTGCTGCGCACACTGCCTCCCATTCTCGTGGGTCTGGCCATCATGACAGCGCTAGGCGCCGGCACTGTCACGGTCATCTTCGCCATCGGGCTGACCTTCGCACCGCTGTTCGCCTATATCGCCAGCGCAGCCTACGACCGCGAGCGTCTCGCCGGCTACGCCATGGCGGCACGCTTGATGGGGGGCTCGACCTTATCGGTGGCCTGGCGCCACATGCTGCCCAACATCGCTGGCGCGCTGATCACCCAGGCCGCCATCGTAATGCCGCGGGCCGTCACCACGGAATCGGTGCTGAGCTTTCTGGGCGTAGGCGTCGCCCCCGATACGCCAACCTGGGGCCGGATCATTGCCGCCGCCTCGGAGTATGCCGAAGAAGCCCCACTGAGCCTGGCCGTACCGGTCCTGACCCTAGCCTGTACCACCCTTGCACTCTCCCTGATCGGGCATCGCCTGCGCCGCGCGGAACGTTTGGACCCTGTCCCGGAGGCCACCCCATGAATACGGCCATCGTCACCCGCAGCCTCATGGTCACGGCCCGCATGCTGCTCAGCATTGTGGCCATTGCCTTTGTGGTGTTCTTCCTCATTCGGAGCATTCCCGGCGATATCACGGATCTTTATGTCGCCTCGGGCGATCTGTCTGCCAGCCAGCAGGAACGTATGCGCAGTGAACTCGGCCTGGACGCCCATGTCTTTGAACAGTTCCAAGTCTGGTCCACCCAAGCCATGCAGGGCGATCTGGGCAAGTCACTACGCTTCCATACATCTGTGGCGGCCATGCTGCTCGACGCCTTGCCGCACACATTGACGTTGACCGCCGGCGCCTTGATCACGGGCTTGTCCCTGGGCGGGTTGCTGGCCCTGCTCGCCTGCGCCTTCCCCACCGGACGATGGCGGCGCGGCGTCGAGCTGCTGAATGTGTGGTCGATCGCCATGCCTTCGTTCTGCATCGGCATCATCGCCGTGCTGGTGTTCTCGATCTGGCTTCAATGGCTGCCGATCCGCGGGCAGCTGCTCACGCCCATCATCATTCTCAGCCTAGACGTGGCAGGTCAGGTCGCCAAGCCGCTGTATGAGGAGCTGATGGACATTACCCGCCGCGGCTTCGTGCGCACCGCTCGCGCCAAGGGCCTGGGCAACTGGCAGATCGTTTATCGGCACATCCTTCCCAACGCCGCAGCCGTAGTGATCAGCTTGGCCGGCGTCATTTTCGGCAATCTCATCGGCGGCACGCTGACCATGGAAATCGTATTCGGCCTGAATGGCGTAGGAGGGCTCACCTTCACCGCCATCCAGGGCCGTGACTATCCCCTGGTACAAGCGGGCATTACATGGCTGGCCGTCGCCGTCGTCATCATGAACCAGCTTGCCCGCATGGCAAGCCTATGGATAGACCCCAGACTGAGGAGCATCAAATGACCCCACTCTTGACGGTACAGAACCTGCAGATATGCGCCGGAGCACGCACCCTCGTCACCGGTGTCGACCTCGCTCTGAATGAAGGGGAGTTTCTGGCGGTGATTGGTGAGTCCGGCAGCGGCAAGTCGCTGACGTCCATGGCCTGTTGCGGCCTGCTGCCCTTTGAACTCACGGCTCACGGCGCTATCCGCTTCGCGCAACATGATGTGCTCGCACTGACGCCGTCCGAATGGCGCTCGTTGCGCCGCAACGGCGTAGCCGCCATCTTCCAGGATCCCATGTCGTCGCTGAACCCGCTGATGACAGTCTCGGCACAGCTGGCCGAAGCCATCAACGGCACTACCCGGCTCGACCTCGCAAGCGCGGATGCCGCCCGCAACCTGCTGCGTGAAGTGGGTCTGCACGATACCGAGCGCATGCTCAACGCCTATTCCTACCAGCTCAGCGGCGGGCAGCAACAGCGCGTGCTCATCGCCATGGCGCTGGCCACGAACCCCCGCCTGCTGATCGCCGACGAACCGACCACAGCGCTCGACGCCTCGACGCAAGCCCAGGTCATCGAACTGTTGCAGCGCTTGCGACAGCAGCGTGGCATGGCGATCCTCATGGTGACACACGACCTGTCCATCGTGCGCTCCGTGGCAGACACCATTGCGGTATTCCACCACGGCCGTTGCGTGGAGCAAGGCAAAGCGTCGGCGGTCATCACCCACCCCCAGCACGTCTACACCCGTGCGCTAGTCGGGGCGTCGATGCAAGGCGTCGATCTTCCCCTGCGCAAACCTGCGCAGGCGCCGCATACTGTGCTGCATGCCCGGAATGTCGCATTCCGCTACCCGAACGCCGTGCGAATGGCCCTGCAAGGCGTCAAGCTGAGCCTGAAGGCCGGAGAATGCCTGGGCATCGTGGGAGAATCAGGCTCAGGCAAAAGCACCTTGGCGAAGATCTTGGTGGGAGCCATGCAGGCCGATAGCGGAACAGTCGAAGTCTGCGGGCTGTCGCCCCGCGACAGATGGCGCAGCACGCGCCGCAATCTGGCATTCGCCAGGAAATGCCAATACATCTTCCAGGACACCACAGGCAGTCTCAACCCGTCCCATACCGTGGCGCGCACCTTGCAGGAAGCCCTGCTGCGATCAGGCGACACCATTACGCCCACGGACCGCCTCTCCGAATTGATGACTGAGGTCGGCCTTGATCCCGAACTACTGTCTCGCCGGCCCGATGGCCTATCGGGCGGGCAACGCCAGCGCGTGGTCATTGCGCGGGCCCTGGCTGTCAACCCCGAAGTGCTCGTATGCGATGAGCCGGTATCGGCGCTTGATGCGCACCTGCAAAAGCAGATCGTAAACCTGCTGGTGCGCCTGCTGGGATCGCGCCGCATGGCCATGGTGTTCATCGGTCACGACCTGGCCCTCATGAGCAAGTTCTGCGACCGGCTCGCGGTCATGGACCAGGGCGTAATCGTCGAACAAGGAGTCACGGCAGACATGCTGGGCGCGCCGCAAAGCACGGCATTACAAACGCTGATGGACCATTCGTTCTCCGACAGGGCCGGCTCGGCCAGAAAGCGCGCCCTGCTCAGTTGCGCGGCGTGAGATTTGCGTTGGCCACTACCATATTGACACCTTCGACGGCTGATTCAATGCTCGCCTACGCGGACTTTCAGCGCATCGTCACTGATTCCTGTGATACCCGATTCTTTCTACTCTCAACAACGCGGATACAACCTCAACAACGACCGATACACCAGGCTCTTCCAGCGTTCAATAATGCGCACGCATACGGCCGATGCATGGATGCTTGGCGGCAAAGTTTTGCTGGTAAACAGCCTGCAGGTCGGTCTGCTCCAGCGCATGGCCAAGCAGGATGGATGCCTTGCTTGACCAAGACACGCGCCTTCTCGCGGGCCGCACGTGCCTCTGCAAGACTTACACCACCAAGCGCTACTGAGCGCCACCGAGATCCAGCAAAAATCGTCAGACGTTAAACAAAAAATTCAACACATCCCCATCCTTGACCACATATTCCTTGCCTTCGGCCCGCATTTTGCCGGCTTCCTTGGCGCCCTGCTCGCCCTTGCAGGCGATGAAGTCGTCGTAGGCGATGGTCTGGGCGCGGATGAAGCCGCGCTCGAAGTCGGTGTGGATGACGCCAGCTGCCTTGGGAGCGGTGTCGCCGATGCGGATGGTCCAGGCGCGCACTTCCTTGACGCCGGCGGTGAAGTAGGTCTGCAGGCCAAGCAGACCGTAGGCCGCGCGAATGACGCGGTTCAGGCCGGGCTCGGTCATGCCCATGTCTTCCAGGAATACCGCCTTGTCTTCGTCGTCCAGCTCGGCGATCTCGGCCTCGACGGCAGCGCAGACGGCCACGACGGGGGAATGCTCGGCTTCGGCGTACTGGCGCACGGCGTCCAGATGGGGGTTGTTCTCAAAACCGTCCTCACGCACGTTGGCCACGTACATGCAGCGCTTGGCGGTAATGAAGCAGAATTGCTTGATCAATGCCAGGTCGTCTTCATCCAGGCCCAGCGAACGCACAGGCTTAGCTTCGTTGAGTACGGGAATTATTTTTTCCAGGATAGCAACCAGCTTGATGGCTTCCTTGTCGCCCGCGCGGGCGGTTTTCTGGTGGCGCTGCAGGGCTTTCTCGGCGGTGGCCAGGTCGGCCAGGGCAAGCTCGGTGTTGATGACCTCAATGTCGGACACCGGATCGACCTTGCCCGCAACGTGGACGACGTTTTCGTCCTCGAAGCAGCGCACCACATGCACGATGGCGTCCGTCTCGCGGATGTTGGCCAGAAATTGGTTGCCCAGGCCTTCCCCTTTGGAGGCGCCAGCCACCAGGCCGGCGATGTCGACGAACTCGACCACGGCGGGCAGGATGCGCTCGGGCTTGACGATGTCGGCCAGCGCATTGAGCCTGTCGTCAGGCACTTCGACAACGCCGACGTTGGGTTCGATAGTGCAGAAGGGGTAGTTCTCGGCAGCGATGCCGGCCTTGGTCAACGCATTGAAAAGGGTGGATTTCCCGACGTTGGGCAAGCCAACGATGCCACATTGCAAAGCCATGGGTGTCCTGAAAGTAAGAGTATTCGAAAAG
>Ga0182749_1000573_pt1 | contig 32937 bp, 30 predicted proteins | sample eDN3rd37CKraftMG_FD_128875 | JGI IMG/M metagenome (GOLD analysis project Ga0182749, IMG submission 128875) | Enriched Miracle-Growth compost microbial communities from Emeryville, California, USA - eDNA 3rd pass 37_C Kraft MG (version 2) (version 2) ...
CCGCGTGCAGCCGCCACAGCGGTGCGAAACGGTGGCTGAGGTAGTGCATCATCATGAACACGAAGTCCGAGATGACGAACGCGATCAGCAGCTGCGTCCACAGCGGCCACTGCGTCGGCCAGATGCCCACATCGAACGGGAACAGCCACACGATCAGCGGGATCAGCAGCACGCCGTTGATGCTCTGCATCTCGTAGACGATGAGATGGATGAAGTTCGTCGGCATGTCGCCGTGCGCGTCGTGATCGTTCCACTCATCGAAGAAGGGCGCGATCTTCTCGGAAGCGAATGCGGTCGCATAGGCGAGCGCCAGCAGCGGCGCGAGCCACAGGTAGGCCCACGGATTGCCCTGTGCGATGACGAGCTCCGAAACGACCCAATAGGCAGCGCCGATGAGGCCGAGCATCATGAAGGGAGCGTAGCCGTAACGCACAATCGCGCGGAGTGCAGACATCATGGTCTCCGGTTAGCGGCGTGGGGCCCGGTTCTCCAGCTGCGCGCATGGGATGCAGCGGCGCTGGCAGAGGTCCTGGTCGAGTTTGACACCCACGCGTATCGAGCTTGTTTACAAACTTCGTTGTTGTTTCAGGGTTCTGGCCAACTCTGCGGGCTCGGTCAGCGGCGGCGAGCACTGGGGCCCGATGCAAACGTAAGCTGCGGCACGCGAGTTAACACCGCTCTTATCGCGAAGGCCCGGTAATCCGGTGCCGCTCGCCGTGTCACTCAAAGCGTACTGTAGCACGCCTGGCAAAGAAATACTTCTAATGACCTCGATCAGCTCCGGGCCCGCATCGAGATGCTGGCCTGCGACTACGACTTGCTGCGGACTGATTAAATCGAATGTGCTCGCCAGGAGCCCGGTATGTGCGACAATATTGCGGGCCACTTCCCCGGCGAAGGCCGCCCGCAGCGCCTCCGCCCGTTCGAAGTAGCGCGGCTCCCCGCTCAGGATCGAAAGCGCGATAAGGTTGGACAGCATGACCCCGTTGGCGTTGGGCGTGGCGTCGTCCGTACCGGGCCGCAGCCGCGCGATCACATCTTTGGTATCGTCGGCTGAAGTTGCATATCCGCCGCTGCCCTCGACCCAATAGTGCCGGTCGAGCACGTCTGTCCAGGCCACGGCCTGGTCGAAATAGCTTTTCTCGCCCGTGGACTCAAAGAGCCGCAGCGCGCCCCAGATCATGTTGGCGTAGTCGGACGCGGTGGCCGGTGCCTTCGCGATCCCGGCCCGCCAGGCGTGCCTCAGCCGGCCGTCCACCGTCATATGCGTCGTGACGAAATCGAAAGCCCGCCTGGCGAGCGCCAGCCAAGTCGGCTGTTCGAAGATAAGCGCAGCCCGCGCGAGCGCGGCGATCATCAGCCCGTTCCAGTCGGCGAGCACCTTGTCGTCCCAGCCGGGGCGCACACGTCCATCGCGCACCGCCATCAGTTTCGCGCGCAGGCCTGAAAGCCGCTTCTCGTCCGTGTCCGAGCCGAGCGTCATGCTGCCGAGGCGATTGAGGATGTTGTGGCCCTCGAAGTTCCCCTCGGCGGTAATGTCGTAGACGCTCGCGAAATAGCGTCCGTCCTCCTCGCCGAGGATGCGCAGCACCTCATCCAGCGACCAGACGTAGAACTTGCCTTCCTCGCCTTCGCTGTCGGCGTCGAGCGAAGCGGCAAAGCCACCGCCCTCCGCGATCATCTCCCGCTCGAGCCACGCGACCGTCTCGGCGATTCGCACGCGATAGAGCGGAGAAGCCGTTTCGCGATAGACCTCCGTCATCAGGTCGATCAGCAGCGCATTGTCGTAGAGCATCTTTTCGAAGTGCGGCACCAGCCACCGCGCATCGACCGAATAGCGTGCGAAGCCGCCGCCGAGATGATCGTAGATGCCGCCCTGGCAGATGTTGTCGAGCGTGAGGATGGCCGCATCGCGCGCCGGCGCATGATCGTAGCGGATGCCGCCACGCCAGAGCAGCCAGAAGACGCTCCATTGCGGAAACTTCGGCGCACCCTGCAGCCCGCCATGCACCGGGTCGACGGCCGGCACCATGCGCTGCGTGAAATCCTTCAAAAGCCGGTCGTCGATAACGGCCGCCGCCGACGTTTGCCGCGGCTGCGCGACCGCGGCCGTCAATATGCGCGCGTTCTCGGCCACCTTCTCCGGCTCGTTGCGGAACACGGCCGCGACCTGCTGCAGCACGTCGACGAAAGCGGGACGCCCGAACCTCGACGTCTTGGGGAAATACGTGCCGCCCCACACCGGGCGCGCCTCGGTATCGAGGAACATCGTCAGCGGCCATCCGCCTTGCTCGCCGAGCGCATGCAGCGCGCCCATGTAGATCGCGTCGATATCGGGGCGCTCTTCGCGGTCCACCTTGATGTTGACGAACAGCTCGTTCATCACCGCCGCCGTCGCTTCGTCCTCGAAGCTCTCGTGCGCCATGACATGGCACCAGTGACACGCGGCATAGCCGACCGACAAGAGGATCGGCTTGCCGGTGCGCTTGGCCTCCTCGAGCGCCTCCGGCCCCCACGCCCGCCAGTGGACGGGATTGTCCCTATGCTGCAGGAGATAGGGGCTCGTTTCCTTGCCGAGGCGGTTTTCGCTCATAGGGGCCCTCTTTGTGCGCTGGAGCATTCCGGCGAAGCGGATGCCGGTTCGCCGCGAGAAAATACGACCGGTCGAAAACCTAGGGCGTCCGATCCGATTCCATCGAACCGCAAGACGCGCTAGCGCTAACATGGGACTTAATCCGCCCCGTACCAGCGCGTGCTACGCGCCGACCGGCCCTCACTCACAACGTTCGAGCCGATGACCGAACCTGCTACCATATTCGCGCTGTCGAGTGGGCCCGGACGTGCCGGCGTCGCCGTCGTGCGCATCAGCGGCCCGGATGCGGGCGATGTCGCCGACCGCATGGTCGCGCCACGCCCCGGCAATCGCCACGCCGCGCTGCGGCGCGTCCGCGATCCCGATACCGGTGAGGCCCTGGACGAAGCCCTGGTGCTCTGGCTCGCCGGCCCGCGCACGGAAACGGGCGAGGACATGCTCGAGCTGCATCTCCACGGCAGTCCCGCCGTGGTGCGCGCCGTGCTCGATGCGCTCGGCCGGCAACCCGGCTGCCGCCTCGCCGAGGCGGGCGAGTTCACGATCCGCGCCTTCCGCAACGGCAAGCTCGACCTCGCGCAGGTCGAAGGTTTCGCCGACCTCATCGACGCCGAGACCGAGGCCCAGCGGCGCCAGGCGCTGGCCCAGGCACAGGGCGCGCTCTCGAAGCTCTATGAAGGCTGGCGCCGCGACCTGATCGAGGCGAGCGCCCTGGCGGAAGCAGCCATCGATTTCTCCGACGAGGGCGACGTGGTGGAAGACGCCTTTACCCGCGCCAGGAGCGTCGTAGGCCGCGTGCTTCCTGCCATCGCGGCGCACCTCGATGACGGCCATCGCGGCGAGATCCTGCGGGAAGGGTTCCGCGTCGTCCTCGCAGGTCCGCCGAATGCGGGGAAATCCAGCCTCCTCAACACGCTCGCGCGGCGCGACGCGGCTATCGTTTCGGACGAGGCCGGCACGACTCGGGACGCCATCGAGGTGCGTCTCGACCTCGGCGGCATCCCGGTGATCCTCACCGACACCGCGGGCATTCGAGAGCCTGTGGGCGCGATCGAACGGGAAGGGATCCGCCGATCGATTGCCCACGCCCGTGGAGCCGACCTCGTACTCTGGCTCAGCGATTCAACCGGGCCCGCCGCGTCCCCGCCGCCGGAGGTTCAGGAGCGCGGGGACAACTTTTTCCGGCGCGTGGCCACGAAAATAGATATCCCCGGCGTCCAGCCCTGCGCCGGTGCGCTTCCGGTGTCCGCCCGCACCGGCACCGGCATCCCCGAGCTCATCGCCGCCATCGCCACCCGCGCGGGTGAGCGAACGGGCGATGTCCTGTCGGCGCCCGCCATCACCCGCGCCCGGTACAGGGAACAGCTCACGGGGTGCATGAACGCGCTTCAAACGTTCATGCACGGGCCGTCGGACGAGCATGAACTGCGGGCCGAGGATCTGCGGCTGGCCGTGCTCTCCCTCGGCCGGATCACCGGCCGCGTCGACGTGGAGGACGTGCTCGGGGAAATTTTCGGCCGCTTCTGCATCGGCAAATAGCGACATCCTGTTTCACGTGAAACCCCTTGTTAACCGAGCGGGGTCGATTCGGGGCTCAAAACTTGTGCGGCCAACACGGAGCTACGGCGAAATGATTCACGTGAAACACTTTGTTAAGCCGATGAGCGCGGTGGCCGCAGGCCCGGCCTCAACGACCGGCCGGCGAGCTCAGGTAGCGAATGATTCACGTGAAACACTTCGTTAACCGCGTGGTATCGGCGCAAACGCCACACGTGCCGTAGCCATGCGCCACCGACGGCATCTAACGCCTACCCTGTTCCAAATCGCCAGATTCGCCCCTATTAACAGGGCAAACGAGGTTCCTTGCGCATGTCTGACGCAAAATTCGATGTGATCGTGGTCGGCGGTGGCCATGCCGGCTGCGAGGCGGCCGCCGCGGCAGCGCGCATGGGCGCGCGCACGGCCCTCGTCACCCACAGCTTCGACACCATCGGCGAGATGTCCTGCAACCCCGCGATCGGTGGCCTTGGCAAGGGTCACCTCGTGCGGGAGATCGATGCCCTCGACGGCCTCATGGGCCGCGTTACCGACGCCGCTGGCATCCAGTTTCGCCTTCTAAATCGGTCTAAGGGCCCCGCCGTGCAGGGTCCGCGCGCGCAGGCGGACCGTAAGCTTTACCGGCAGGCAATGCAGGCCCAGATCCGTGCCGTTGCGGGCCTGGAGGTGATCGAAGGCGGCGTCGAGGATCTGATCGTCGTCGCGAGCCGTGTTTGCGGTGTCGTCACCGGCGGCGGCAGCAGCCTTTCGGCGGGCGCCGTGGTCCTCACCACCGGGACCTTTCTCAACGGTCTGATCCATTTGGGCGAGCAGCAGATTCCCGCCGGCCGGTCTGGAGAAGCCCCGGCCCTGAAGCTTTCCGAGCGTCTTTACAGCCTCGGACTGCAGCTCGGACGCCTCAAAACCGGCACCCCGGCCCGCCTTTCGCGCGCTTCGATCGCCTGGGACACACTGGAGCAGCAGGCGGCGGACGATCCGCCCGTGCCGTTCTCCTTTCTCACCGAGCGCATCACCGTCCCCCAGGTGACCTGCGCCATCACCCGGACCACGGAAGCAACCCACGCCATCATTCGCGCCAATCTCGAGCGCTCGGCCATGTACGGCGGACGTATTTCCTCGACGGGGCCGCGCTATTGCCCGTCCATCGAGGACAAGGTGGTACGCTTTGCGGCGCGCGACGCGCACCAGGTCTTCCTGGAGCCCGAAGGTCTCGACGATGATACCGTCTACCCGAACGGTATCTCCACGTCGCTTCCCGCCGACGTGCAGGAGGCCTTCATCCGCACGATGCCGGGGCTCGAAAGTGCGATCATCAAACGGCCCGGCTACGCCATCGAATACGACTACGTCGACCCCCGTGAGCTGACCGCCAACTTGCACGTTAGACGCTTGCCAGGCCTGTTTCTCGCGGGTCAGATCAACGGAACGACCGGCTATGAGGAAGCCGCCGCCCAGGGTATTGCCGCCGGGATCAATGCTGCGCTTCTCGCCGGCGGCGGTATGCCGGATTTCGTCATCTCGCGCGCCGATGGCTACCTCGGCGTCATGATCGACGATCTCGTCACCCGCGGCGTCACCGAGCCCTACCGGATGTTCACATCCCGCGCCGAATTCCGGCTGCGCCTGCGCGCCGACAACGCCGACGAGCGTCTGACGCTCCTGGGCTGTGCGGTCGGTTGTGTTGGTGAAGCAAGGCGAAGCGCCTTCGACTCCAAGGCGCAGGCCCTGGCCACTGCGGCCGAGCTATTGAATAGCCTTTCGCTCACGCCCACCGAGGCCGGGCGCCATGGCCTTGAGGTCAACCGCGACGGGCGCCGTCGCTCCGCCTTCGATCTCCTGGCGCTTCCCGGCGTCGATATTCCGCGCCTCGCGGCCATTTGGCCCCAGTTGGGCGAGGTTCCCGACCCCATAGCCGGGCAGGTCGCCGTGAATGCCCGCTATGCATCCTACGTCGCGCGCCAGGAGCAGGATGTCGCCGCTCTTCGGCGCGACGAGGCCCTCGCTATTCCGCCGAGCTTCGACTTTAGCGCCCTGCCTGGGCTTTCGTCGGAGGTACGCCAGAAGCTGGAGCGCCACCGCCCCGGCACGCTGGCCCAGGCCGCCCGGATTGACGGCGTAACGCCCGCCGCGCTGCTATTGGTATTGGCTCACCTGAAATCCGCGTCCGCCCGAAAGTCGGCCTGATGGACCAGATCTCCACGGCTTCCATCACGGGCCCCGAGGACTTCGCCCGGAGCTTCGGCGTTTCACGTGAAACGATTGATCAACTTTTGACCTACGAAGCCCTGCTCCGGCAGTGGCAACGGACCATTAACCTCGTTGCACCGAGCACCCTCGACGCTGTCTGGTCCCGGCATTTCGCCGATTCTGCCCAGCTTTTCCCGCTCGCCCCCGAGGGCGCGCTGCGCTGGCTCGACCTCGGATCGGGCGCTGGCTTCCCCGGCCTGGTGCTGGGAATAATGCTCGGATGCCGGCCCGGCGCTAGGATTACGCTCGTTGAAAGCGATACGCGCAAGGCCGCTTTCCTCTCCGAGGTGGCGCGGCGCACTGGAGCACCTGTGGACATCCGCCCGGAGCGAATCGAGAAATGCGCGACTCAATCTAAGCTGGGCGCGATCGACGTGATCACCGCACGCGCGCTGGCACCGTTGCCGCGTCTGCTCGAGCTGGCGGCCCCGGCCTTTTCGGCGCACACAGTCGCGCTGTTTCTAAAGGGCCGCGAAGCCGAAGCGGAAGTCGATGCGGCCAGGGAGCAGTGGGCGTTCGATGCCACGCTGCGGCCCAGCCTGACGGACGCAGGCGGCCGGATCGTCACGATCCGCGCGTTGGAAGCCAATAGGGAGGGTTAGTGGCGATGGGCGCGACGCAAGCCGGAGAGGCCCGGACACTGGCGGTTGCCAATCAGAAGGGCGGCGTCGGCAAGACCACCACGGCCATTAACCTCGGCACGGCGCTGGCCTCGATCGGCGAGCGCGTGATGGTGGTCGACCTCGATCCGCAGGGCAACGCCTCCACGGGGCTCGGCGTCGACATCGACAACCGTCCCAAAACCTCGTTCGACGTGCTGATGGGCGGCTCGGGCCTCGTTGAATGCGCGCTGCCGACTGCGGTGCCCGGGCTCTATGTGGTGCCCGCGAACTCCGATCTCGTCGGCATCGAAGCGGAGCTGACGGACGCCAACCGGCCCTATCGGCTGCGCGACGCAGTCTCGGCCCTCGTTGCGCGCCAGCGCAGCCTGCCGGCCGATCAGCGGTTTAGCTACATCCTGATAGACTGCCCGCCATCGCTCAACCTTCTGACGCTCAACGCGCTCTCCGCGGCGAACGCCGTGCTGGTGCCCGTGCAGTGCGAGTTCTTCGCGCTGGAAGGCATTTCGCAGCTTAAGGAATCGATCGATCAGATCCGCGCCACGTTGAACCCCGCCCTCGAAATTCAGGGCGTAGTGCTCACCATGCACGATGCGCGCACCTCGCTGTCCCGCGAGGTCGCCGATAACGTCCGCGCCTTCTTCGGCCCGAAGGTCTACGAGACCATCATCCCGCGCAACACGCGCGTCGCCGAGGCGCCCTCGCACGGCAAGCCCATCCTGCTCTACGATTTCGACTGTGCAGGCAGCCAGGCCTACATCAAGCTCGCGACCGAGATCATCGAGCGCGAGCGCCGTAACCAGGCCGCCTGACAACGAGGCTACGAGAGATCATGAACGCCCCACTTCCAAGCCGTTTAGGTCGCGGACTTGCAGCCCTCATGAAGGAGCCGGCGCACGGCACCGCGCCGCTTCCCCCCGAGGGGCAGCAGCGCATGGTGCCGACGTCGGACGTGCGTCCGAGCCGGCTCAACCCGCGCAAGGAGTTCCGCGACGAGGATCTGACGGAGCTCGCCGATTCGATTCGCGCCAAGGGCCTCGTGCAGCCGATCATCGTGCGCCCCGCCGAAGGCGGCGGCTATGAGATCGTCGCCGGCGAACGCCGCTGGCGCGCCGCGCAGAAGGCAGGGCTGCACACGGTCCCGGTCATCGCGCGCGACCTCACCGACAAAGAGGTGCTGGAGCTCGCGATCATCGAGAATGTCCAGCGCGCCGACCTCAACGCCATCGAGGAAGCCGCCGGCTATCGTGAGCTCATCGAGCGCTTCGACTATAGTCAGGAGCAGCTTTCCGAGATCATTGGCAAGTCCCGCAGCCATGTCGCGAATACGCTGCGGCTTTTGAAGCTGCCGGACGGCGTCCAGACCATGGTCCAGGACGGACGCCTCACCGCCGGCCACGCCCGCGCCCTCATCGGCCGCGAAGACGCCGAGAGCCTCGCGCACCGCATCATCGACCAAAGTCTCAACGTCCGCGAGGTCGAAGCCCTGGTGCAGGACACCGAGGTCGGCGCCGCTGTACCGGTGGCCCGCACGCCGCGGGAGAAGGATCCCGACACCAAGGCCTTCGAAAAGGATCTTTCGAATGCCCTTGGCCTAAAGGTCGAGATCAAGCGCGGCTCCGGCGAAAGCGGCAATCTGATCATCAAGTTCGGTAATTTCGACCAGCTGGACTACATCCGCCAGCGCCTCGGCGGCGCCTAAGCGACGCCCTCGACTTGACGCGGGGGCGGCGTTGCTGCATTGCCGGACGCCTAAGCCCCTGCGCCTGTTGAGGAGTGCCATGAGCGGCCCCCAGAGCGACGTGTTGCTGCAACTAGCCGCAACCATCAACGCGCGCCGCACGGCTGCCGCGGAGAACTCCTATACGCGCCAGCTCCTCGACGCAGGGCCCGCGCGCTGCGCTAAAAAGTTCGGCGAGGAGGCTGTCGAGACCGTCATCGCCGCCGCCGCCGAGAGCGACGACGCACTAAAGTCGGAAGCCGCAGACCTGCTTTATCATCTGCTGGTGCTGCTCGAGAGCCGCAACGTGTCGCTTACGGACGTTCTCGCCGTTCTCGCCAAGCGCCAGGGCATGTCCGGCCTGCAGGAAAAGGCTCAGCGGCCTCACCGCTGACGCCCAACAAAAACAACGCCGGACGCGCGCCATGTCTGCGATCATCCAGCCCTCCAAGCTAGAATTTTCGCCTTATCGCGTGTTCGTCCGCGACGAGTGGGCACGGTTGCGCGCCGATACGCCGATGACCCTTAAGGAGAGCGAGCTGGAGCCGCTTTCCGGTCTCATCGAGGAGTTGTCGGTCGAGGAGGTCGAGCAGATCTATCTGCCGCTGTCGCGCCTGCTCAATCTTTACGTGGCCGCCGCCCAGCAGCTCGATTCGGTATCCTCCAAGTTCCTCGGGCGCAGCGACGGCAAAGTGCCCTTCATCATCGGCGTCGGCGGCTCCGTTGCGGTGGGCAAAAGCACCACCGCGCGCGTGCTGAAGGCGTTGCTCGCGCGTTGGCCCGACCATCGCCGCGTCGAGCAGATCACGACCGACGGCTTCCTGCTGCCCAACGCCGAACTCGACAAGCGCGGCATCATGGATCGCAAGGGCTTCCCCGAAAGCTTCGACACCGCGCGCTTGCTGAACTTCCTCGCCAGCGTCAAATCCGGGGTGAAGCGCGTCGAGGCGCCGGTCTATTCGCACTTCCACTACGACATCCTGCCCGATCAGAAGGTCGTCGTTGAAAGTCCCGATATCCTGATCGTCGAAGGGCTCAACGTGCTCCAGCCCGCGCGCATGCCGCGCGGCGGGGAGGCCATACCGTTCGTCTCCGACTTCTTCGACTTCTCGATCTACATCGACGCCGATCCAGCCGTGATCGGCGAATGGTACGTGGCGCGTTTCATGCGCCTGCGCACCACGGCATTTCGCGATCCGGCCGCATATTTCCACCAGTATGCGAGCCTGTCGCCCGACGCCGCCCGTCAGCGCGCGCGAGAGATCTGGCGCAGCATCAACCTGAAGAACCTGGAAGAGAACATCCTGCCGACGCGTCAGCGCGCGCGGCTCATCCTGAGCAAGGCGGCCGATCATCACGTAGAATCGGTGGCGCTGCGCAGGCTTTAGACCACGATCGGTTCGGACCCCTATCAGTCCGATGCGTGCATCATCGGTCCAATTCAAAGACGCGAGCCGCATCGCGATTGGAAGCGAGGCGATGGTGCCCTGGGATTGTTCCGGCTCCCCTGCCGCTACGCTTGCAGAATAGGCAAAAAAATGGGCCGCCTGGGGAGGCGGCCCGTCAAGTGTGACGCTCTAGTCTCGCTCAAAGTGCAGGGAGTGCCGCTCAATGCAAAAGCGGCGTCAGCGGTTTTCGCGGCATCGTCGTCGCCGTGATGGTGCATGCGCCGGCCGCAAGCTGAGCTCGCGGGACGGACGCGACCGCCGGTCGTTGCAGCCAGTGCCGGGCCGGCACCGCAGGCTGCTCTATCGCCGCGCGAACCCTACACGGTACAAACGCATGGGTGATGGCCGACAGCGGCGGCTGCGGCAATCGGTGGGCTGGTTCAGTGACGATAGTCTCGGTCGGCAGCGCGATAGCGGCTGCCGGAATAGGTTGCGCGATCTGGAAGCGCGCACCGGTGCGCACGCGCAGAACGAAAAGCGTCGCGCCGTTGAAGCGCGGGCAGCGGTGTTTCCCGTGAAAAGGCGAATTGTCACCCAGGTTGGCAGAGGACCGGCGCAACGGGTGCATGGCGGTCGCGGGCGTTCCGGCAGCATCGGCCGGGAGGAGAGCAGCGACGCCCTCGAGCCGTGCGCTGCCTGCGAAGCCGCTTCCCTTCGGACGCTCAAAACGCGCGTGCATGATCGGCATGCAATCGGTCCCCATGACCTGCGAGCTAGGCTCGGAAGCGGCTCGAATCGTTATTGGGATTATGATGAGATGTCAGCGTATTGCCAGAGAGAATAAATGTACTGTGTCAACGAGAGTGGGCAATCGACGGGTGTTGTGGCGCAAATGCCAATAGGAATTGTATCTCGCACCGGCTCGGCACCACGTTTCCGGAGCCCCCGCGCCCATATGGGAAGCATCGCACCGGCAAATGCCCACGCGTCGCCGGCCCGCGCGCATCAGCGCGCAGGACGGCGAAACGGCATCAGGAATTGTGGTCAGTAAAGCGGGTGGCGGGACGCGCGGCTAGCCGGTGACCAAGCCTTCCTGCTTGGCAATAGCGGACAACGGGCGCTCGGGCCGGGCGCCGATGTGGCTGATGATCTCGGAAGCGGCGAGGCTCGCAAGCCTGCCGCAGTCGGAGAGCTTCAGATTGCGCGTGTAGCCGTAGAGGAAGCCCGCCGCGTAGAGATCGCCGGCGCCGGTGGCATCGACCACCTTCTCCACCCGCTGCGGCCGCACCTGCACCGTCTCCTTGTCGGTGACGATGATGGATCCGGCTTCCGAGCGCGTCAGCACCGCGATCTCACACTCTCCGCGCACGGCCGCGACGGCTTCGTCGAAGGAGTTGACCTCGTAGAGCGCGGTGATTTCCTTCTCGTTGGCGAAGAGGACGTTGACGCCGTTCTTCACCAGCTTGCGGAAATCGGCACGGTGGCGGTCGACGCAGAACGCGTCCGACAGCGTCAGCGCCGTTTTGCGGCCCGACTTGGCGGCAATGGCGCTGGCCGCATAGAAGGCTTCCTTGGCGGCGGGCTTATCGAACAGATAGCCCTCCAGATACGTGACCTTCGACTCGGCGATCATCCCTGCGTCGACCTCGGCCGCGCTGAGCTCGGTGCTGGCGCCGAGGAAGGTATTCATCGTCCGCTCGCCGTCCGGCGTCACCAGGATGAGGCACGCGGCAGTGGGCAGGCCGCCCGTGGCGGGTGGCGTTTCGAACGCCACGCCGGCCGCGCGGATGTCGTGCCAGAAGATCTTGCCGAACTGGTCGTCGGCGACGCGCCCGATGAAAGCTGCGCGCCCGCCGAAGGAGGCGAGGCCAGCCACCGTATTCGCGGCAGAGCCACCCGATCGCTCGATCGAAGGTCCCATCAGGCCGTAGAGCCGATCGGCCTCCTCGGCCTCGATCAGCCGCATGAAGCCCTTGGCAAGATCGTGCTTCGACAGAAACCCGTCGTCACAGCGTCCGATGATGTCGACGATGGCATTGCCGATGCCGACAACGTCGTAGCGTGTCTCTTGCATGCACCCCCCAATGTCCCGGATCGGGGCGCACTATAGGCACCGGGCCGCATCCGACAAGCCGTCGCAGCCAGATAATCGAAAAAGGCGAGGGGTGCGGGTCGCTTAGCCGATGCCTCTCGCGGCCGGCCGGGCACCGGCGGCAACCCCGAGTAGAAGTTCCTCCGCGATCTGCTCCTCAAGCGCCGAGTTGAGTCGCGCCGCCTTGGCCGCCTTTGCTGTCCGCGCCAGGGCGCCGGCGAGGCGTTGTGTGGTCCACAGGCGGCATTGCAGCCCGATGGCGTTCTTTTGCTTGAAATGGACTGGCGGGCGCTGCTGGCGGATCACATCCTCGAAGCTCGAGCCGGCATCGATATCGGTGCGGATGCGGTGCAGGCGCTGAAGATGCCGCTGGAGCGCCAGGATCATCATTTGCGGGCTTTCGCCCGCCGCCATGGCGCGCGCATATTCGGCGACGGCCCGCGTGACATCGCCCGAAGCGGCGGCATTGAGCGTGCGGTCGATCGTGAGCTCGGACGCATCGCCCACCACCGCCTCGATGTCGGCGGCCTCGATTTCCTTGCGGCCAGCGGCATAGAGCGCCAGCTTCTCGATTTCGCCGCGGGAAAGAGCGCGGTCTGCACCCATGCGGCCCAGCAGCATTTCGCGCGCGTCCGCGCTGATCGAAAGCCCGTGCGGCTTCAGCGTATCGCGTATGAGGGCTTCCAGATCCGCCGCTTCATCCGCGTAGCAGGCAACCGCGGCCGCGTGCGGCGACTTTTCGAACAGCGCGCGCATCGCATCCGTGGGGCGCAGGTTGCCGGCCTCGACGATGAGGCTGGCTGCGAGTGCGCCCTCGGCCAGCAGCGGTTGCAGGCTGGGTGCGGTTACGCGCCGGCCGGCGGTTGCCCGCACGACCTTCGATCCACCGAACATCGGCACGGTCTGCAGCTCGATCACCAGGCGATCAGGATCGGCGTCGAGATCGGCATCATCGAGACGCACGATCTCCCCGTCGTCGCGCGCAGCAATGAGCTGGGCGAGCTTGGCGGCCCGCTCCGAGACGAGGCCCGCGTCCGTGCCATAGAACAGCACGGCAGGGACTTTCGGTCCTGGCGGATTGAGAAACGACTGGGCTTGATGCGCCTTAATGGCGACCATGGCTGCGCACGGCTCCGCTCATGGCGTGAAACTGTCTGCGGCGTTGAGAGAAAACGCAAGCCACCCGTTGCGCGGGTTACGCGTTGCCCGAAAGGAACGCGGCGAGGCGGCCCTTCAGCTCGTCGCCCACCGTCTTGGCGGCGCGGTCCTCCGCGTCCTGGCGCGCCCGCACGTTGGCGAACACGCTGTCGAAGCGCTGGAAGGCGACCCGGCCGAAGCTCTCGCCCTGCAGCGCCACCGAGCGGTCGGCGATGCGAACGAGGCGGAACGTGGTGTTGAGGTTATAGACGCTGCCCGACGAGTTGCCGTCCGCCTGTACCAGGGTCGGCGTCAGCGATTCGCGGATCACGACTTCCAGGCGATACACCGGCTGCGCGGCAAGCCCGCCACCGGTGGACTGGTAGATCAGCTCGTTGCGCAGGCGCTGACCGACGCGCCCTGGAATCGGCGCGATTTCGACCTCGGCGAGCTTTTCACTGACGTCCGGAGCGCCGGTGATGGCGCTGGAGGCATACATCGGCCGGAAGCCGGAATCACCGCAGCCGGCGAGCAGCAGCACGGATGCCGCAGCACACGCGAACGCAACCCGGATCATCCCTCGGTGGCTAGCGGCCAACATCGCCCGCCCCTCGCGCTTCGGCTTCAGCCGACGACATTCACAATCCTCTGCGGCACAACGATGACCTTTTTGGCCGGCCGGCCTTCGAGCGCGCGCTGCACCGTCTCCAACTGGAGCGCCGCAGCCTCGATCTCAGCCTTGTCGGCCGTCCGGGCAACCGTCAATTCGTCCCGCCGCTTGCCATTCACCTGTACGGCAATGACGATCGTATCGTCAACGAGCAACGCCGGATCGACTTCCGGCCAGGCCTCATTGGCCAAAAGTGTGTTGTATCCGAGCCGCGCCCAGGATTCCTCGGCCAGATGCGGCATCATCGGGGCGATCATGTGCACCAGGAACTCCAGGGCTTCGCGCTGCGCCCAGGCCACATCGGGGCCGGTTTTCGAGAGCGCCGAGCCTAGAACGTTCGCGAATTCATAGATCTGCGCCACCGCCACGTTGAATCGCAGCGCTTCGATCGAATGCGCGACCTGATCGAGCGCTTTGTGGGTGGCGCGGCGCAGCGCGCTCGCCTCGGCGCCGAATTCGGCCGGCTTGGCCGAACCCTTCTCCGCGGCCTTTTCCGCACCCTGGTCGACGAGCCGCCAGACGCGCTGCACGAACCGGCGAGCGCCCTCGACGCCCACGTCCGTATAGGTGACGTCGCGCTCGGGCGGGCTGTCGGAAAGTACGAACCAGCGCGCGACGTCCGCCCCGTAGCGGGAGACGAAATCGTCGAGATCGACCGTATTCTTGCGCGACTTCGACATCTTCTCGATGGCGCCGATCACCGCCGGCTCGCCGGTCGCGATTTCGACCGCACGCCGCGCCGCGCCCTCGCCTTCGATCCGCACCTGGTTCGGATTCAGCCAGCCGCCATGACGCGACTTGTAGGTCTCGTGCGTGACCATGCCCTGGGTGAAGAGCGCTGCGAACGGCTCGCGCGCATTCTGCGCCATCGAAAGGTGGCCGGTGTCGCACATCGCGCGGGTGAAAAAGCGCGAATAGAGAAGGTGCAGGATCGCGTGCTCGATACCGCCGATGTACTGGTCGACGGCGAGCCAGTAGGCCGCCGCTTCCTTATCGACGGGGGTCTTCGCATGCGGAGCGGTGAAGCGCACGAAATACCAGGAAGAATCGACGAACGTGTCCATCGTGTCGGTTTCGCGCCGGGCCTTGCCGCCGCAGGTCGGGCAATCGACGTTCTTCCACGTGGGATGGCGGTCGAGCGGGTTTCCAGGCTTGTCGAAGGTGGCGTCCTTTGGCAGCTCGACGGGCAGATCCTTGTCCGGCACCGGAACAATGCCGCATGTCTCGCAGTGAATAACGGGGATCGGACAGCCCCAGTAGCGCTGGCGCGAGACGCCCCAATCGCGCAGGCGATAATTCACTTTCCGCGCGCCGACCGGTTTGTTGCCGAGCGTCGCCTTTTCCAGGCGCTGCGCCACTTCCTCGAATGCCGCTTCGGTGTCGAGCCCGTCGAGGAACGATGAGTTGATCATCGTGCCGTCGCCGTCGTAGGCCTTGTCGGTGACGGCAAAGGTGGCCGCATCCTCGCCCGGCGGCAGGATGACCGGCGTGAATGGCAAATCGTATTTGCGGGCGAAATCGAGGTCACGCTGGTCGCCCGACGGGCAGCCGAAGATGGCGCCGGTGCCGTAGTCCATCAGAATGAAGTTCGCCACGTAGACCGGCAGCGTCCAGCTCGGATCGAACGGGTGCACGGCGCGAATGCCGGTATCGAAGCCCTGCTTCTCCGCCGTTTCGAGATCCGCGACGGACGTGCCCATGTGCCGGCACTCCTCGCAGAAGGCCGCGAGTTCCGGATTATTGGCGGCTGCCGCCCTGGCGAGCGGATGGTCCGGCGACAGCGCAACGAATGAGGCGCCGAACAGCGTATCGGGCCGCGTCGTATAGACCTCGACCTCGCCCTGGCCTTCCGGCGCGGTTTTCTTGTCGAGACCGAAGCGTACCAGCATGCCCTGCGAGCGGCCGATCCAGTTCGCCTGCATCAGGCGTACTTTCTCCGGCCACTTGTCCAGCGTCTGCAGCGCTTCCAGTAGCTCGTCGGCGTATGCGGTGATCTTGAAGAACCACTGCGTCAGCTCGCGCTGTTCGACGAGCGCGCCCGAGCGCCAGCCCCGGCCGTCGATCACCTGCTCGTTGGCGAGCACCGTGTGGTCCACCGGATCCCAATTGACCTTCGACGACTTGCGGTAGGCGAGGCCCTTCTTCAGGAAATCGAGAAACAGCTTCTGCTGATGCCGGTAGTAGTCCGGCGAGCAGGTGGCGATTTCCCGCGACCAGTCGAGCGAAAATCCCATCGACTTGAGTTGCCGCCGCATGGTGGCGATGTTTTCGTACGTCCACTCCGCGGGATGGACCTTGCGCTCCATGGCGGCGTTCTCGGCCGGCATGCCGAACGCATCCCAGCCCATAGGGTGCAGCACATTGAAGCCTTTCGCCCGCTTGTAGCGCGCGAAGACGTCGCCCATGGTGTAGTTGCGCGAGTGGCCGACGTGGATGCGCCCCGACGGATAGGGAAACATCTCGAGGACGTAGCACTTGGGCTGCCCGGGCTTGGTGGAGGCGCGGAAGATGCCTCCCTTGTCCCAGGCTTCCTGCCAGTGTTTCTCGCGTGCGGGCGCGTCGTAGCTTTGATTGGCCATACGGCGTCAAACTTTCGGGATTTAGCGGCTTTGAGCGGCGTAATGAGCCTTAAAGCACCATTGGGGTCAAGGCGGTCGGATGACACCTGAGGCTGAAAGCAGGAAAGGACCGGCCGCGCGGCTGGCGGAAATCGAGGCGGAGATCGCCGCCGCGGCGGCCGAGGCCGGCCGCAACCCGGCCGATGTGCACCTCATCGCCGTCTCCAAGACGTTTGGCACGGAGGAGATCGAGCCAGTTCTGGCGGCCGGTCACCGCCGGTTTGGCGAAAACCGTGTGCAGGAGGCGAAAGGCAAGTGGCCGGCGCTCAAGGCGCGCTATCCCGGGACCGCGCTGCACCTCATCGGCCCGCTGCAATCGAACAAGACGAAAGAGGCGGTGGAGTTGTTCGATGCCATCCATTCAATCGACCGGCCCAAGATCGCGCGCGCCATCGCCGAGGAAATGGCGAGGCAGGAAAGGCAGCTGCAGCTCTTCGTGCAGGTGAACACCGGCGAGGAGCCGCAGAAGGCGGGCGTGCTTCCGGCCGAGCTGCCGGCGCTGCTGGCCCTGTGCCGTGACGAGCTTGGGCTGAAGATCGACGGCCTCATGTGCATCCCGCCGGTGGACGAGGAGCCCGCGATCCATTTCGCCTTCCTCGCCAGGCTCGCCGGCGAAAACGGCCTTTCCGGCCTCAGCATGGGCATGAGCGACGATTTCGCCACCGCCGTGGCATTCGGGGCAACGCACGTGCGCGTCGGCAGCGCCATCTTCGGCCGCCGCGACTAGGCCGCTGGAGTTTTCCAGTGTGATCTCAGCGCACGCGGCTTGGGCGTGCATATCCAATGCTAGGCTTCAGCAACATTGATTCGCTCGAAGCCGGAGGCAGACGATGACCGCAGCCGCAGCACGGGCGGCAGACGCCCGAGCCAACGCCGCCGCAGCCGACGCGGCCGCCGATGCGCGTGCCGAAGCCAGCACCGAAGTCGTGACGAAAATCCCCGGCGTGACGAAGGCCACCGCCGCCAAGGCCACGCGCAACGGCTACTATCATTTCATCGTCGATATCTGGATCACGAACTTCAACGCGATCGAATTCGGCATCTACAAGCGCACGCGCAACCGCGCGAAGTCGCGCCAGTTCACCTCCGACATGGACATCTTCGCCGAGGTGACCGAAGGCGGGCAGCGCACCGGGCTCATCGGCTACCGCGAAGACACCTGGAAGAAGGCGCAGACGAAGGACAAGCGTCTCGTGTTCAAGCTGTTCAACGATTCGCTGAACTGGCGCGCGACGATGGACCTGATGCTCGGACGCTCGATGCAGCAGACGATCGCATCGCGCGGCTTGCCGGTGATGGTCTATTCCATCAACACCGACCAGGACGACTTCGTCGTCTACCTCGAGCGCTCCGCCAACAAGTGGCCGCTGATGCCGGAGAACTTCGGCTTCTTCATTCCCGGCCCCAACAATCAGCCGCTGTTCTATCGCCTGCAGCGCGACTTCATCAATCTCGGCGGCGACTACACCCTCTATGACGAGCACGGCCGCAATGTCGGACATATCGACGGCAAGGTGTTCTCGATCGGCGGCAAATGGAAGGGCCGCGTGCGCGTCGAGCATGCAGACCGCCGTCTGCTGACAGTGCTGCAGCTCTTCAGCGCCATGCAGATCTTCAACGGTGAGTGCCGCCGCTACCTGCGTCGCATGTGGCGCGACGTCCGTAAGGGCCGCACGGCCGTCACGCTCGATGCGCAGGAGCTCGATCTCTATAAGAACCCGCGCCGCATCCGTTAGACCGCGGCAGAAGCGCGATCTGACGGATGGAGCCGAACTGTGTTCGACGAGCGCGAACGCGTCTAGCTCGCCCTGGCCTTGCGCGTGCGCTTGGGCGTTGATGTTCGCTTTTTGCGCGAAGCGGGTGATGGCGATGCTTCGCGGGGCGCAGCCTCGGCACCGCTTTCATCGGCAAGACCCGACAGAAGCGCGCGCGCCCGGCCTTCGATCGCTTCCGTCACTTGCGCCATGAGCGGATGCGGACCGGCCGGCATAGCCGCAACATCGGCCGCAGCGTTTCTCGTTTCCGCTAGCGCGCCCTTCGCCAGCGCTTCGACGCGCACCAGAAGACGCGGCGCATTGAGGCCCGCCTCGCTTGCGAACCGCTGCCAGTGGCGCCGCTTCAGGTGCTCGCCGCGGCTCTTGCCGGCGATCTTCTGCGCCATGTTGCGCGTGACGTGATCCCACGCGAGCGCACACATCACGTCGTAGATCGGCGCGAGCCGGAAGCCGCGGCCCGAGATCATCATCGAATAGTTCTTCGCATGCGCATCCGTGTTGCACGCGATGACGTTGAATATCACGTAGTCGAGCAGATTGACGATGTCCGGCGCCTGCATGGCGTTGCGCGTCACCGCAAACATCTCCGTCAGTGTCGGCCCCCGGATGCCGGTCTGGTTCGACTCGTACTTTGCCGAGGGCGGCTTGCCGAGCGCCTGGCAGAAATCCTCCTGGTGCAGGCGCCGCCAGCGGCCCTGCTGCTCGACGCGGTCGTAGCGCTTCACCATCAGATACGTGCGCTTGCCCGCAGTGCCGGTCGTCACGTCGGGGGCGTTGAGGCCGAGACGCTTTGCGAGCACGAGACACAGGGCTTCGTTCTGCACGCCGCCGTAAAGGCGCTCCGAGTCGGGCTTCAGGATCCACGTCGAGGGCGCGCCGTTGATGGGGACGCAAATGCGGCCCTTGGCGTCGATGGCGACGCCGAGCTTCGACTGCACGCCGGCGAGCGACATCGAAACACCGTCCTCGCCGACGAGGAACGGCTTCGACGGCAGCTCCGCGAGTATCTTTTCGAGATCCGCTTCGCTTCGAATGGGCTTCCAGTCGGCGGTCGAGGTCGTGCCGGGCTTCCCGATGGAAAGCGCGCCCGCGGTATCGCGGCCAAGCTCGGAAAGGATGCCGATGACATCCTCGGGCGCCGCGCCGAGCTGCAGGCCGATGGCACGGAGCTGCGAAGATTCCGGCAACAGGTTCGCCGCCCACGGAAGGAACAGCCGCGGCGGCACGCGCCGCGGCGATAACGGCATCAGCAGCGAGACGGGAAAAGCGCCGCGCGTCGATAGCCATTCCGGCGCGTAGGTGAAGCTCGGGCCATCCGCATGCACCGAGACGGTCCCGACCGTCCGGCTCTCGTAGTAGACGTTGAGTTCATCCACGCCCGTCATTCCTCGAGCTCCGGTAGATCGATGGCGTCGTCGGCAAGGAGCGGCGGCAGCGCGTCATCGTCCTCGCGGTTGGCGCCCATGAGGTCGAACGGGCGCAGCCCGACGGCGGCGGCCACGACGAGCGCCCGGCCGAGCTGGCAAGATGCCTTTCCCGCTTCGAGTTCGAGGATGAAGCGCCGCCCCACGCCGGTGGCGAGGGCGAGATCGTCCTGGCGCATTCTCAAGGCTTCACGCCGTTCGCGCACCATGGCGCCGAAGTGCCGGGCCTGCTCGCCGGCCGCGCTTTCGATTTCGGATCGCGCGCGGTCGACCGTCTGGGGAGCTTCCTGGAGTCCGGGCTCTGGTTGCTGCGGCGCGCGCCTTTGCTGTGTGGTTCTGGCCATGGACCGGCTCCCGCGAATGTTCCCGATCGGGAAGTTATGACGGGATTCGCAGCTCGATACGAGCGATTGTTCCCGAACGGGAACATATAGGTTCTTGCTACGCCCTTCAAGCCTAAAAGTTCCCGATCAGGAACATTTTATGTCGGGAAGGGCATCTACCGCAGAAGAGTACCCGATCGGGAACATAAAAGCCCCCGGAGGCTCAGAAAGCAGCCAATGTGTCCGCACGGGAACATCGGCGCTTCGGCCGTCTACCCGTTCCGAAGCTTGAAATAAAGAATCGTACCCGCAAGCACGAACGTCACGCCATTGGCCAGCACCAGCGGCAGATCGGCGATCAGCGCGCCATAGACAAGCCACGCGAAGACACCCGCGACCATGAGCGAGAACATCCCGAGCGAGATGTCATGCGTCGAGCGCGTGCGCCATGTCTTCACCACCTGCGGGACGAAGGCGACCGTGGTGAGCGTCGCCGCCACAAGGCCGATGATGGTCTCCATGCAGTCCGATCCATACCAGAGCGAATAACTCGTCACGCGGCAGCAAAGGTGGGGGGTGAAAGTGCGGACGTGAGGGTATGCCGGCCTACGTGCGCCGGTGAGCATCGCGGCGGCGGCCGTACCGTTCGCGCCGCGACCGGCGGACACGCACTCCGATCAGCGGATGCCGAACTCCGAAAAGCACTGCCGCATGTATTCGCAGCGGTGCGAGCCGGAAAAGTGCATGGCATCGCCCTTGGCGGGAGAAATGAAGGTGCAGATTTCCTCCACGCCGCCGGGAGAGAGCCAGCCCTGGCGGCGCCCCCGCTGCACGGCGAAGCAATCGGCGGTCTCCTCGTCCGGGCCGCGGAACTGATGTCCGCACTCGTGCGAGTAGATCCAAAGCTTTACCGGCGTCGACACACGGTCCAGCAGCCGCATATTCATGATCAGAAAGCCGGGATAGGCCGCACCGTAGTCGTCGAGATTGTTGTCGATCACCGTCGGCCGGGTGCCGCAATAGAGCTTCACCCCGTCGAGCTTGAACTCACCGGCCGGAACGATCGTTGCCTGCCCGCCGGTGTGGGCGACGTATTCCTCCGGCGTCGGCGTTTTGGGATCCTGCGCGGCCGCCAGCGACGGCACCGCGAGAAGTGCGACTAGGCCCCAGGCCAGACGGCGCGCGCCGCGGCGGATCGACATCGGCAGCTCTTGGATTTTCCCAGCTTCAATGTTCCCAACATGGCGTTGTTTAGGTTGTGAGACAAGTACGCCGCTTGGCAGGGTGGCAAACCGCACGAGTTGCTGTGGTGAGCATTATTAAGAGCCCCCAGCCGCAGCCTCGATGCGCGCCATGTCGTCGTCTGAAAAGCCGAAGTGATGGCCCACCTCGTGCACCAGGACATGGGTGATGAGATCGCCCAGCGTTTCCCCCGATTCCGCCCATTCGTCGAGCAGCGGCCGGCGATAGAGGAACACCATGTCCGGTTCCTGGGGAACGTCCAGCGAGCTTTTCTTGTCGAGACTGACGCCGTGGTAGAGGCCGAGCAGGCCGAGCGGATCATCGATGTCCAGAGCATCGAGCACTTCTTCCGTCGGATAGTCCTCGATGCGGATGAGGAGATCGCCGGCGCGGGAGCGGAAAGCATCCGGCAGCCGCTCCCAGGCGGTCGCAGCCATGTCCTCGAATTCGGCGAGTCCGGGCGCGGAGACATCCCGCCAGTCCATCGTGGTGGTCATGATCAGTCCGGCTTGCGCGCGACGATGATGGCTTCCCGCAGCGTGAAAAGGCACTCTCCCGCCTCTTCGCGCGGACGCAGGAAGCTGCGCAATGGTTCGTCCTCCAGCATGCCTTCGAGTTGCTCCGCCGTATCGACATCGCAGCGCATGCGTTTCAGCCACGGCACGAACTGGATATCCTGATCGAGAAGCTCGTGGCGCACCTCTTCGAAGCCTGTCCGGGCAAGAATGGCCAGCCACTCGCCGAGCCCGGCGCAGCGCACGTGGCTGGGGTCGCGCAGGCGTTCGTAGGCTTCATAGGCCTCTCCGAGCGCCTCGATATAAGCCTCCGCCGTGTCCGGCAGCAGCATCGCATCCGGGCCGACATTATCGACGACGGCGATCGTGCCGCCCGGCTTCAGCACACGCCATGCCTCTGCGACGAACGCCGCCGGATCGGGGAAATGGTGCGCGGCGAGGCGGCAGGTCACGAGGTCGAATTCGCGGTCCGGGAACGGCAGCGCCCCCGCTTCGGCTTCTGCAGTGGCGACATTGACGAGACCTCGGGCGCTGGCGAGCCGCTGGGCCTCCGCGAGCATGGCCGGCGTGATGTCCGAGGCGAACACCTGCGCGACGAGCGGAGCGAAGGCGAGCGCCGTATGCCCCGCTCCCGTGGCGACGTCCAGCACGCGCCAGTCCGGCTTCGGCGACACGAGCGCGACGAGACGGCCGAGGCTCGGGCCGCTGGCGTGCACCGCCGAGGCGGCATAGTCCGCTGCGGCAGCGCCGAATTGCTTTTCTACGAGTGTTCTGTCCATGCCCGCTTCCGATGTTGGCCGGGACTGACCTAGCACCCCCCTTAGGGGCCCGTCGAGGCACGCGACGCATCCGACTGCAGCGCCGCGCTGACGATCTGGCGCCGCTCGCCATACCGGGAGGCGAACTCCTGGCGCACGAACGCTGCAAACTCGTCCGCCACGGCCGAACGCCCGGCGCGGCGCATATGCATGTTGATGCAGAAGGGCGGCAGCGGTGGAAGCCCCTCCGCGGCGTCGATGACCGATAGATCCGCCGGGACCGCCGACAGCAGCATCGGGCCGATCGCGACATCGGCATAGAGCGTCGCCTTGACAGCATCGAGCACGGTGGCCTCGCACACCGGCCGCCAGTCGCGGCCCGCCCTGGCCAGCGCTTGGACGGCGGATGCGCGGAACGCGCAGTTCGGGCTTCCGAACGAGACCGGCAGGGGCGTGCGCTGGTGCGCCTGGCCGCCCGCCGCACCCACCCAGACGAGCGGATCGCGGAGCAAAAGCTCAGCGCCTGCTGGAACATCGGGCTCCGTCGAGAGCGCGATGTCGAGATTGTTGCGGTGAAGATCGGCAAGAAGCTCGGCGGTGATGCCCGAAATGAGCGTGACGCGTACCCGCGGCCACGTGCGATCGAAGCGGCGTAGCACGGCCGGGAGGTTCGGCTCGACGACGTCATGCGGAACGCCGACGCGAACCTCGCCCTCGTAGTGGGGCGTACTCATCAGCCCCCACAGGTCGTCGTTCATGGCCATCATCGATTGCGCGTGGGCAAGGAGGCGCTCTCCGGCCACCGTGGGGCGCAGGGTGCGGTTGGACCGATCGAAGAGCGCAACGTCGAACAGCTCCTCGAGGCGTTTGAGCTGCTGGCTGACGGCCGCCTGGGTGAGGTTGAGCAGGTGCGCGGCGCGGGTGACGCTCCCCGTTTCCACCACCGCCACGAACGCCCGGAGTAACCCGATATCGATGTTGCGAGCCACGGCTAGCCTCATAACGTACCGTAATGCCAGCCATCATAAACATTCGATTTGTTTATGTCAGGCGAATTCCTAAATTGAGCTCAGATGCACCTGGCTCTTGGGAGGAGAGCGGAAATGACCAGAGGCGGCGAGGAACTAAAGATTGGGAGATCGGGCAGGACCGGCTCCGGCTTTGCGCGGCTTTTCGCATTCATCGAGCGGGCAAATCGCGTAGCCCGCGAGCGCAGAGCCTTGATGCGGCTGGACGATATCGCCCTGAAGGATTTTGGCGCATCGCGCGCCGACGCCCTCAACGAGGGTGCCAAGCCCTGGTGGGATCTTCCAGCGTCGCCGAAACGGGATCGCGAGGCAGCCTGATTGGCGGTGAGGGTGCGCCGGCGCCAGCCGATACCTGCAAAGCTAACCCATGCGAAGCGAGCGGCTTCGAGCCTCGCGGCCCGAAGCCATATGTGTGTCAGGCGGTGCCCCACTCGCGCACGTCGACGAAGTGGCCCTCGATGGCCGCGGCCGCCGCCATGATGGGAGACAGCAAGTGCGTGCGGCCGAGGCGCCCCTGGCGGCCCTCGAAGTTGCGGTTCGAGGTCGAGGCGCAGCGCTGGCCCGGCTTCAGCTGGTCGGGGTTCATGCCGAGACACATGGAGCAACCCGGCTCCCGCCATTCGAAGCCTGCGTCCTTGAAGATCTTGTCGAGGCCTTCGGCTTCCGCCTGCGCCTTTACGAGGCCCGACCCCGGCACGATCATCGCATATGCGAGACGCTCGGAGATCTTTTTGCCTTCGACGACCTTGGCGACGGCGCGCAAATCTTCGATACGTCCGTTGGTGCACGAACCGATCCAGACGACATCGAGCGGAATGTCGGTCATCCGCGTGCCGGGCTTGAGGCCCATGTAGTCCAGCGCGCGTGCCATCGAGGCGCGCTTGTTCTCGTTCTCAACCTTCGCCGGATCCGGCACGACGCCCGCGACCGAGACGACGTCTTCCGGGCTCGTGCCCCACGTGACGATGGGCGGCAGCTTGTTCGCGTCGAGCTTCACCTCGGCGTCGAAATGCGCGCCCTCGTCCGAATGCAGCGTTTCCCAGTAGCGCATGGCCATGTCCCAGGCCGCGCCCTTGGGCGCCTTTGGACGGCCTTTGATGAAGGCATAGGTTTTCTCGTCCGGCGCGATCATGCCCGCGCGGGCGCCGCCCTCGATCGACATGTTGCAGATCGTCATGCGGCCTTCCATCGACAGCGAGCGAATGGCCTCGCCCGCATATTCGATGACATGGCCGGTGCCGCCGGCGGTGCCGATCTCGCCGATGATGGCGAGGATGATGTCCTTGGCCGTGACGCCGGCGGGAAGCTGCCCGTCGACCGACACGCGCATGTTCTTCGCCTTGCGCTGAATGAGTGTCTGCGTCGCCAGCACGTGCTCGACCTCGGACGTGCCGATGCCATGCGCCAGCGCGCCGAATGCGCCGTGGGTGGAGGTATGGCTGTCGCCGCACACGATGGTGGTGCCCGGCAGCGTGAAGCCCTGCTCGGGCCCGACGACGTGCACGATGCCCTGCCGCACGTCGAGCTCGTTGTAGTATTCGACACCGAAATCGCGCGCGTTGGCGGCCAGCGTCTCGACCTGGATGCGGCTGTCGTCGTCGTCGATGCCCTTGGTGCGGTCTGAGGTCGGCACGTTATGGTCGACGACCGCGAGCGTCTTCTCCGGCGCGCGCACCTTGCGGCCCGTCATGCGCAGTCCTTCGAAGGCCTGCGGGCTCGTCACCTCGTGCACGAGGTGACGGTCGATATAGAGAAGACAGGTGCCGTCGTCCTGGCGCTCGACCACGTGATCGTCGAAGATCTTGTCGTAGAGTGTCTTAGCCATGCCGTCTCTCGTCGTGTCTGGGCGGCTGCGCAAGGCAGCTCGCGGCGCCAAAAACCATCTCGCACCCCCGAAAGCCGGGTGCGCGGATGGGTGGGTGCTTCCTTAGCCGCCGATGCTCAAGAAACCGTCCCGTTTAGATAGCTTCTAGTCCGCAGAACCGCAATTGCCGCGACGACGCGGCGCTGCTGAAAGCTCCGGGAGCGGCTTGCGGGAGCCCGGCCGGACGAAACGGACCCGCTCAGAACTTCCACTGGCGGGCCTGGGCGACCATGAAATCGCGCAGCACCTGCACCTTCTTCGAGGCCTTCAGCTCTTCCGGGTAGACGAAAAGAATGGGCAGCGTCGGCGGCGTGATCTCGGTGAGGACGGGAACCAGGTCGCCGTCATCGTCGGTCATGTAGTCTGGGATCATGCCGATCCCGATCCCGGCCCGGATCGCATAGCGCAGGGCCACCACGCTGTTGGCGCGGAACGCCGGCTCCCGCGGGGCCCGCCCGTCCCGTCCGGCGGTCTCGATCCAGGTGATCGCCGTGAGGTGCTGCGCCGGCTGTCCGCTATAGGAAACGATGCTATGCCCCTCGAGCTCCTCCAGCGTGTTGGGCGCGCCGAAGCGGCGCACGTATTGCGTCGAGGCGAAGGCCCGCACCCGGCTCGTAAACAGCACGCGGCGGATGAGATCCGATTGCGGTGGCTCGCGCGTCCAGATGGCGACGTCCGCCGCGCGCATGCCGATGTCGACCTGATCGTCGTTGAGCTGCAGCTCGATGCGGATCTCCGGATAGAGATCCTGGAATTCCCGCAGCCGCTGCGTCAGCCACATCGTGCCGAAGCCGACGGGCGCGGTGATGCGCAGCTCGCCGGATGGCTTCGATGTCGTGTCCGACAGCAGAGTCTCGGCCGTGTGCAGCCGATTGATGACATCAGAGGTCGTGCGGTGGAGCAGCTCACCCTGCTCAGTGAGCACCAGCCCGCGCGCGTGCCGATGAAACAACGCCACCTTCAGGTCGCGCTCGAGCGCCGAGACTTGACGGCTCACGGCCGACTGGCTCATGTGCAGCGCATCGCCAGCGTGCGTGAAGCTCCCCGCTTCAGCCGCCGCGTGAAAGATTCTGAGCTTGTCCCAGTCCATGGATCAGGCCCCATGACGATGCGCTTTGACGGATGCGCTATTGAGTTTGAGACAGCGCTCAGGCGTTCAAATGCCACTTGCGCACAACCCGTACTGCATTTGTTGCGCTGCAACTTAGACTAGCGGCGAGTGGATGGATAGGGCGACGCGCCAGCGCAGCCTATATAAGCAGCCCAACCACGAGACACGGCAAATTTGGAGATAGGCGATGAAATTCGGCGCAACCCTCTTGGCTTCCATGATAACCGCTGCGGCCCTCACTGGCGCCCATGCCGAGCCGACGCTACTCTGGGAGACCGAAGGCCTCGCGACTCCTGAATCCGCACTGCCTGTCCCGGCGGAAGGCTTTGCTTACGTGAGCAACGTCGCCGGCGGCCCGCTGGACAAGGACGGCAACGGTTTCATTTCTAAGGTGTCGCTTGCCGACGGCAAGATCACCGAGCGGGAGTGGGCCAAGGGCCTCGACGCCCCAAAGGGCATGGCGCTGGCGGGCGGCAAGCTTTACGTCTCCGACATCGACAAGCTCGTCGAGGTCGACCCCAAGAGCGGCAAGATCATCGCATCCTACGATGCCCCCGGCTCGGTGTTCCTCAACGACGTCGCCGCGGACGGCAACGGCCACGTCTACGTATCCGATTCCAGCACCAGCACGATCTGGCGCCTCGCCGACGGCAAGCTGGAGAAGTGGGCCGAAGGCGAGAACCTGAAATTTCCGAACGGTCTCTACGTCGAGGGCGACAAGCTGATCGTCGCGCCATGGGGCGCGCCGGGCACCTCCGGCCAGTCACCGAAGGCCGCAAACCTGCTGCAGGTTTCCCTCGCGGATAAAAAGGTGAGCGACCTCGGGGACGGCACGCCGGTCGGCAACCTCGACGGCATCGAGCCCGATGGCGACGACTACCTCGTCTCGGACTGGGTGGCCGGCAAGATATTCCGCATCGGCAAGTCCGGGAAGGCCGAGCTGCTGCTCGATCTCGGCCAGGGCACGGCCGACATCGGCTACGACCCGGCGAGCAAGACGATGTTCGTGCCGCTGATGAAGGACAACAAGCTGCGCGCCTACAAGATGCAGTAAGCTGCTGGAATAGAGCCAAAGAAAAAGGCGCGGTGCCGTTTCCGGTGCCGCGCCTTTTTCCGTTGTCCATGTCGCTGGCCCGCGGCCAGCAGCGCCACCGGACTATTGCGCGTCCTGTGTGCCGGAGGCTGCGCCGCGCAGCATCGGCCCGACGATCGGGTCCGCCGCGGCCGTGCCTTCCGATGGCTCCGCGCACTGCATCGTTTCGGCATCGAAGATGCCGTTCTTTGCCAGGCACTGGGTGGCGAGAACATGCGCTGCGGCTGCGTCATCCTCCGCGTGAGCTGCAACGGAGAGGATCGCAAGGCAGGCGGTTGCTGCGGCGAGCTTCGCAAAATTCATGGCATTCCCTCGGCAACGATTGGCGTAACGCAACCGCCTAACCGCGACTGGTGCCAATCTTATGACCGGCGCGAAAGCCGCCTACTCGGCAGCCTCGCTCTCCGCCTCGATCTCCAGCGTGGCGAGGTAGCGCTCCGTTTCGAGGGCCGCCATGCACCCCATGGCCGCTGCCGTCACCGCCTGGCGGTAGACCTCGTCCTTGACGTCCCCGGCAGCGTACACGCCCGGGATGCTGGTGGCGGTCGAATCGGGGCGCGTGATGATGTATCCCGAAGGCGTGAGATCGAGTTGCCCCTTGAACAGCTCCGTTGCCGGCGCGTGGCCGATGGCGATGAAGACGCCATCCGCCGGCCGCTCCGCGATCGCGCCGGTGTGCACGTTCCGCAGCCTCACGCCCGTGACCGTCTTCGGATCATCGGTGCCGACGACTTCCTCCACCGCGTGATCCCACACCACCTCGATCTTCGGATTCTTGAAAAGCCGGTCCTGCAGGATCTTCTCGGCGCGGAAATGATCGCGCCGGTGCACCACCGTCACCCGCTTGGCGAAGTTGGTGAGGAAGATCGCTTCCTCGACCGCGGTATTGCCGCCGCCGACCACGACGACCTCTCTGTCGCGATAGAAGAACCCGTCGCACGTGGCGCAGGCGGAAACGCCGTGGCCCTGGAACAGGCCCTCCGATTCGATGCCGAGCCAGCGCGCCTGCGCACCGGTGCAGATGATCAGCACGTCGCAGGTGTAGCTGTCGCCGGAATCACCCGTCAGCTCGAACGGACGCGTCTTGAGGTTCACCCTGGAGATCTGGTCCATGATGATCTCGGTGCCGACGTGCTCGGCCTGGGCGCGCATCTGCTCCATGAGCCAGGGGCCCTGAATCACATCGGCGAAGCCCGGATAGTTCTCGACGTCCGTCGTGATGGTGAGCTGGCCGCCCGGCTGCGAGCCTTCGATCAGCAGCGGTTTCAGCATGGCGCGCGACGCATAGATCGCCGCCGTATACCCGGCAGGTCCCGAACCGAGGATCAGCACCTTCACGTGCCTGGGGTTGGCCATTATGCCCTCCTGACCGGCCAGCAAATCGCCTCCGGGGTCCAATAGATTGGGCCGCAGTTAGACCCCTGCAAGGGTGAAGGTCAATGCGCAAAGCCGCAGCAGCGGCAGCGCGCGTCGGGCACCATGCGGCGCCTCCGGAATAGCGCCGTCGCGGCGGCCGAACAGGTGAAGGGAGCCTGCCGTTAAAGCTGGCTCCGGCGCACCGCTGTTGTCGCCCCGCGCCGTGCTAGGCTAGCAATACATCGGGGGATGCTCAGCACAGGGTAGGCGTCATGTCGGAGCTATGGGGGAAGGTGTCGACGGCCGTATTCGGCCTGCTCGACCGAATTTGGACCGGCCTCTGCTGGCCGCTGATCGGTCTGCTCAATCTCATCTTCCGGCCCGACCCACAAACCGGCGACGTGGCGCTCTGGAAGGTCGCGCTGTGGCTCGGCGCGAACGGCGTCGTTCTTTATATCGCCGTGGTCGACCTCACCGGGCGTCCGCTATTCTGGACGCTGCTGGCCTTCCTCTTGATGCACATTCTCATCATCGCCTCCAGCCTGCGCATCATGTACGAGGAAAAGCGCGTGATGGAGGGCGCGCTCGCCGCCGACAAGATGACCTTCTCGGCGCTCGATGCCGTCAACAACGTGCCGATCCTCGCCTCTTCGACGCTGTTCTACATTTGCGGGCTGGCCGCGCTCATCCAGATCGTGGAGCGCAGCGGACTGGCGCAGATCCTGCGCAGCCGGCCGAAGCTTCCGAGCGAGTATGCCGAATATCTCACGTGCGTGTTGAACGAGATCCCGATCGTCAATTCGCTCGTCAATGCGTGGGCCAATGTCACCGAGCTGTCGGAAAATCTTAGCGCGCAGATTGTCTACAATGGAGTGACCGGGAACGCGGTACGCCTCGTCGTCGTCATCACGCTGTCGATCATCGTTGTGCGCGCGCTGTTGCTCCGCTTCCAGCAGTGGAGCCATCAGGTCTCGATGGCGCACGCGCTCGAGAACGGAACGGTCAGCCCCGACAGCGTGAAGACGCGTCTCGTGCGCGTGCCGACGACGCTCAACAGCCGGCTGATGAAATCGGCGCTGACGCACCCCGATACGGCGGTGCGCCGCCGCGCCCTCGCCGCCATGGCGCGCCTCGAGGTTCCGAACTTCGCCCGCGAATTTCTGGAAAAGATCGGCCAGCACATCGAGCGCGACCTCGGCCTCGCGCACATTCGCGAAACGCTCGCGTCGATGAATGCCGCCGCGCGCGAGAGCATGGCAGGCGAGCTGACCGCGGTAATCGAAAAGCAGATGCTGACTGTCAAGGATGCGATCGACATGCAGACGCGCCAGCGTCTCGATGAGCTGCGCGCGATGCTGAAACGCACGTAGCATTCTGAAGCGCGACCCGCGCGCGGCAGCGCGGACGCCAGCGCCCAGCTGAGGATGAACGCGATGGATCGGCGGCCGGCATCGAGCACCGCGTCAGGCGCGCTGGCCGAAGCGGCGCCATCGCCGCACCGGGGCGATCGAGGCCTCGCCGATACGGCGCGCCGGCTGAAAGCGATCTTCGTCGGATCGGCCGGAAATCTCGTCGAGTGGTTCGATTTTTACGCCTATTCCGCGTTCGCGCTCTATTTCGCGAAGTCCTTCTTCCCGGCAGAAAGCCAGACCGCGCAGCTGCTCAACGCCGCCGCGATTTTCGCCGTGGGCTTTCTCATGCGCCCCTTCGGCGGCTGGCTGTTCGGGCACATGGCCGATCGCCACGGGCGGCGCATCGCGCTCACTGTGTCGGTGATGATGATGTGCTTTGGCTCGCTTATCATCGCGGTGACGCCCACCTACGCCACCATCGGCCTCGCGGCGCCCGCCATCCTGTTGCTGGCGCGCTTGATCCAGGGACTGAGCCTCGGCGGCGAATATGGAACCAGCGCCACCTACCTCTCCGAGGTCGCGCATCCCGATCACCGTGGTTTCTATTCGAGCTTCCAGTACGTGACGCTGATCGGCGGTCAGCTGCTCGCCATGGTGCTGCTGCTCGTTCTGCAGAAGCTGCTGCTGACGCCTGAGCAGCTCGAAGCGTGGGGCTGGCGCATTCCTTTTTTCGTCGGCGCGCTGCTCGCGGTCGTCGTCTACTTCATGCGCCGGGACATGCACGAGAGCGATGCATTCGTCGAGGCGCGAATGCTGGGCGCGACCCAGAGCCCGCTGAAGCGGCTGATGCGCCATCCGCGCGAGGTTGCGATCGTCGTCGGTCTGACGCTCGGCGGCACGGTCGCCTTCTACACCTACACGACGTACATGCAGAAGTTCCTCGTCAACTCCGTCGGGCTGTCGAAGGACACGTCCACCGTCATCGCCGCATCGACGCTGTTTATCTACATGTGCCTGCAGCCGGTGGTCGGCGCGTTCTCCGATATTGTCGGCCGCCGTCCCGTGCTGCTCACCTTCGGCGTTCTGGGTACGCTCCTCACGGTGCCGATCCTCACCGCCCTGGAGAATACGGACAGCGCCTGGACGGCATTTCTCCTCATCATGGCGGCGCTGCTGATCGTGAGCGGCTACACGGCCATCAACGCGGTAGTTAAGGCGGAGCTGTTCCCCACCGGCGTGCGCGCCATGGGCGTGGGGTTTCCCTACGCGATCACGGTGGCGCTGTTCGGCGGCACCGCGGAATATGTCGCGCTCTACCTCAAGAGCATCGGCTACGAGGACGCGTTCTACTGGTACGTGACCGCCTGCATCGCCGTCTCGCTCGCCGTCTACGCCCTCATGCGCGACACCCGTGCTAACTCGGCCATGCATCGGCACGTTTAGCCGCATCCGTGAAAAGGTCGGACGCCGTTCAGATGCCCGCCAGAATGACGCACCCCTCGCCTGGCGCCGGTGATCCGTTGCCTGAGAATTGGGCGTCGCTTCTACATCGCTGGCGGCGGAAGCTGCGATATGCTACTTGGCGCGCACCTATTGCAGCGCACAAAGCCCAGATGAACCTTAGAAACATTGCGATTATCGCCCACGTCGACCACGGCAAGACCACGCTCGTCGACGGGCTGCTGAAGCAGTCCGGCTCCTTCCGCGAAGGCCAGCGGGTTGCCGAACGAGCCATGGACTCGAACGATATCGAGCGTGAGCGAGGTATCACCATCCTCGCGAAGTGCACCTCGGTGGTGTGGAAGGATGTGCGCATCAACATCGTCGACACGCCCGGCCACGCCGACTTCGGCGGCGAGGTGGAGCGCATCATGAACATGGTCGACGGCGTGGTGGTGCTGGTCGATGCCTCGGAGGGACCGCTCCCGCAGACGAAGTTCGTCGTCTCCAAGGCCCTGAAGCGCGGCCTGCGGCCCATCGTGGCCATCAACAAGATCGACCGCCCGGACGAGCGCCATCAGGACGTGCTCAACGAGGTGTTCGATCTGTTCGCCAACCTCGATGCCACCGACGAGCAGCTCGACTTCCCCGTGCTGTTCGGCTCCGGCCGCAACGGCTGGATGGCGCTCGATCCGAGCGGCCCGCAGGAAAGCCTCGCGCCGATGTTCGACCTCGTGGTCTCGCATGTGCCGCCGCCGACGGTGGAAGAGGGCCCGGTGCGCGTCCTCGCGACGACGCTCGAGGCCGATCCGTTCCTCGGCCGGATACTTACCGGCCGTATCACGTCCGGCGTGTTGAAGCCGGGCGCGCCGTTGAAGGCGCTCAACCACGAAGGCGAAGTGGTCGAAAACTTCCGCGTGCAGAAGGTGCTGGCCTTCCGCGGCCTCGACCGCGTCCCGGTCGATCAGGCTGAAGCCGGTGAGATCGTCTCCATTGCCGGTATGACCAACGCGACCG
>Ga0182749_1000576_pt1 | contig 32895 bp, 31 predicted proteins | sample eDN3rd37CKraftMG_FD_128875 | JGI IMG/M metagenome (GOLD analysis project Ga0182749, IMG submission 128875) | Enriched Miracle-Growth compost microbial communities from Emeryville, California, USA - eDNA 3rd pass 37_C Kraft MG (version 2) (version 2) ...
AGTCTGCTGGCGCTTCAACCATCGCGACGAGGACCGCAAACCCTTGCTGCGCAAGCTTCTCAAGACTTTGACCACTTCCGATATCAAACCAATTTTGGTCCGGAAAGGTTAGGAATTACCAAAAATAAAAAGGCCGGGCAACGCCCGGCCTTTCATGTCCGTCGCGGCGAAGTCAGTGCTTCTTCGTCGCGTCGATTTTTTCCTGAGCCATCGTGAAGGTCTTGATCGCCTCGTCGTGAATCGACGTGAGCTCCTTCTCGTCGAGCTCGCCGCCGCCCTGCTTCTCGTTGACGATCACCTTGCCGCTCTCGTCCCAGCCGACGGTGGCGCCGCCCTGCTGCTTGACGAACATCGGCTTGCCGTCCTTGTAGGCGTACTTGACCGAGGTACGGCCGCCCTTGTCGTACTCGGTATTGACGCGCGCGAACACGACGCGACCTCTGTCGGCGAACGCATCCCAGCCGATCGACGCGTCGTCGGTGGTGTACGTGCCGGCGACTTTCTTCATGCCGCCGATGCGCGCCTGCAGGCTCTGATATTCGTCCTTGAGCTTTTCGCCGGCGGTCGGCTCCGGGCTGAGCGTGATCTGCGCCGTGGCTCCAGATCCGCCGGTCAGCACCGGCGAAGTCAGCGCGGGCAGGTAGCGCCGCTCGCCGTCGGTCAGGATGGCGTTGATCGTGTACGCGCGGCTCGGATCGATCTTGGCGGGATCGAGGTCGAGCGAGAAATTGAACGGCGGCTGGCCGCTGACGTCCATGCTCTTCTCGGCGACCGGGATCTCCGGCTGCGCGACATCGACGAGCTTGATCCCCAGCTTCGACCCCGGATTGATCTCCACCGACTCCTTGAGCATGACGCTGCCGCTGATCGTCGACGGAATCGGCGCGTTTGCCGCGGTGTTGGCGCCGTTGCCTTGCGCACCGCCGCTCGCGGACGGATTCTGGTTGGCGGAATTGCATCCGGCCAGAAGCCCGAGCGCGACGAGCGCGACGATCGAAAGATTCCTCATGATGCAATCCTCCAAAGAACGAAGGGAATCGTAGATCACCCGCCAGCATAGCGCCAGTCGGATGAACGCAAGGCAGCGGGACAACGCGAGCCTGCTCCGGACCCGGCACGCGAGCGGACCCGGCCGGTTTTTCCGGCCTGTCGCGCGAAAATCGCGACGATAATGCGGTGAAGCGCCGCGCGCAATCGCATCGGGCGCTGTTTTGCGGCGGTTTATCGTATCGCGTGGCTTGCGCTCGAGCAAAGCAAATCGGCTGACGCCAGCCGTTCCGGCGGTGAAGGCCCCCCCGCCGTTTTCACGGCGCGCCGGTGCGGCGCACGGTATTCCGGCCTTCCTGCTTGGCTCGGTAGAGCTGTTCGTCGGCCGCGCGCAGGAGATCGCTCGACGCACTCATGCCGGCGAGCCATTCCGCCGCGCCGATGCTGACGGTGACGCGCTGGGGCCCGCCGCCCGTGGCGCCCATGTCACGCTCGCCGATCGCGCGGCGCAGGCGCTCGGCGAACTCGGCCGCCTGCACGACCGTGTGCTCGGGCAGCACGACGGCGAATTCCTCGCCGCCGATTCTTGCGATGATGAACTCCTCGCGTGCGTGCGCGGCGAGCGTGCGCGCGACGCGCTTGAGCACGCCGTCGCCGGCCGGGTGGCCGAATCGGTCGTTGATCGCCTTGAAATGGTCGATGTCGATGATGAGCAGCGCGAGCGGGCGCCGGTGGTTGGAGGCGCGAGCGAGCTCCTTTTCGAGCAGCTCGAGGAACTGCCTGCGATTGTAGAGATCCGTCAGCGGGTCCACTGTCGCGAGCTGGTAGATTTCCTCGTGATAGCGCGCCTCGACCGACGAACGGTCCATGAACTTGAGCACGCAGCTGCCGATCGTGATGTGATCGCCGTCCTTGAGCTCGGCCTCGATGATCGGCTGGTCGTTGAGGAAGGTCTTGTTGGTCGAGTCGAGATCCTTCACGCGGTAGCCGGTCGGCTCGCGCCAGATCTTCGAATGCTGGCGCGACACGCTGCGTTCGAGGATCTGGAACTCGCACTCGGGGCCGCGGCCGATCACCAGCGGCTGATCGCCGATGTCGATGCGCTGGCCCAGCCGCTGTCCCTGCAGCACGACCAGGCACGCCGGCTCGCGGCCATCCGCGTGGACGCGGGCGGGCCGGATGGAGCGGCGCTGCGTCGTGCCGTCGTCGTGATGTGCGCTCATGGGAACCGGTGTGCCCGTGGCGGGGCCGGAACAGTGTACGCGAACGGCACGGCCCCTTTCGCGTAGGACCGCGACGGATCCCGAGCGGGCGGGCGCCGGCCAAGGCGCCCGCCCGCGGGGGAGGAGCAAGGTGGGTGCCGATACTGAGGCGCAGTCTCGACGGCCATCATGGGGAAAATGGTCGACCGGCACCCACTTCCACTCTAGACGCAGCGAAAAAGCGGAATCCGGACACCGTTTTGGCGACCCCCCTCAAAATCCGGAAACGACGCCGCCTTTCTATGCCGAAGGTAACAGCGAGATATCCGCCACCTGGAGGAACAGCTCCCGCAGGCGGCCGAGCAGGGCCAGGCGATTGGCGCGCCGGGCCGCATCGTCCACCATGACCATCACGTGATCGAAATAGCGGTCGACGGGATCGCGCAGCGCGGCGAGGCGCTTCATCAGCGCGACGTAATCGCGCGCCTTCATGAACGGCGCGGCATCGGCTTCGGCGGCACCCAATGCATCGACCAGCGACTGCTCCGCACCGGCTTCGAGAAGCGTACCGTCGATATCCCGGCGCGCGGCTCCGCCGGCCTGGCGCAGAATGTTGCCGATGCGCTTGTTGGCCGCGGCCAGAGCGCGGGCTTCGGGCAGCTTCGCGAACTCGACGACGGCACGCAGGCGACGATCGAAATCGGTGAGATCGCCCGGCGCGAGCGCGCGGACCGCTTCGAACGCATCCGCGCTGATGCCGAGATCGGTGTAGTAGCTGCGCAGCCGGTCGAGAATGAAATCGTAGAGCTCGCGCACGAGCGCGTCGCGATTCTCGATCTTTAGCGCGCGCGCTCTCTGCCGATGCGCAGCGGGCATGTCAGCGCCCGACTTGCCACCCGATACGGTGGCCGCTTCCTGATCGAGCACGAGATCGACTGCCTCGCGCAGCTGCGCGAGGATGTCGATGCGCATGTCGCCTTCGATCAGCGTGCGCGCGAGCCCGAGCGCGGCGCGGCGCAGCGCGAACGGATCCTTGTTGCCGGACGGCTTCATGCCGGCGGCAAAGATGCCGGCCAGCGTGTCGAAGCGCTCGGCGACGGCAAGCACTCGCCCGACGCCGCTGTTCGCGATCGCGTCGCCGGCGAAACGCGGTGCGTACGCCTCGTCGAGCGCGGCGGCGATTTCGGGTTTTTCGCCGCTCGCTTCGGCGTAATAGCGGCCCATGACGCCCTGCAGCTCGGGGAACTCGCCGACCATACGCGTGAGGAGATCGCACTTCGACAGCGCGGCCGCGCGCGTGGCGAGACCCGCGTCCACACCGACGCGGTTGGCGATCACGCGCGCAAGCTCGGCCACGCGCACGCACTTGTCCCAGACGCTGCCGAGCGCCTGCTGGTAGGTGACCGACTTCAAGGCGTCCTGATAGCTTGCGAGCGGCTGCTTGCGATCCTCGTCGAAGAAGAATTTCGCGTCGGCGAAGCGCGGACGGATGACGCGCTCGTAACCCTTGCGGATTTCGGCGGGATTCTTCGATTCGATGTTCGCGACGCCGATGAAATGCTCGGTCAGTCTGCCGTCCGCGTCGAAGACGGGAACGAATTTCTGGTTCGTCTCCATCGTCATGACCAGCGCTTCCTGCGGGACTCCGAGGAATTCACGGTCGAACGCACAGGCGATCGCTACCGGCCACTCAGTCAGATTCGCAATCTCGTCGAGCAGCGCGTCCGGCAACTGGGGCACGCCGCCGGTTTCGCCCGCCGCGCGGCCGATTTCCTCGCGCACGCGCGCGCGGCGCTCGGCGGGATCGGCCAGCACCTTCGCGCCGCGCAGCGCATCAAGCCAGCTGTCGGCATCGGCGACGTGCACGGCCTGCGGATGATGGAAGCGATGGCCGCGCGAATGGCGGCCGGAAGCGAGGCCGAGGACTTCGCCCTCGATGACCTCGGCGCCGTGCAGCATGACGAGCCAGTGCGCGGGGCGCACGAAGGTGTAGTCGTGGTCGCCCCAGCGCATTGGCTTCGGGATCGGCAGCGCCTTCAGCGCTTCGGCGACGATTTCCGGAACGAGTGCCGCGGTCGGCCGGCCCTTCTTCTCGCGGCGGAAGCCGAAGTATGTGCCGTCGGCCTTGGTCAATTCCTGCAGCGCGGAGACTTCCACGCCGCACTTCTTCGCGAAGCCGAGCAGCGCCTTCGTCGGCTCGCCCTTCTCGTCGCGCCCGACGCCGAGCGGCGGCCCGAAGATCTCCTCGACCGAATCGGGCTGCATCTTCGCCACACCCGGCACCAGCACGGCAAGACGCCGCGGCGAGCAATAGACTTTGGCGCCGGCTGCATCGGCCGCGATGTCGCGCCTCGCGAGGCCGGCCGTGACCGCGTCGGCGAACGCGCGCGCCAGCTCGTCGAGCGCCTTCGGCGGCAGCTCTTCGGTGCCGATCTCGATCAGGAGCGAGGCTTCGGTGACGCTCGCCATCACGCGGCTTCCTTGCGCTTGAGGCCCGGAAAGCCGAGTTTCTCGCGCTGCGCGCAATACGCCTCCGCGACCTGGCGCGAGAGCGTGCGCACGCGCAGGATGTAGCGCTGGCGTTCCGTCACGCTGATCGCGCGGCGCGCATCGAGCAGGTTGAACGTGTGGCTCGCCTTCATGACCTGCTCGTACGCCGGCAGCGGCAGGCCCGTCTCGACGAGCTTTTTCGCTTCGCTCTCGCACACGTCGAACCAGTGCAGGAGCTCGGCGACGTTCGCGTGCTCGAAATTGTACGTCGACTGCTCGACTTCGTTCTGATGGAACACGTCGCCGTAGGTGACGACGCCGTGCGGCGCGTTCGTCCAGACAAGGTCGAACACGTTGTCGACGTTCTGGAGGTACATTGCGAGGCGCTCGAGCCCGTAGGTGATCTCGCCGGTGACGGGCCTGCACTCGAGCCCGCCGGCCTGCTGGAAATACGTGAACTGCGTGATCTCCATGCCGTTCAGCCAGACTTCCCAGCCGAGGCCCCACGCGCCAAGCGTCGGCGATTCCCAGTTGTCCTCGACGAAGCGGAGATCGTGCACCAGCGGATCGACGCCGAGCGCCTTCAGCGAGCCGATGTAGCGGTCGAGGATGTCGTCCGGATTCGGCTTCATCACCACCTGGTACTGGTAGTAGTGCTGCAGGCGGTTCGGATTCTCGCCGTAGCGCCCGTCGGTGGGCCGCCGCGACGGCTGCACGTACGCGGCCGTCCACGGCTCGGGCCCGAGCGCGCGCAGGAACGTCGCCGGATGAAACGTGCCCGCACCGACTTCGGTATCGAGCGGCTGGATCAGGACGCAGCCCTGCTCCGCCCAGTAGCGGTTCAAGGTCTGGATGACGTCCTGGAACGAGAGTCCCGCCATGGGCCTGGCTCACGGTAACTTCGGCAAAGCGCGCTAGTATAGCGGCCGATCAGAACGTCCACGGGACCCGAGCGCATGGCGAGCGCCACCCAGCATCCGGCGAGCGCGCGGACGGAAACTACCGCGGAGCTTGGCATGCACCGCCGCCTCGAACTCGACGAGACGCTGACTGCGCTCGCGGCCGACGGCGTCATCAGCGAAGCGGACATCAAGCGCGTGCGCGCGGACGTGCGGACGGCACGCGGACGGCTCGAGCTGCATCCGCTGGTGCTCGTCGCCAACCTCAAGCTGCAGGACCTGCGCAATCCGGACAAGCCGCTCAGCCTCGAAGTGCTGACGCAATGGCTGGCGCAGCGCGCCGGGCTGCCCTATTTCAAGATCGATCCGATGAAGATCGATGTCGCCGCGGTGACGCAGGTCGTCAGCCACGCCTATGCGAGCCGCTACCGCATCCTGCCGGTGGCGGTGAGCGGCATGCAGGTGGTGTTCGCGACGTCCGAGCCGTTCGACACGCGCTGGGTCGCCGATCTCGCGCACGTGCTGCGCCGCGATGTGCAGCGCGTGGTCTCCAATCCGCTCGACGTCGGCCGCTACCTCGCCGAGTGGTGGGGCGTGCAGCGCTCCATCCAGCGCGCGAAGGACGCCAAGAGCGACAGCAGCGACGGTCGCGCGATCCTCAATTTCGAGCAGCTCGTCGAACTCGGCAAGACCGGCGAGGTCGGCGCGGACGACCGGCACGTCGTGCACATCGTCGACTGGCTGCTGCAATACGCGTTCGAGCAGCGCGCCTCGGACATTCATCTCGAGCCGCGCCGCGATTCGAGCCCGATCCGCTTCAGGATCGACGGCGTCATGCACAAGGTGTTCGAGCTGCCGACGCCGGTCATGACCGCAGTGACCTCGCGCATCAAGATCCTCGGCCGCATGGATGTCGCCGAGAAACGCCGCCCGCAGGACGGGCGCATCAAGACGCGCTCGGCGGGCGGGCGCGAAGTCGAGCTCCGCCTTTCGAGCATGCCGACGGCGTTCGGCGAGAAAGTCGTGATGCGCATCTTCGATCCCGACATCGTCGTCAAGGAGTTCCGCCAGCTCGGCTTTGCGCCCGACGAGGAGAAGATCTGGCGCGAGCTGGTCGAGCGGCCGCACGGCATCGTGCTGGTGACGGGCCCCACCGGCTCCGGCAAGACGACGACGCTGTACTCGACGCTGAAGGTGCTGGCGACGCCGGACATCAACGTGTGCACGGTGGAAGACCCGATCGAGATGGTCTCGCCGGAGTTCAACCAGATGCAGGTGCAGCCGGCGATCGATCTTGATTTCGCGGCCGGCGTGCGCACGCTGCTGCGCCAGGATCCGGACATCATCATGGTCGGCGAGATCCGCGATCTCGAGACGGCGCAGATGGCCGTGCAGGCCTCGCTCACCGGCCATCTCGTGCTTTCGACGCTGCACACGAACGACGCGCCGAGCGCGCTGACACGCCTGCTCGATCTCGGCGTGCCGAACTATCTCATCCAGTCGACGCTGTCCGGCGTGGTCGCGCAGCGGCTCGTGCGCACGCTCTGCCCGCACTGCAAGACCGAGGCGGCGCTCGATGTACAGGCCTGGGCCGCGCTGACGCACCGCTGGCATCTCGCGCCGCCCGAGAAGATCTACGGACCCAAGGGTTGCCTCGAATGCCGCAAGACCGGCTTTCTCGGCCGAACCGGCATTTACGAGATGCTGCGCGTGACGCCTTCGATCCGTGCCCTGATCCAGCCGAACATGGATCTCGCGCGTCTCACGGAGGCGGCGTACGCGGAGGGCATGCGTCCTCTGCGCGCGTCGGCGGCGGCACAGGTCGCGCGCGGCGTCACGACGATCCCGGAGGTCGTCAACGTCCTGCCGCCTTCCGAGTTCTGAGATTTCTCGGCGGCATCGCCGGCAGGCGAATGCGCTCCTCGCACGCACGGCTTGCACCGTGCGCGACCGATGATTTTCGCGACCCTGCCGCTCGGAGGATCAGGCGACCTTGCGCGAGCGCCCGCGACGCAGCGCGGCAAGCGGATCGCCGAGCTTCAGTCCGGACAGATAGTTGTTGATCGCCTCGTTGGTGACGTCGTACAGCGGCCGGCCCATGACCGCTGCGGCTGCCTTGAGGCTGTCGCGCACGCGCTTGGAGACGCGCAGGCTTGCGTCGCGTGCGTCGTCATGATCGATAACGGTCTTTTTCATGTTTTCCCCCCTCGCGGGTTGTTGAGAAGGCAATCCGTTGCTTCGGTAAACAAGTGTAACTGTCTGCATCGCGGCGAGGTAGCGGCCTATGATGCCGATTGTGACGATTTGTGAAGGCAAATCTCGCGGATTACCCTAGCCCCGGTAGGCGGATGGCCTGCGGCGATTCAGAATGATCGTCCCGGATGCGCCTGGAGCGGTCCGGAAATCAGGTGGCGCGGCCCTGCCGCGACCGTTTCGGCCGGTAACGGGGCGGGAGGCCCTGCCCGGCATCCGGCGACATGACCCGTGCGAAGCCGGCGCAGGAGGAGAGGGGCGATGAGTTACGGAAAGGTCGAGGTGGGTAGCGGTTTCAACTGGCTGACCGAGGCGATCGGGCTCGTTTTCAGGAATCCGGCCGCGTTCCTGGTGATGGGCCTGATCCTGGCGGCGATCAACCTGATCCCGTTTCTCGGCGGGCTCGCTCTGACGATCTGCGGGCCTGCCCTCATCGGCGGCGTCGTGTTCGCCGCGCGCGAGGAATCCGAAGGCCGCAAGGCCGAGATTCCGCACCTGTTCCGCGCGTTTCAGGAGCCCGGCAAGATCGGGCCGATGCTGCTGCTGTGCCTGCCGGCCATCGCGGGTGGCGCCGTCCTGCTGGTCTGCGCCCTGGTCTTCGGAGTCGGCGCCTTGATCGGCGGCGGGCTCTCGGCGGCCAGCGGTTCCAACGCCGCGGGCTGGGGCGCGCTGGGCGGGAGTCTGCTGATCCTGTGCCTGATCGCGATCGTGATCATGTTTCTGGTCTATGCGCTCCAGTTCTTCGCGGTGCCTCGCGTCATGCTCGACGGCGTGGAGCCGTTCGCGGCCATGAAGGAAAGCCTGAATGCCTGCCTCGCCAACATCGGCGCGTTCCTGGTGTTCGGCATCGTGCTCTTCGTGGCGTTCTTCGTGCTTGCGATCGTGCTGATGCTGATTCCGATCATCGGCTGGCTGGCGCTGGTCACGGTCGCGTCGGTGACCGTCGGCTGCGCCGAGTACATCGCGTACCGCCAGGTGTACGCCGGCAGCGCGAGCCGCATGCCGCCGCCGGCACCCGAGACGCCGCCGGTGCAGGGCTAGCGGGCGGTACAAAAATCAGGCAGCGGGCGGGGCATCCGCTTCGCCGCTGCCGGCACGCCGCGCGAGTGCTCGCGCGGCGAAGATGCCGAACTCGTAGAGCGCGCACATCGGAATCGCCAGCATCAGCTGCGAGAGCACGTCGGGCGGCGTCAGCACGGCTGCGACGACGAAGGCGCCGACGATCGCGTAAGCGCGGCTTTTCGCGAGCTGTGCCGGGGTCACCACGCCCAGCGCGACCAGGATGATCAGCACGACCGGCACCTCGAAGCAGAGGCCGAAGGCGAGAAACAGCACCAGCACGAAATCCAGATACCGGCCGATGTCCGGCATCACGGCCACGCCGGCGGGCGCGACGCTGGTCATGAAGCCGAACACGGCGGGCAGCACGAAGAAATACGCGAACGCGCAGCCGACATAGAACAGCACGACGGCCGAGACCAGGATCGGCCGCGCCAGACGCTTCTCGTGCCGGTACAGGCCCGGCGCGACGAAGGCCCAGAGCTGATAGAGGATGAGCGGCATCGCGATCACGACCGCGACGAAGAACGCGAGCTTGATCGGCGTCAGGAACGGCGAGGCGACTTCGGTGGCGATCATCGTGCCGCCCTGCGGCAGGCGCTGGATCAGCGGCATCGCGAGCCAGCCGTAGAGCTTGTTCGCGACGGGAATCAGCGCGAGCAGGATCACCAGCACTGCGGCGACCGCCTTCAGGAGCCGCTCGCGCAGCTCGATCAGGTGCGAGAGGAACGACTGTTCCCCGTTTTCGGTATCAACGTCCGCCATGCGCGGAAGGTCCCGAGGGGCCGGCGGATTTTTCGATGTCGCCCGCGGCGGCGTCGATCTCACCGCGCACGCTCGCCGCAGCGCGCCGCGCTTCGTCGAGGCTGCGCTTCATGTCCTCGGCAGCGAGCTCCCGCTCGATCTCGCTCTTGACGTTCTGCCAGCTCGCACGCGCGCGCCGCACCAGCGCGCCGAGCGTGCGCGCGACGCCGGGCAGGCGCTCGGGGCCGAGCACGAGCAGCGCAACGACCGCGATCAGCGCGATTTCGCTGAAGCCGATTTCGAACATGCGTGTTCTTCGGAGCCGTTCACCGGAGCGCGCGGACGAGACACGGTCCCGGCAATTCCGCCGTGCTGCGTTCCGCGATCCTTTTCGCGCGATTACCTCGCGTCGGAGCGCTCGGACTTCGCCTCGTCCGCCGCGGCATCGCCGCCCGGAGCGGCGCCCGGCGGATCCGCCTTGAGCTGCTGCTGCGAGTCATCCTGCATGCCTTTGCGGAAGCTCTTGATCGCCGAGCCGAGATCCTCGCCCACGTTGCGCAACCGCTTCGTGCCGAAGATCAGCGCAACGATCGCCAGCACGATCAGCCAGTGCCAGATGCTGAAACTACCCATGATGCGTACCTCGATGCGGATGAGGGCGCCGGCTGCGGCAGATCAGGACGCGCACCGCGTCCCGGCCTTCGCCTTGCCCTCCTTATTCCGCAGTGTACTCCTCCAGGCGGTCGCGGAAGTCGACAACGGCGTTCGGCACGCCGCTGACGCCACCCTCGAAGATGCGGCGCGGTGTCACGCCTTCGCCGTAGACGGCCTCGTTGGCCTCGTCGTCGATCGTCAGCGCCGTGCCGTCGAGCGCGGCGCCGGCGAACAGCCCCCGCGCGCGCGAATACGAGTAGATCTCGGCCTTGAGCTGCGCGTCCGTCGACGCCTGCGCCGAGCGGCCCACCGGACCCGCCGCCGCCGATGCGTCGGCGCCGAGCGTGAACTTGCCGTGGACGATCGAATCCACGCCGCGCTGCGTGCGGAACACGAGCACGACGTCCGTGGACGAGACGCCGGCCTGGAAGCCGACGCTGCCGCCGGTGAGGCTGACGAAGCACGGGTTCGACCAGGTGCCGTCGCGCGTCTTCACGGAGATGAGCCCCTCGCCGTGGCGTCCGCCGACGACGAAGCCCGCCTTGATCACGTCGGGCACGACGACGATGGCGTGCGCCTTCTGCAAAAGGTCCTTCGGGATCGCCCGATCCGGCGCCATCATGATTTCCTTGAGCACGCGCACCGCGTTCTCGGCGCGCCTGTTCTCCTCCTCGCCGGCGCGAGCCGTGAGGGCGGTTGCGGAAAGCGCGACAAAAGCCAGCGCGAGCAGGCGGAACTTCATGGGCGGAACTCCTTGTGGCTCGCCGTTGCGACGAGCGTAAGCTAGCAAGCTCACCTGAGCTGCCGATGAAGCGTCAAGTTCCGCGAAATCTCAATGGAGCGCGCGGCGGCGCAGCGTCCAGGCGGCGCTGAAGGTCAGAAGCGCGATCAACGCGAGCAGCCACGGCGGAGAGCCGACCGGCGCCGGAATGGTGGTGCTGGTGCCGTCCAGGCAGCGCGGCGGCCCGATCGCGAAGCCTTTCATGCCAACCTGACGCAGCGATTCGGGGCCGGTGATCGGCCCGACAATCGTGACGCGACCCGTCGTGACGTCGATGCGCGCGAGGTCGCTCCAGTCCGAGACCGAGGTCGAGCCGGGCGCCGGCGGCACGTAATTCAGCACGGCCCAGAGCACGCCCTTGTCGTCGAAGCTCATCGAGACGGAATTGACCCAGTCGGGTACGTCGTCGCCGAAGCGGCCCACCGGAGTCGCGACACCGGAATGGGTGTCGATCTTGTAGAACGTGTTGTCGCCGCGGCCGCCGGCGCCGTAGAGCACGTTGCCGAGCGCGACCAGACCCGTGATCGGATGGCCGGTCGTGCCGACCAGCGTCGTCGCCCCGCTCGCGGGATCGACCGTCCAGAGCTTGCCCGCATACGCCGAGGCCAGCCACAGCGTGCCGTCGCAGCCGAAGTTCATGCTGAGATCCAGGGCGTCGTTGTGCTGCGGGTCGCCCTGGCCGTTGAGCCCGAACGATCCTATTACGGTGGCGTGTCCGGTGTCCTCGTCGATGCGGACCAGCGCGTTCATGCCTCCGGCGACGGCGTAGAGCTCGCCATCGAGCGAGTAGCTCAGGCCGCTGATGTTGGCGATCGGCTGCGTGCCGAAGCGTCCGGCTTCACCGACCCTCGCCGCCACGGGGCCGCCGAGGTCGATGCGGTAAAGGGTGTCGAACGCCTCTCCGTAGGCGACCGGCTCCGCGCGTGCTGCGGACGCGGAAAGGGCAAACATCCCTGCTGCAACGAGGCAGGTAAGTACGCGCATGGCGGCGTGTTATGGTTATAGGTAATCGTCAGCTTCGCGGTATTCCGCGATAGCCTGGCCGAGTCTAGCAAGCAAACCCGGACCCGACAAACCGGCGGCAAAGGCCCGTGGCAGCTCGTTTTTCAGAGAATGTCGCGCATCCGCAACGCTGCCGGCGAGGCGATTTTTCCGCCCCCGATGCCCCGTTATCTCGGCCAGGCTGACTACGAGCACGGCAGCCCTGCCGCCGCCGGCGTTCTGCTCGTCAATCTCGGCACGCCTGTCGCGCCGACGCCACAGGCGGTGCGGCGGTATCTCGCGGAATTCCTGTCCGATCCGCGCATCGTCGAGATGCCGCGCGTCCTCTGGCGGCCGATCCTGCACGGAGTCATCCTGCGCGTGCGGCCGGCGCGCTCGGCCGCGCTGTACGCGAAGATCTGGACGCCGGAAGGCTCGCCGCTGCTGACCGGCACCGCGAAGCTCGCCGCCGGCGTGCAGGATTTCGTCGCGCGCGAGCGGCCGGGCCCGATCCTCGTCCGCCATGCGATGCGCTACGGCGAGCCCTCGATCGGATCCGTGATGCGCGAGCTGGCCCGGGCCGGCGCCCGGCGCCTGCTCGTGCTGCCGCTGTTTCCGCAGTATTCGGGCACGACGACGGCCTCGGTGATGGATGCGATCGGCGCGGAGCTCGCGCGCTGGCGCCGCGTGCCGGAGCTTCGCTTCGTCTCCGATTATCACGCCGAGCCGCGCTACATCGAGGCCCTGGCGCGGCGCGTCGAGGCGCACTGGCACGACCACGGCCGCGCCGCGCGGCTGGTGCTGTCGTTCCACGGCATTCCGCGCCGCTATTTTCGTGCAGGCGATCCGTATTTCTGCCAGTGCCAGGCGACGGCGCGCAGCCTTCGCGAGCGGCTCGATCTCGGCGAAAACGAAATCACGGTGGCGTTTCAGTCGCGCGTCGGCAGGCAACGCTGGCTGACGCCGTACATCGACGAAGTGCTGTCAGCGCTGCCGCGCGAGGGCGTTCGTCACGTGCAGGTGCTCTGCCCCGGATTCGCGGTCGACTGCCTGGAAACGCTCGAGGAAATTGCGCTGACGAACCGCGAGCATTTTCTGCTCGCCGGCGGCGAGCGCTTCGAATACATTCCCGCGCTCGACGCGGGCGAGGATCACGTCGCCGCGCTCGGCGATCTCATCCTCCGCCACGGTCAGGGCTGGCCCGAATTCGATCCGGGCTGGGATGCGGCGCGAGACGCCGCCCAGCGCGCCGCGGCGCGCGCCCGCCACGATCGCATGCGCGATGGCTCGCGTTGAGGAGATCCGCATCGAGCTGCCCGGCGGCAGCCTTGCGGCTCGCGCCTGGGGCGAGCCCGATCGCGCGCCTATGCTCGCGCTGCACGGCTGGCTCGACAACGCCGCGAGCTTCGACGCGCTGGCGCCTCTGCTTTCCTCGGAACACTATGTCGTCGCGCTCGATCTTTCGGGGCACGGCCGCTCGTCGCACCGCGCGCCGGGTGCGTGGTACCACTACGTCGATTATTTCGACGATCTTCGCATCGCGCTCGATCACTTTGGCTGGACGCGCGCGACCCTGCTCGGCCACTCGCTCGGCGGCACTCTGGCGAGCCTCTTCGCCGCGCTGTATCCCGAACGCGTCGAAAGGCTGCTGCTGATCGAAGCACTCGGGCCGCTGACCGTCGCGCCGGAGCAGGCGCTGGCGCAACTCAGGCGCGGTCTCGACGAGCGCGCTGCGTTCGCCAGCCGCAGGCCCCTGCGCGTGTTCGTGGGCGTCGATGCGGCCATCGCGGTGCGCAGGGCCGCCAGCGATCTTTCCGAGAGCGCCGCACGCGCTCTCGTCGAACGCGGCCTACGCGCCGTCGAGGGCGGTTACGTCTGGGCCAGCGATCCGCGCCTGACGCTCGCGAGCCCGCAACGCTTCACCGAAGCGGAGGTCCTCGCGATGCTCCGCGGCGTGAGCGCGCCGACCCTGCTGATCCTCTCCGATCCCGCGACGAGCTATCTGCCCGATTCGATGATGGCGCCGCGCATCGCGCGCGTACGCGGCATCGAAGTCGTGCGCATCGCCGGCAATCATCACCTGCATCTCGAATCGGCCGAGCGCGTGTTCGAGTCGATTGCACGGTTCCTGCAACACGATCTTGCACGGGCTCGCTGACACGTGCGTGAGAAGGCCGCGACCTCTCCGCGCCGCCCTCCTGCAAAAGCGGGAGAGCGGAAAGCTTGCAGCCGGGTGATTCGAAGACGCCGCGCGGGCGACAAGCCCGAAGCGGGCGTCAGGGCTGGATAAGTCGCGTCAGCTCCGCCTTCAGCGCCTGGCCGTGCACGCGCAACCAGTCGCGCTGCTCGCGCCATTCGGGATAGAGCTTTTCGACCAGCGCCCAGAACCGCGGCGAGTGACTGCGGATGCGCAGGTGACACAGCTCGTGCACGACCACGTAGCGCAGCGCCGCGGGCGGCGCGAGCGCGAGCGCGAGATCGAGCATGACGCGATCGCGCGTATCGAGGCTGCCCCAGAGGCTCTTTAGCGGCCGCAGCTTCACGGCCGTGGGCGCACGGCCAAGCTCGGGACAATAGCGCGCGAGATAGCGGCTGACGTCGCGGCGGATCTGCGCTTCGAGATACGAGCGCAGCAGCGCACGCGCGGCCGGCAGCGTCGCCTTGCCGTGCGGACGCGGCAGCGTGAGCACCAGGCGATCGCCGTTCAATTCGATGTGCGGATAGGGCCCGTCGCGCCACGAGAGGCGCGTCGTCTCGCCACGGAGCGGAATGACCGTGGCCTGGCCGGGCTTGAGCGGCGGCGGCGCGGAGCCGAGGCTCAGCTCGTCCAGCTTGCGCTCCAGCCATTCCCCGTGCTTGCGTAGAAACGCGACGACCTGCGCCGGATGCGTGCCCTCGGGATAGGTGACCCGGGCGCCGCCGGAAGTCACCGTGAGACGCAGCCGTCGCGCCCGCGGATGGCTCTTGCGCAGCACCTTGATTTTGTCGCCCGCTGCGGTGGCCAGTTCGAGGTAATTGTTCGCGAGGTCCACCACGTCTACTTCTCCAGCGAGCCGGCCCGTCCTGCTAGTCGCCTTCCCCGGGCCGGGGCAATCCGAACCATTCGTGCAGCTTGTCGAGCAGGCGTCGCAATTCCAGCGACATCAGCGCGAAGCGGGCATCGAGCTCCGCCTTCGCCGACTCGGCGGCGTCCTCGCCGAGCTCGTCGAGGACGCCATCCAGAAACCTGAGCTTGCGCACGACGAGATCCTCGCCGAGCACGAAACCAACGCGCTCGTCGAAGATGAGGCCGAGCTGGAACACCTGCTTGCCTGACTTCAGATGCTCCCGCACTTCGTCCGATTCAAGGTCCTGGCGGCGGCAGCGGACGACCGCGCCGGCCTCGGCCGGATCGCGCAGCTCGCACTCGTCCGCCAGGCTCAATCCGGGCGGCAGCTTGCCACGGATCAGCCAGTCCGTCATCACGGTTTTTGGCGATTCTTCGGGCGCGGCCGGGACGGCCGGAAAACGCCCCAAAGCCGTGCGGAACTGGTCGACGGCTTCCTCGGCCGCCTTGCGGCTCGCCGTGTCGATCACGAGCCAGCCCTGTTCGACGTCGAGATAGGCCGACAACCGCGAAGGACGGATGAAGGCCCGCGGCATCAGCTCTGAAATGACCTCTTCTTTCAATTGCTTGCGTTCCCTGGCGCCGACGCGCCGGCCCTGCTTTTCGGCGATCTTGCGGATTCGAGCACCGAGCTCCTCGTTGACGACGACGCTGGGCAGCAGCCGGTCTTCCCCGCCGATCGTGGTCAGCACGAATGCACCAATCTGGTGCGCAAGCTCGTCGCTGTCCCGGCCGAAGGGGGATACGAAGCCGCGGGTCGCGAGCTCCATCGGCCCGCAGGGACGCAGGCGGTGCCCGTCGAGGGCTTCCGGCAGCTTCCTGAGCGAGCGCGGCAGGTTTTCGGCGAAACGGAAGAGGGTGAGGTTGCGGAAAAACATCGGGGTCCTGGTCTCTTGATGCGCCGTGTTTTTATCGCTCCGGCGAAATCGAAAGCCATTGTGTTTTGCGCGGCCAAAAATGGATCCCGGCTTTCGCCGGGATGACGGTAGGAAGGTGGCGACGCTGCGCGTCAGCCGGAGTCGGGGGCGGAGTGATCGGCGAGCCAGGCGTGCGCGTCCGCGCCGGTCCCGTCGCCATCGAGCCCCGCGAAATCGAACAGCTTCGTGTCGGCGAGCTGCGAGGGGGCCACGTTCGCGATGGCGCGGAAGATCGTTTCGATGCGGCCTGGATGCTTTTTCTCCCACTCGGCCAGCATCGCCTTGATGGCCTTGCGCTGCAGGTTCTCCTGCGAGCCGCAGAGATTGCACGGCATGATCGGAAAGCCGCGCAGCTCGGCGTATTCGGCGAGATCGGATTCCGCGCAGTACGCGAGCGGCCGGATGACGATGTTGCGTCCGTCGTCCGAACGGAGCTTCGGCGGCATCGCTTTCAGCGCGGCCTGATGGAACAGGTTGAGGAACAGCGTCTCGACGATGTCGTCGCGATGGTGGCCGAGCGCGATCTTGGTGAAGCCGTTCTCGGACGCGAAGGTGTACAGCGAGCCGCGTCGGAGCCGCGAGCAGAGCCCGCACATCGTCTTGCCTTCCGGTATCACGCGGCGCACGACGCTGTAGGTGTCCTGCTCCAGGACATGGAACGGCACGCCGAGGCTGCGCAGGTAGTTGGGCAGCACGTCCGGATCGTAGCCCGGCTGCTTCTGATCGAGATGGACCGCCGCGATCTCGAAGCGCACCGGCGCCTTCGCCTGCAGCTTGAGCAGGATGTCGAGCAGCGCGTAGGAATCCTTGCCGCCGGAAAGGCACACCATCACCCGGTCGCCCTCGACGATCATCCGATAGTCGGCAATGGCCTGGCCGACCTGGCGGCGCAAGCGCTTGGCCAGCTTGCCGGCTTCGTAATCGTGCTTGCGGGCGAGGCGGGCGTTCATCGGCAGGCAGCGGCGCGGGAAAACGGGGCGCGCATTGTACTGCGGGACCGCACCGCATCCGCGAGCTCAGCAGCCGTGGCGTTTCGTATCCGACCGCCGCATGCGGCTCTTCGTATCGCGCGCCCGCGGCGGCGAGCTGCTCGCAGCGGCGTAGCGCGCGCCTTCGTCGCGAACGAAGTCGCGGAACGCGAGCGCGATCGGCAGGAGCTGCTTGCCGCGGCGGTGCACGACGTGCCAGCGCCGCATGACCGGCAAACCGCCGACGACGGGCACCGTCACCAGCCCCAGCCCGCGCTCGAGGCCGATCGTGTTGAGCGAAAGAAAACCGACGCCGAGTCCGGCGAGCACGGCCTGCTTGACGGCTTCGTTGCCCGTCATCTGGATCACCTTGCGCGGCGAGAACGACTGGCTGGCGAAATAGCGCTCCATGACCGCGCGCGTGCCGGAGCCGGGCTCGCGCACGAGAAACGCCTCGTCGGCGAAATCGGCAATGGCGAGCCGCGCCCTCGCGGCAAGCGGATGCTGCGCGTTGAGCACGATGCCGTGCGGGTGCTCGGCGAACGGCACGGCGACCGCGTCGAGGAATTCGGGCGGCACGCCCATGATGGCGATGTCGATCTCGTTGTCGGCGAGCAGGCGCAGGATCTGCGCGCGGTTCTCGACCTGCAGCGAAAGCTCGGCGCCGACGTGATCCTTGACGAAGTCGGCGAGCATGTGCGATGCGAAATACTTCGCGGTCGACACGATGCCGACGTTGAGCTTGCCGTGCTGCTGGCCGCGCATCGCGGCGAGGCGCTGATCGAGCTCGTCGAGCTCGCCGCGCACGCGCCGCGCGTATTGCGCGACAACTTCACCCGCTTCGGTCAGCCGAAGCTGACGGCCGACCAACTCGGTCAAGGGCAGTTCACATTCCTGCTCGAGCGCCTTCAGCTGCATCGACACCGCCGGCTGCGTCAGATGGCAGACGCCCGCGGCAGCGGAGATGCTGCGCAGGCGGGCCACCTGTTCGAAGACACGCAGCTGGCGCAAGGTCACGCGTTTCACGGCGGCATCATCCCATCAATAAAACTTATGAAGCGGCGCAGATAATCTGAATATACCTGATGCTTGCCGCTGCGTACATTCGGCTCGTCAGAGATCGAGGAGCTTGTGCGATGAACGCAGCCGTCACGCAGCTACGCGCCAACGACGCCACCAGCGAGCGGTACAAGTCCGGCGTCATCCCGTACAAGAAGATGGGCTACTGGCAGCCGGACTACGAACCGATCGAGACGGACGTGATCGCGCTGTTCCGCATCACCCCGCAGCCCGGCGTCGATGCCGAGGAAGCGGCCGCGGCGGTGGCCGGCGAATCCTCGACCGCGACCTGGACCGTCGTCTGGACCGACCGCCTTACAGCGTGCGAGCTTTACCGCGCGAAGGCGTACCGCGTCGATCCGGTGCCGAACACCGGCCCCGGCACGAAGACCGAGCAGCAGTACTTCGCGTACATCGCATACGACCTCGATCTCTTCGAGCCCGGCTCGATCGCGAACCTCACCGCGTCGATCATCGGCAACGTGTTCGGCTTCAAGGCGGTGAAGGCGCTGCGCCTGGAGGACATGCGCATCCCGGTCGCGTACCTGAAGACGTTCCAGGGACCCGCGACCGGCATCGTGGTCGAGCGCGAACGTCTCGACAAGTTCGGCCGCCCGCTGCTCGGCGCGACGACGAAGCCGAAGCTCGGACTTTCCGGCCGCAACTACGGGCGCGTCGTCTACGAAGCGCTGAAGGGCGGCCTCGATTTCGTCAAGGACGACGAGAACATCAACTCGCAGCCGTTCATGCACTGGCGCGACCGCTTCCTCTACTGCATGGAAGCCGTCAACAAGGCATCGGCCGCGACGGGCGAAGTGAAGGGCCACTATCTCAACGTGACCGCCGGCACGATGGAGGACATGTACGAGCGTGCCGAGTTCGCCAAGTCGCTCGGCTCGTGCATCGTCATGATCGACCTCGTGGTCGGCTACACGGCGATCCAGTCGATGGCGAAGTGGGCGCGCAGGAACGACATGATCCTGCACCTGCACCGCGCCGGAAACTCGACGTACTCGCGCCAGAAGAACCACGGCATGAACTTCCGCGTGATCTGCAAGTGGATGCGCATGGCCGGTGTCGATCACATCCACGCGGGCACCGTCGTCGGCAAGCTCGAAGGCGATCCGCTGATGATCAAGGGCTTCTACGACACGCTGCGCGAGAACCGCACGCCTCAGAGCCTCGAAAACGGCCTCTTCTTCGATCAGGACTGGGCTTCGCTCAACAAGGTGATGCCCGTCGCGTCGGGCGGCATCCACGCGGGACAGATGCACCAGTTGATCCACTACCTCGGCGAGGACGTCGTGCTGCAGTTCGGCGGCGGCACGATCGGCCATCCGATGGGCATCCAGGCCGGCGCGACGGCGAACCGCGTCGCGCTGGAAGCGATGATCCAGGCCCGCAACGAGGGCCGCGACTATTTTCGCGAGGGCCCGCAGATCCTCGAAGCGGCGGCGAAATGGTGCAAACCCCTGCGTGCCGCGCTCGATACGTGGAAGGACGTCACCTTCAACTACGAGTCGACCGACACGGCGGATTTCGTGCCGACGGCGACGGCGAGCGCATAACCAAGTTCGCCATCCCGGCGAAAGCGATCTTCGCAACACGAAAGCAGATGGATCCCGGCGTTCGCTTGGATGACGGATCCGAGGAGCACGAACCATGATGACCAATCCCGGCAACCGCATCACGCAAGGGCAGTTCTCGTTCCTGCCCGACCTCACCGATGCGCAGATCACCGCGCAGATCAGGTACGCGCTCTCGAACGGCTGGGCCGTCAGCGTCGAGTACACCGACGATCCGCACCCGCGCAACACATACTGGGAGATGTACGGCAATCCGATGTTCGATCTCAAGGACCCGGCCGGGATCCTCATGGAGATCAACGAGTGCCGGAAGACGTTCCCGAACCACTACATCCGCGTGCTCGCCTTCAACTCGGCACGCGGCGTGGAAAGCCCGGCGATGTCGTTCATCGTGAACCGGCCCGAGCACGAGCCCGGTTTCGGACTGACGCGCCAGGAAGGCCCGGGCCGGCAGGTCCGCTACACCGTCACGAGCTACGCCGCTCAGAAGCCCGAGGGCGAACGTTATCGCTGAGGCGCGCGCACATCGTGCCACGCGCTTTCTGCGCGCGCGCCTCGCCAGCGGAGCCCACCTGCCATGAGCGAACCGACCATCGATCTGCGAGCGATCTGGAACGAGACCGGCGTCCAGGCCGTGCTCGACAAGCTCGATGCCGAGCTGGTCGGGCTCGCGCCCGTCAAGCAGCGCATCCGCGAGATCGCCTCGCTGCTCGTGGTCGACAAGGTGCGGCGCGACATGCAGCTCGCCGCCGGCGCGCCGTCGCTGCACATGAGCTTCACGGGCAATCCCGGCACCGGCAAGACGACGGTCGCGCTGCGCATGGCGGATCTTCTGCACAAGCTCGGCTACAGCCGCACCGGACACATGGTCGCGGTCACACGCGACGACCTGGTCGGGCAGTACATCGGCCACACCGCGCCCAAGACCAAGGAAGTGCTGAAGAAGGCCATGGGCGGCGTGCTCTTCATCGACGAGGCGTACTACCTCTATCGCCCCGAGAACGAGCGCGACTACGGGCAGGAATCCATCGAGATCCTGCTGCAGGTCATGGAGAACAACCGCGACGATCTCGTCGTGATCCTGGCCGGCTACAAGGACCGCATGGAGAATTTCTTCCGCTCCAATCCCGGCATGAGCTCGCGGATCGCGCACCACATTGATTTCCCGGACTACAGCGACGATGAGCTGGCGGCGATCGGCGAGCTGATCCTGAAGGACTGGAACTACGCGCTCGCGCCGCGCGCGCGCAAGGTGTTCCTGAGCTACATCGAGCACCGCCGCGCGCAGCCGCATTTCGCCAACGCGCGCTCCATCCGCAACGCGCTCGATCGCGCACGACTGCGCCAGGCGCGGCGCCTGCTCGAGGAAGGCGGCAGCACCGACAAGGCCGCGCTGCAGACAATCGAGGCAGAGGACATCCTGCAGTCTCGCGTGCTCGCCGGCGTTCCCGCGGCCGCGCCGCGGAAGGAGCGCGCATGAGCGCCGAGCTGCGCGCGCTGATCTTCGATGTCGACGGCACGCTGGCCGACACCGAGGAATTCCATCGCCGCGCGTTCAACGCGGCGTTCTCCGCCGCCGACCTCAACTGGTGGTGGAACCGCGGCACGTACCGTACGCTCCTTCGTGTCGCCGGCGGGCGACAGCGCATGCGTGCGTTCGCCGAGCGCGAGGATTCGGCGACCGCGCAGCGCGCAGATTTCGAGGAACTGCTGACCGCGCTGCACGCTGCGAAGACACGCCGCTACGACGCCTCGCTGCGCGAGGAGCCGCTGCCGCTGCGGCCCGGCGTCGCGCGTCTCTTCGACGAAGCCGCCGAAGCGCATCTTTCGCTCGCGATCGCGACCACGACGACAGCCGCGAACCTCGATGCGCTGCTTGAGCCGCATTTCGGCCGCACGTGGCGCGGGCGGTTCGCCGCCGTCGTATCCGGCAGCGAGGTCACGCGGCTCAAGCCCGAGCCCGACGTGTACGTCGAGACGCTGCGCCAGCTCGGGCTCGACGCGAGCGAGTGCCTCGCGTTCGAGGATTCGGCAAACGGCATCCGAAGCGCGACGGCGGCGGGACTCGCCGTCGTCGCGACGCCGACCTGGTACTCGCTGGCCGAATCGCTGCCGCCGACGTTCGTCTCGCTCGAGCATCTCGGCGATCCGGAAAAACCGCTGCCGAAAGGCACGCCGGGTGCGCCTTACGTCGATGTCGCGCGGCTTCGCGTCTGGCATCGCCTGGCCATCGCAAACGAGCCCCAGGGGAGGGCCGCATGCTTCTGACCGACAAGACCACCTTCACCGAATTCCTGATCGAGGCGCGCCGCAACCACCCCGAAGCACGCGGCGACCTCAACGGCGTGCTGCATTCGGTCGCGACCGCGTGCAAGGCCATCTCGCGCGCCGTTGCGCACGGGCGTCTCGCCGATCTCCTCGGCAACGCGGGCGATGCGGACGTCAACGTGCACGGCGAGAAGCAGAAGAAGCTCGACGTGCTCGCGAACGAGATTTTCCTTCGGCTCAACGAGAACCGCGGCTACGTCGCCGGCATGGCCTCGGAGGAGCTCGAAGAGCCGTACCTGCTGCCGCCCGGATACGAGCGCGGCAAGTACCTGTTGCTGTTCGATCCGCTCGACGGCTCATCGAACATCGACGTCAATGTCGCGGTCGGCTCGATCTTCTCGATCCTGCGCGCGCCGCATCCGGGCGCCGATCCCCAAGCGGGCGATTTTCTCCAGACCGGCGCGCAGCAGGTCGCCGCGGGCTACGCGATCTACGGCCCTTCGACGATGCTGGTGCTGACGACCGGCAACGGCGTGCATGCGTTCACGCTCGATCCGCTGCTCGGCGAGTTCATCCTGTCGCACCGCGATCTTCGCGTGCCGACCGAGACGCAGGAGTTCGCGATCAACGCCTCGAATCACCGCTTCTGGGAATACCCGGTGCAGCGCTACGTGGACGAATGCCTGGAAGGTTCGAGCGGCATCCGCGGCAAGGATTTCAACATGCGCTGGATCGCCTCGCTGGTCGCCGAGGCGCACCGCATCCTGATGCGCGGCGGCGTCTTCATGTATCCGCGCGACACGAAGCGGCAGGGCGTCAACGGGCGGCTCCGGCTCATGTACGAGTGCAATCCGATCGCGCTGCTGATCGAGCAGGCCGGCGGCCGCGCGAGCACCGGCTACAAGCGCATGCTCGACGTCAGGCCGGATTCGCTGCATCAGAAGATCGGCTTCGTGTTCGGCTCGCGCTCCGAAGTCGAGCGCATCGAGCGCTATCACCGCGAAGGCGACACGCGCGACAGCGATCAGCCGCTGTTCGCGGCGCGCGGCCTGTTCCGCACACCGGCTTGAGGCAAGGAGGACGAGGATGTCAGAGCTCCATCCGATCATCGCGATCACCGGCTCTTCGGGAGCGGGCACGACCTCCGTCACGCGCACGTTCTCGAACATGTTCCGCCGCGAGCATGTCAACGCCGCGATCGTGGAGGGCGACAGCTTCCACCGCTACGACCGCAAGGCGATGCGCGAAGCTGTGGCCAAGGCCGATGCCGAGGCGCACTCGCACTTCAGCCACTTCGGCCACGAAGCGAACCTGTTCGAGGATCTCGAGAAACTCTTCGCCGACTACGCAGCGACGGGCACCGGCAGGCGCCGCAAGTACCTGCACGACGCCGCGGAAGCCGAGCCATACGGACAAGAGCCCGGGACGTTCACGTCCTGGGAGGACGTGCCGCCCTCGGATCTTCTCTACTATGAAGGGCTGCACGGCGCGGTCGTGCACGAGCACATCAATGTCGCGCAATATCCGGATCTTCTGATCGGCGTCGTGCCGGTCATCAACCTCGAGTGGATCCAGAAGCTGCACCGCGACCGCTCGTTCCGCGGCTATTCGACCGAGGCGGTCATGGACACGGTACTGCGCCGTATGCACGACTACGTGCACTACATCTGCCCGCAGTTCTCGCGCACGCACGTGAATCTGCAGCGTGTGCCCACCGTCGACACGTCGAACCCCTTCATCGCGCGCTCGATCCCGAGCGCGGACGAGAGCTTCGTCGTGATCCGTTTCCGTGACCCCAAGGGCATCGACTTTCGCTATCTGCTTTCGATGCTGCACGACTCGTTCATGTCGCGCGCGAATACCATCGTCGTGCCGGGCGGCAAGATGGAGCTCGCGATCGAGATCATCTTCACGCCGTTCATCTGGCGCATCCTCGAGCGCAAGCAGAAAGCCGAGGCGCGCCAGAGGCACCTGGAGGCCGTGGCATGAACGCCTTCGAAGCCGGGTCCGCCGCGCGTCCGCCGGCCTCGCTCGCGCGGGCCGCGGAAGTGCAGAGCGGCCGCGAGGCGGTCAGCGAAGCGCAACGTGCTGCGCCGGCGTCCGTCGTCGACACGGCGCAGCTCGCGAACGCGATCCGCATGCTCGCCGCGGACGCGGTCGAGAACGCGAAGTCGGGCCATCCCGGCATGCCGATGGGCATGGCGGAGATCGCGGTCGCGCTCTGGACGCGCCATCTTCGCCACAATCCGCGCGATCCCGAGTGGCCCGACCGCGACCGCTTCGTCGTCTCGAACGGCCACGGCTCGATGCTGCACTACGCGCTGCTGCATCTCACCGGCTACGACCTGCCGATCACCGAGCTCAAGCGCTTCCGGCAACTGCATTCGATGACGCCCGGCCATCCGGAGGTCGGCGTGACACCAGGCGTCGAAACGACGACAGGGCCGCTCGGGCAGGGTATCGCCAACGCGGTCGGCATGGCGCTCGCCGAGCGGCTGCTCGGGGCCGAGTTCAACCGGCCGGGCCACACGATCGTCGATCACTACACCTACGTGTTCCTCGGCGACGGCTGCCTGATGGAAGGCATCTCGCACGAGGCCTGCGCGCTCGCCGGCACCTGGAAGCTCGCCAAGCTCATCGTGTTCTACGACGACAACGGCATCTCGATCGACGGCAAGGTCGGGGACTGGTTCACGGACGACACGCCGCAGCGCTTTCGCGGCTACGGCTGGCAGGTCATTGACGGCGTCGACGGGCACGATGTCGATGCGGTCGATCGCGCGATCGTGCTCGCGAAGGCCGATCGCACCCGCCCTACACTGATCGTCTGCAAGACCGCAATCGGCAAGGGCGCGCCGACGCGCGCCGGCACCGCGAAGGCGCACGGCGAGCCGCTCGGCGCCGACGAGCTCGCGGCGACGCGCGCGGCGCTCGCATGGACCCACGCGCCGTTCGAGATTCCGGACGACATCCGCCGCGAATGGGACGCGCGCGGTGTGGGCGCCGCGCTGCAGTACGACTGGGACGCGCGCTTCGATCGCTATTGTGCCGCGTATCCCGAGGCCGGCGCCGAGTTCGCGCGGCGCATCGCGGGCGAGCTGCCGGCCCATTTCGGCACGATCGTGCGCGATCTCGTCGATCGCGCAAGCGCCGGAACCGATCCGATCGCCACGCGCAAGGCGAGCCAGATCGCAATCGAAGCGCTCGCGCCGGCCATTCCCGAGATGATCGGCGGCTCGGCCGACCTCACGCATTCGAACCTGACGATCTGGAAGGACGCGCCGATCGTGCGGCGGACCGAAGCGGGCCGCTACATCAGCTATGGCGTGCGCGAGTTCGGCATGGCGGCGATCATGAACGGCCTTGCGCTGCACGGCGGCTTCATTCCGTTCGGCGGCACGTTCCTGACATTCAGCGACTACAGCCGCAACGCGATCCGCATGGCCGCGCTGATGAAACAGCGCGTGATCCACGTGCTGACGCACGATTCGATCGGGCTCGGCGAGGACGGCCCGACGCACCAGCCGGTGGAACATATATCGAGCCTCCGCCTGATCCCGAACCTCGAGATCTGGCGGCCGTGCGATGCAGTCGAGACCGCCATCGCGTGGAAGCTCGCGCTCGAACGGCGCGGGGGACCGACGGCGCTGATCCTGTCGCGGCAGAATCTGCCGCGCGTGTCGCGGAACCCGGCGCAGATCGCGGCCATCGAGCGCGGCGGCTACGTGCTGTCGGAACCGGACGCAGCGCTGCACCGGATTCTCGTCGCGACGGGCTCCGAAGTCGGTCTCGCGCTGGCCGTGCAGAAACTGCTCGCGGGCGAGGGCATCGGCGTGCGCGTCGTTTCGATACCCTCGACCACGGCGTTCGACCGGCAGCCGCACGACTATCGCGACGATGTACTGCCGGACGGCGTGCCGAAGATCGCGCTCGAAGCGGGTGCCAGCGCGCTCTGGTGGAAGTACGTGCGCGGCGAGGGCTGCGTGATCGGCATCGATCGCTTCGGCGAATCGGCGCCGGGACCGGCGCTGCTCGAATATTTCGGATTCACGCCGGAACGCGTCGCTGAAATCGTGCGTCGCTGCGGCACCGTCATCTAGGGACGTCGTTCCCGCGAAAGCGGGAACCTAGTTCCTCTGCTCCAGCCGCCGAAAGGCGCTGGGTCCCGCTTTCGCGGGGACGACGGACTCATTTCTTTCAAGAGAGACGAACCGCCATGGCCCTCATCTCGCTGAAGCAACTTCTCGACCACGCCGCTGAGCATTCGTATGGCCTGCCTGCGTTCAACGTCAACAACATGGAGCAGATCCACGCGATCATGCAGGCGGCCGACGAGGCGGACAGCCCGGTGATCCTGCAGGCGTCCGCCGGTGCGCGCAGCTACGCGGGCGAGCCGTTCCTGCGGCATCTCGTGTTCGCCGCGGTGGAGACATGGCCGCACATTCCTATCTGCCTGCACCAGGACCACGGCGCGAGCCCGGCCGTCTGCCAGGCATCGATCCGCTCCGGTTTCACGAGCGTCATGATGGACGGCTCGCTGCGGGAAGACATGAAGACGCCGGCGACGTACGAGTACAACGTCATGGTCACGCGCCGCGTCGTCGACATGGCGCACGCGGTCGGCGTCAGCGTCGAAGGCGAGCTCGGCTGCCTCGGCTCGCTCGAAACAGGCACGGCCGGCAAGGAAGACGGCGTCGGCGCGGAAGGCAGGCTCGATCATTCGCAGCTGCTCACCGATCCCGACCAGGCCGCCGACTTCGTCGCGAAGACCGGCGTCGACGCGCTCGCGGTGGCGATCGGCACCTCGCACGGCGCATACAAGTTCACGCGACCGCCGACCGGCGATATCCTCGACATCGAGCGCATCAAGGCGATCCATGCTCGCATTCCGGATACGCATCTCGTCATGCACGGCTCTTCGTCGGTGCCTCAGGAGTGGCTCGCGGTGATCCGCGAGTTCGGCGGCGACATCAAGGAGACTTACGGCGTGCCGGTCGAGGCGATCGTCGAAGGCATCCGTCACGGCGTGCGCAAGGTCAACATCGACACCGACATCCGCCTCGCGATGACCGGCGCGGTGCGCCGTGCGCTCGCGAAGGACCCGGCCGAGTTCGATCCGCGCAAGTTCTTCAAGGCATCGGTCGCCGCCGCCCGCGAGATCTGCAAGACGCGCTTCGAGGCATTCGGCAGCGCCGGACGCGCCTCGTCGATCCGCCCGGTCGCGCTCGACCGCATCGCGGCGCAGTACGCGAAGGCGGCCTGAGCGCATGCGCTTCCTGTCCGGCGTGCGCGCAATCCTGTTCGATCTGGACGGCACGCTCGTCGACACCGCGCCGGACATCGCCGCAGCCGTCGATGCGACGCTGCGCGAGCTGGATCGCCCACCTCTCGACGCTGCCCTGGTGCGCAGCTATATCGGCCGCGGCGTCGACGTGCTGCTGCACCGCGCACTGACGCGCGAACGCGACGGTCGCGCGGCCGCCGACGAGCACGCGCTCGCGCGGGCGCACTTCCTCGAACATTACGCAGCACACAACGGCTGCACCGCGACGCTGTACCCCGGCGTGCGCGAGGGCGTCGCGCACGCGAAGCGACTCGGGCTCGTGATGTGCTGCGTGACCAACAAGCCGCAACGCTTCTCCGAGGCACTGCTCGCACTGATCGGCCTCGATCGCGATTTCGCCTTCGTCCTCGGCGGCGATGCGCTGCCGAAGTCCAAGCCCGATCCGCTGCCGCTGCTGCACGCCGCCGCGCGGCTCCAGCTGGCCCCGCGCGAGTGCCTGATGGTCGGCGACTCCTCGAACGATGCTTGCGCCGCGCGCGGGGCGGGCATGCCGGTCGTGCTGGTCGATTACGGCTACAGCGAGGACCTCCCGGTCGGGGACATCGATTGTGACGCCGTCGTCGGGTCAGTCACGGACGTGGTCGCGGCGCTCGATCCCGCGCTCGCACCGCGCTACACCGTCGCGTCCTCGAACGCTTGAGCTCCGCGACGCGGCTTCGGCCCGGGAGCGGCGGCTCCACGTTTCGCGAGGATGACGGGGCAACGGCGCGCCGGAGTCGGCGTACACTGAATGCTTCGCCGAGGCCCGTATGTTCCCCGAAGATCCGGCCGCCATCGCCCGCAAGCTGACGGAGCTCAAGATGGAGCATCGCGATCTCGACGCCGCGATCGCGCGGCTCGCCCTGGATTCGACCTGCGACGAGCTTCAGCTGACGCGCCTCAAGAAGCGCAAGCTGAAGCTCAAGGACATGATCGCCTACCTCGAGAACAAGCTGATTCCGGATCTCGACGCGTAACGGGTACGTCGGTGGGCTGAAGCCCACCCTAATATCGGCATTGAAGCGGATATCGGAATTTCTGCCCGCCGTTGCAACAGGCAACCCTTAATCAGGACGCGCTGCTGCTGCCCTGCGCCGCCTGCGTCAGCTCGGCCTGCTTTTCCGGTGTCAGCTTCAGAATACCGTGGCGGATCTCGCGCGAGAGGATCACGCGCGCGTCCTGCGCCACCGCGTTCAACGCGGCATCGAAATCGAGCTTGCCGTTCTCGTCGGCCCAGATCACGCGGCGCTCGCGCAGCTTCTGGATGAAGCCGCGGAACAGCGAGCGGTCGAAGAACTCGGGCGCATTGAGCTCGTGCAGCAGCGAGAGGCGCTGTGCGGTCAGCGAGCACAAGGTTTCGAGCTCGCCGGCCGAAAGCGTGTGCGGCCCGTTCTTCACCAGCAGCGCCACGCCGATGTAATAGCGCTCGATGGCGGGCAGGAGGTTGCGCGCGAGCGCGCGCAGCCGGAAAGCGGCATCGCTCTGGCCAGGGCCGCGCCCGATCACGCGGCCGTCCGCGTCGGCTTCGAGCAGGCCGCGCGCGATGAAGAAATCGATCGTCTCCTGGATGCGCCGGGTGAACTCGTCCTCGCTCCACGGCAGGAACAGCTCGGCCTGGATGAAGGGGTACACGAGCCGGCCGAGGCGCAGGATCGACGCGCGCGACATGCGCCGGTTGTTGAGGAAACAGCACGCGACCCAGGCCGCCGTGGCAAAAAGGTGCGTCACGTTGTTGCGGAAATACGAGAGCAGCACGCCGGGTTTCTCGTCGACGCCGAGCACGTCGCCGAGCGGATGCGCGATGCGGCGGATCCAGCCCATCTTCTCGCCGTAGGCGATGATCTCGGCCGGCGACAGCTCCGTCATCGTGACGCGGTCCGAATACGGCAGAGCCGCGAGCAGAGCCTTGGCGAGTTCGATCTGCGCCGCGAGGTCGGCTTCGGTCATCGCGTGCTTGGGTGTGGAAAGAAGCGCGATGGCGAGCAGATTGATCGGATTGACGTGCGCGGCGCGATTGACGTTCTCGAGGATGCGCGTCGCCAGCGTGTCGACCGCGCGGTTCAGCCATTCGGGTTTCGTCTCGGGCTCGGCGGTCGCCGCCTGCCAGTTCGGCGCGACCTCGTCGAGCAGGGAACGCAGGAAGATCGGCTCGCCGAAGTTCAGCGCGACGCGGCCGTAGTGCTGGCGCAGCGCGCCGAACGCCTTGAAGAAACCCAGCAGCGATTCTTTCTCCTTGGGCTTGCCGGAAAGCTCGCCGATGTAGGCGTCGCCTTCCATGATCTTCTCGTAGCCGATGTAGACCGGCTGGAACACGACCGGGCGGCGCGATTCGCGCAGGAAGCTGCGCAGCGTCATCGACAGCATGCCGCCGCGCGGCGCGAGCAGGCGGCCGGTGCGCGAGCGGCCGCCTTCGATGAAGTACTCGAGCGAGACGCCGCGCGCGAAGAGCTGGCTGATGTATTCGCGGAACACCGTCGAGTAGAGCGGGTCGCCCTTGAAGGTGCGGCGCAGGAAGAAGGCGCTGCCGCGGCGCAGGATCGGCCCGATCACCGGCAGGTTCAGGTTGACGCCGGCGCCGATGTGCGGGATCGCGACGCCGTTCGTCAGAAGCTGATACGAAAGCAAAAGGTAGTCGACGTGGCTGCGGTGGCAGGGCACGTAGATGATCTCGTGCCCGGGCGCGACCTGCCGCAGCGTGCCGAAGTGGTGCACGTCGATGCCGTCGTAGAGCTTGTTCCAGAACGCCTTCAGCATGAACGACAGCGAGCGCACCACCGGATGCGAATAGTCCGCCGCGATCTCCATGGCGTATTTGCGGGCGCGCTCGCGCGCCTGCTCGCTCGAAATGTTCTCCTTGCTCGCGGCCGCCTCGATCGCCGCGCGCACAGGGTCGGCGTTGAGCAGCGCGTCGACCACGGTGCGGCGGTGCGAGAGATCGGGCCCGATCACCATCGCGCGGATGCGCCGGAAGTGCACGCGCAGGAGGCGCTGCAGCTTGCGGACGCCGCGCTCCGGCACGGCGAGGCCGCTCTCGTCGCCGATGGCTTCGCGCATCGATACCGGCGGCGCGAACTGCACGATCGTGTCGCGGCCGTTGAGGAGCAACGCGACCAGGCGGCGGAAGCGGCCGACGACGACCCAGTTTTCCGAGAACAGCACGCTGAACCAGCCCGAGTCGCGATCCGGCGCGCGGCCGACGAAGATCGAGACCGGCACGAGACGCACGTCGACGTCCGGATCGGTGCGCACCACGTCGGCGAGGCGGCTCAGCGTCTCCGAGCGCGTCGGATGGGGGCGGCCGCCGAAGATGCGCGGACGGCGCGTCAGCGCGACGACCGCGCTGCGCCGCTTGATCGGCAGCTTCTCGGCCACCGCGTACGGCGAGGGCAGGCCCGCCTCGCGGCAGGCTTGCTCGAGGATCAGCGTGTCCGAAAGTCCGTAGCGCTCGATGACGTAGAGCGTCGGCGTCGCGTCGTCGGGCACCAGGTGCGCGGCGTCGGCGGGCTCGCGGCGGATGCGCAGCCATGGCCGGATCAGCGCACCGAGGAATTCGATCCACGCGGGAGGCCGCGCGCCGGCAGCCGCGCGCGGAGCGGCTTGCATGTCGTTCATGCGTCGAGTTTAGCCCGCCTGCCGCGCGGGCGCGGCGGTCGTGCCGTGTCGATCAGTTGCTGGACGGCGCCTCGGAAGCGCCGGCGGCCGGCGCCACCTTCGCGGTGGCTTCCTGCTCGTGCTCCTTCAGCTTCTCGATGGTGTCCTTGCCGTACCAGCGCCCGTCAACGTTGACCATTTCGGCGTTGGCCGTGAGCGGCGTGCCGAGCAGCGTGTAGCTCACTTTCACCGTCGCAGTCTTGCCGTCGTTGGAAACGACTTCGGGTTTCACCGAATCCAGCGTCTGGTCAAGCGAGAAGCCGTACACGGCGAGCGCGTCCTTGAAGCCGAGCAGCGCGATGCGCGCCTTCTGCATCGACTGGTCGAAATCGAGGGCGCGCGCCTCGTCGAGCGTCTTGAGATTGAGGTCGCGCGCCGTGCGGCTGGCGATCGCCAGCACCTTCTTGACCGACTCGGCGTCGGTGAAGCGCGTCTTCTGCACCCAGTCCGCGACGGCATTGATCGCCGCGATGGCCTGCTGTTTTTCGGCGTCGGAGAGAGACTTGTTCTGCTGCACCATGCCCTGCAGCCAGCCCGAGCCCATCGCGACGTACATCGGAATCTGCTGCTGGTACTGCGCGTCGAACTCCTTCAGCTGCGGCTCGATCTCGGCGTAGATCGTCTTGTCGGCGTCGGGCGCGGTCAGCTTCGCCATCATCTCGGCGAACTTCCGACGGTCCTCGTCGGTGATCGGCCGGTCCTCGGGGTCCTTGCCCCATTCCGCCTTCAGCTTGGCGAAGTCGGCGGGTGGCAGTGCGTTCTGCATGAGGCCGGCGATGTCGCCCTGCTTGAGCAGATCGGCGGATTTCCTGATCGTGGCTTCCGGCGTGCTCGCGCTGAGGGAGACGGCCGGCGCGGACGATTCCTGCTTGCCGCATCCTACGGCAGATGCGGCGAGCAGCGCGGCGAGGGCGGCACGGGCAAGGCGCGTGGACATGACGATTCCTGGCAACGGAAAGGGGGCGCACTCTAGCAGGGGGGCCACCTTGCCAGCCAGTTGGGGGCCGTGCGGCCCGCTTGGCCCTGGTTGCGCGCGCGGAAAAAAAAGGCTATCCGGAATCTAGTGTGGGATCCGAAGTTCTGCTGGAGGCGGGCCCAAACTCTCGCGATGTGGGATCGACGCTGGTCTGAGCGCGCGGCAGGTGTCCGGAATTTGTTGGTTGGTGCGTCCAATTTACCCATCGGTTTTGTTGTTCGTGAGCAGACAATCCGATGTCGTGAACGCTAGGTACGACGCGCTGCCCATGTCGCTGGCGACGCACGTGTGAGGGCACGGTCGTCAACAGGCTGGCCGCCGTCCACGGACGAAATCAACGCGACGTGTCTCTGATCTGCCTGGCGAGCGCGGCGCGACGAAGCGCCCAGGCTTTCGTGTGCGCCTCCTCGGTGACCACGCGCCCCTCCTCGAGATCCATTAGACCCTCTTGCACCTGCGCGCGAAACCACGCGTCGTGCTCCGCTGCGGCATGTACGCGTTTGAGCGCAGCCTTACGATCCGGTCGAGCGGGCCGCGTGATTGGTCCCGTCTCGAAATTCGACGCGTCGACGTCGAAACACGATAGGCCCAAGCCACTCAGATAGCGCACTAGAGTCTTGAAGTTCCGGAATACGCGCACATGCCCGGAACGCTGCGTCGCGAGAATGCGTTCGACCCTGCCGAACCGGACCAGGACTGACCAGCCGCCCGCTTGTCCGGTGACGCGTACACCACGCACCGCTCCAAGCTCGACCAGCTGTTTGACGATCCTGTGCGTAATGGGTCCCGGCATCCCCGGTTCTCCTTGGCCGCTCGGCGCATATCGGCCTGGGAGCGAACTCTACGCGGTTAGGGCGAGCGGTCGACAAGGGGCCGTGACGGGCGCGCAAGAGGTCATCGAGCCCGGGCAAGGACGGCTTCGCTCAGGACCCGCCTAGTCGCGCCGCAAGTGGAGAATATCATTGTGGAATACGGCTCTTACGACCTGACA
>Ga0182749_1000579_pt1 | contig 32736 bp, 29 predicted proteins | sample eDN3rd37CKraftMG_FD_128875 | JGI IMG/M metagenome (GOLD analysis project Ga0182749, IMG submission 128875) | Enriched Miracle-Growth compost microbial communities from Emeryville, California, USA - eDNA 3rd pass 37_C Kraft MG (version 2) (version 2) ...
GCGCGCCGCCGCCCAGATGTCCTCGTCCGTGGCGTCCCATCGACCATAGCGCAGATTGTCGCGAGCCGACGCCGCGAAGATGATGCTTTCCTGGGGCACCATCGCCATCATGTCGCGCAAGGCTGCCGGATCGGCCTCCCGCAAAGGAACGCCATTGAGACGGATTTCGCCGGTGTCGGGATCGTAAAAGCGCAAGGCGAGCTGGATCAGGGTCGACTTGCCCGCGCCCGAGGGACCGACGACGGCGACGGTCTGGCCGGGTGCGATGTCCAGCGACACGCCGTTGAGTGCGGCTTGATCGGGGCGGGTCGGATAATGGAAATGGACCTTGTCGAATTCCAGCCGCGCCCCCTCGGCAGGGCGCGGCAGAGCCCTGGGCCGGGCCGGGGGAAGGATCTGGGGCCGGGCGGTCATCAATTCATGCAGACGGCTGGCCGCTCCCGCGCCCCGCAGGAGATCGCCCCATGTTTCCGACAAGGCGCCGAAAGCGCCGGCGACAAGGCCGCCCGTCAGCACGAAAGCGGCGATGCTTCCGCCCGAAAGCCTGCCCGCGGCCACATCGACCGCGCCCTGCCACATCACCGCCGTGATCGACCCGAAGACGAGGGCGATCACCACCGCCGTCATGCAAGCGCGCAACAGGATTCGGCGGCGCGCGGTGGCGAAGCCCGCCTCGACCGTGCTGTCGAACCGCGCCGCTTCACGCTTTTCCTGCCCGAAGGCTTGCACGATCTTCATCGCGCCCAGCACTTCGGAGGTCACGCTGCCGACATCGGCCAGCCTGTCCTGACTGACGCGGGACAGCTTGCGCACGCGGCGGCCGAGGCTGACCATGGCGAGCACGATCGCCGGGATGCCCAGCAGCAGCAAGGCCGCAAGCTTGGGCGCCAGCGCGAACAGATAGACCAGCCCGCCAACGCCCGTGACGATATTGCGGAGCGCCACCGACACCGTCGACCCCACGACCTGATCGATGACCGCGGTGTCCGACGTCATGCGGGACGCGATTTCGGAGGGCCGGTTTTCCTCGAAAAAGCGGGGCGCTTGCCGCAGCAGATTGGCCTGGGTGGCGGATCGTATGTCGGCGACGACCCTTTCGCCCAGCCAGGCCACGAAGTAGAAGCGCACGGCGGTGGCGAGCGCCAGGACCGTGACGATCAGGAAAAGATATTCGAACCAGCGGCCGATATCGCCGCCGCCCATGAAACCCTTGTCGATGACCAGCCGGAAACCGGCCGGAATGGCGAGCGTCGCGGCGGACGAAACCAGCAGGGCCAGCGCCGCGCCCGCGATGCGCGCGGGATATCGCCGGGCGAAACGCCACACCATCCCGAGGCTGCCGAGCGGCGGGCGATCGGCGGCGCGGGGCGGCGGCTGTGTCCTATCATCCATGACGGCCGCGCTTAGCAGGGCACGCCACAAGCCTCAATGGCCCTAAGAACTGCGTGAGTGTGGATCAAGCCGGCCTCGATGTGATTGGACAAGGGCGGACAGGGCATTATGAGAAGCGGGCATCCCGCACCTCCCCTCGCGCCGCAGGAACACCGCATGATCCGCATCCTTTCCGCAACCGTCGAACGCTGGCCGGTGGCGGGTGCCTTCATCATCAGCCGGGGGGCGAAGACGGTCGTGGATGTCGTGGTCTGCACCGTGGAGGAGGACGGCCTGGTCGGACGCGGCGAAGGCACCGCGATCTATTATGAGGGCGAGAGCGCAGAGGGCTGCGCCGCCGCCATCAACGCCTATGACGGTCCGCTCGACCGGCAGGCGCTGTTGGAGGACATGCCGCGCGGGGCCGCCCGCAACGCGCTGGACTGCGCGCTCTGGGATCTGGAGGCGAAGCAGGCGGCCATGCCCGTGTGGAAACTGGCCGGGCTGGCGGAACCCGTTCCGCTTCCCACTGCCTTTACCATCAGCCTCAACGATCCGGACCGCATGGAAGCCGATGCCCGCAGCGCGGCGGCGAGGGGTTTCTCCCTGCTCAAATGCAAGCTGACGGGCGAGGGCGACCGTGCTCGCATCGCCGCCGTGCGCGCGGGCGCCCCCGACGTCCGCCTGATCGTGGACGCCAATGAAAGCTGGCACGCGCTCGACATAGCAGCCGAGGCGCAGGCCCTTGCCGAACTGGGAGTCGAGATGGTCGAGCAGCCCGTGCTGCATGGCCGGGAGGAGAACTTGTCCGGCGTCCGCGCGCCCTTGCCCTTATGCGCCGACGAAAGCTGTCATACGCGGGCCGATCTCGATCGGCTGGGCGATTTCGATGCGGTCAATGTGAAGCTCGACAAGGCGGGGGGGCTGACCGAAGCGCTCGCACTGGTGCGGGAAGCGCGCGCGCGGGGCTTCCGGGTCATGGTCGGCTGTATGCTCGGGACGTCGCTTGGCATCGCGCCCGCCGCGCTGGCGGCGCAGGGGGCGGACTGGATCGATCTGGACGGCGCGCTGCTGCTGGCGAAGGACCGCGAGGGCGGCCTTGCCGTTCAGGGCGGCCTGCTGCATCCCGGCACCCTCTGGGGCCTTGGTCAGTAACCCAGCGTCAGGCCGACCGCATAATATTTGGGACCGACATTGCCCTTGATCCTGAGCTTGGGGATCAGCGGCATGGCGAGCGTCGCATAGGGACGGGTATTGTCGCTGCTGAACCGCGCGCCGATCCCGATCGTGGCGGAAGCGGGCAGCGTATAGGCCGCCTCCACCCGGCCATAAAGCCGCGTATCGCCGTCGCGGAGATAAAGGCCCGCGCCCGGCGTCAGGCTGAAGCCGCCAACGCCCATGGCATAGCCTGCCCCCACTTCCGCGCCCCAATGGCCGTCCGCGCGCCCATAATTCGCTTCCGCGCCCAGCCCTTCGGCATGGGCGGAAGGGGCCAGTCCGGCCGTCGCCAGGACGGCAGCGCCCATCAGGATTTTTGCGAAGTTCATGCCCTGCCTCCCGCTTTCATGCTTCCAGGGGAGCAGCCTTAGGTTCGACCGCCGTTCCCGCGCAACGCCCCGGGGACGAGGCGAGTCCGGTTCACGGTAGACCGAATCCCGGCTTATGGATGATCGTCGACGCGGATTACCGGCTGAACATCGGGATAGGGCATGATCGCCTTGCCGTCCGGCGCGGCGGTGAAGCTGGTCTGGGTGGGATAAGCGAACTCGATCCCTTCCGCGTTGAACCGTTTCCAGATCGCTAGCCCGACATTGTGCCGCGACATGAAATAATCGTGCCTGTCCGGGTCGGGCACATCGAAATTCAGCTCGAAGTCCAGCGAACTCGCGCCAAAGCTGACCAGCCCCGCATTGACGAAGACATGCCCTTCCTTCTCCACGATTTCCCGCAACATGGCGGGAACCGCGTCGGCCTTTTCCTCCGGCGTCTGGTAAATGAGGCCGATCAGGAACTGGACCCGCCGCTGCGCCAGCGTTTGCAGGCTGGTGATTTCCTTTTGCAGCAGGTTGGTGTTGGAAATGACCTTCCTCTCGCCGGTCGTCGCCCGCAGCCGCGTGCTTTTGAGGCCGATGCGCTCCACGCGGGCGGTGGTCTGGTCATAGGTGATGATCTCTCCCCGGCGGAACGGCTTGTCGAAGATGATCGAAAGGGCTGCGAACAGGTCCGAGAAGATGCCCTGCGCGGCCAGGCCGATGGCGATGCCGCCGATGCCGAGGCCCGCGACCAGGCCGGTCACGTTGACGCCCAGATTGTCGAGCACCACCACCGTCGCGATGGCGAACAGGGCGACCGTCACCAGCACACGGATCAGCGCCATGGCGTTGCTCAGCGTGTCGGCGTTGGCGTCCTCCGACGCCTTGCGCTCGATGAGGCCCAGGATGATCTCGCGCAGCCAGACCGCGGCCTGAAAAACGGCGGCGATGGTGAAGAGGAAAGCGATGGTCTTGTAGAGCGCGGCGGGCGGATCGGCATAGCCCGCCACCAGCCGCGCCGACACCATCACCATGAAGAATTGCGTGGTCCGCGCGAATGTGCGGCCAAGGACATTGGAGAGGCCCAGATGATCGCCCGGCTTTCCCTTGATCCGTGTCCCGAAGGAACGGAGCGCCGTCAGCAACAGGTAGATGACGATGGCCGCCCCGGCCGCGGCCATGATCTGGACGGCGTGATCCGAAACCCAGTCCGTCATCAGGTTCCAGTCGTTCCGCAGGTTCAGCGGCTTGCCGTCGATCCCGGTTATCGTCGCATCCTTCTGGTTCGCCATGCTTGTCCTTTTGCTCGCGCCGGAACGGAATCAGGCCGCCGTGGGCAGCGGTTCCTCATCCGCCAGCATTTCCAGCAGCGCAATCAGTCCGCGCTCATGCCGCGACAGATAGCGTGTCCGGCGCGGCAGGCGAAGCCCCCTGCGCCATTCTTCCTGTCCATTTCTACACAAGTCGATAAGGGCGGGGTGGATATAGCTCTTGCGGCTGATGGCCGGCGTGTTGCCCAGCGCTTCGGCGACCGGCGCGATCATGTCCTTGAGCGACACCGGACCTTCGCTCAGCGCGGCAAAGGCGATGACGGACGCCCCCCATGTGCGGAAATGCTTGGCGGTGAACGGGCCGCCCATCGTTTCGGCGATATAGGCGTTGACGTCGCCAGAGGTGATCGGCCGCGCTTCACCTGCTTCATCCATATATTGAAACAGATGCTGCCCCGGCAGGTCGTGCAGCTTCCGCACGAAACGCGTCAGCCTCCGGTCGGTGACCGTCATCTCCCGCAGCAGGCCCGACTTGGCGCGATAGCGCAGCTTGAGCGAATGGCCGGCCATATCCACATGGCGGCGGCGCAGGGTGGTCGCGCCGAAGCTCTTGTTGGTGGTCGCATAATGCTCGTTCCCGACCCGCAGCTTGGCAAGGTCCAGCAGGCGCACCACCGCCGCCATGGTCCTTTCCTTGCGAAGCCCGCGCCCGGAAAGATCGGTGTCCAGCCGCGCGCGCAACCGGGGAAGGGCGCGCCCGAAGGCCAGGCAGCCCGCATATTTCCCGGCCTCCCGCTCGTCGCGGAAATCGGGATGGTAGCGATATTGCTTGCGCCCCCGCGCGTCCCGCCCCGTCGCCTGGATATGTCCATGGGCGTGCGGGCAGAACCAGCAGCCTTCATAAGCGGGCGGCATGGCGATGGCGTTCAGGCGGTCGATTTCGTCCCTGTCGGTGATCCGGTTTCCGTCGGCATCGAAATAGGCCCAGCCGCGCTTCAGCGCGCGCCGGGTGATGCCGGGTTCGCTGTCGTTCGAATGGATGAGGGCGGCGGGGGGCATGGGACGGGAGGACTTTCCTTCTCATCCCTTCAAACCCGCTGTTCATCGCTTCGTTCCGCAACGGATGGTCGCCGGCATTGTTGTCATTTCATTCGCTCAATCGCAAAAAAAAGGATCGTCCCATGCCCACCATAGACCAGACACGCATCCTCATCATTGCAACGGACGGATTCGAGCAATCGGAATTGTTCGAACCGCGCGACCAACTCATCGGCGCGCGCGCCGCCGTGGAACTCGCCTCGCCCGAAAAGAAGCCCATCCAGGGCATGAAACATGATGAAAAGGGCGCCACCATCACACCCGACCTGACGCTGGATGACGTGCGGATCGAGGATTATGACGGCCTGATCCTTCCGGGCGGAGTCGCCAATCCCGATACGCTGCGCACCAACGGGAAAGCGGTCGATCTGGTGCGCGCCTTTGTCCGTTCGGGAAAGCCCGTCGCCGCCATTTGTCATGGCCCCTGGCTGCTGGTGGAGGCGGATGTAGTGTCCGGGCGGACAGTGACTTCCTGGCCTTCGATCCGCACCGATCTGTCCAATGCGGGGGCAAAGGTGGTCGATCAGGAAGTCGCGATCGACGGCAATCTCATCACCAGCCGCAAGCCTGCCGACATCCCCGCCTTCGTCTCCGCATTCAGAAAGGCCGTGACCGAAGGCGTAACCGCCGCAGCCTGATGCCGGCCGCGTCGCCGCCCAGTCGCCAATGATGTGGGCGGCGGCGCATCACCGACATATGCGCCAGGGCGGTCATGATCGCGACGGTCGCGGCTGGAACGCAGACCGGCGCTGCTCCAGGCCAGAGAATCGCGGCGAGCGCCGATATTGCTCCGGCGCCCAGCGCGGCGGCGAGGGCGTGAACATCGCCATCCGGTCCCCGCAGCCAGAACAGGCAAAGGCCGATTCCCGTGATGAACAGGATCGGGAGCCGAAGCATGTCCCTGTCGATCGCCGCACAGGATAGAAGCATCATGGCGAGGAGCCATCCCAGATATCTGCGGGACAGCCGTGGGAGCAGCCAGGCACAGGACGGATAGAGCAGCAATTCGCCCATCAGCGCGGCCATCAGGATTATGGCCGGCATACCCGTCCGGTCAGGAAGGGCGATCAGCACCGCTATGGCGAGCGCCGCCCATGTCGCCAGTCTTTGCGGTGCCATGCGAACATGGCTGATCCAGCCGCGCCAGCCCGGCCGCAAGGCAAAGCGCCGATCCGCCAGGCGAAGCTGGAACGCGCTCATGATGAAGAGCGCTTCCACGCCCCAGCGCATGACATATGCGCCCATCCATGGCGTCGCCAGCACCATGCCCAGCAACAAGCCATGGATGACGCCCAGAGCGCGCAATTCGCCGTTCATGCGGCAAGTCCGGCCGGACGTGGAGACGGCGCGATCATCGGGCGGCGGGCTTCGTCGCGCCGCTTGCGGGTCAGATAGGTGTCGAGGCCGATCTGCAAGGCCAGCATCATGAAGATGAATGGCTGATAGGCGATGCCCACGAACAGCGATCCAATCATATAGACGACATGCCCTTGTTGCAGCGCGATGGCGAGCGGCGCGATCCATGCCCCATCCGGTCCGTCCCGTCCGCGATATGTGCGCCGGATCATTTCGGTGCGCAGGAAGGTGACGATGTGGATCAGCGCCCAGATGAAGAAGCCGAAATAGCCCTGCTCGCCCAGCAATTCGAAATAGGCGCTGTGATAGGCGCGGCCCCGGTCGGTCACGATGCGCGTTTCGATACGGCTTCCGCCGCTATCGGAAACGAAGCTGCGGGAAACATAGGTGAAGCTGTTCTGAAGGTAATTGTCGAAGCCGCCGCCGCCGGGATGCTCCTTCACATAGTCGAGGGTCCATTTCCACACGGCGATCCGGGTCGCGGCACTTTCATCGCCCTGATGGTTCTCGATGGTTGACATGCGCTGGGTGAAGCTGGCGGGCAGGAAGGGGATGGACGCCAGCGCCGCCGCCAGCATCAACGGCCCATAGATGAACTTCCGCTTCGAGCGCATCAGCATCATTCCCGCCAGCACGACGATGCAGATCAGGCCCGTTCGCGCCTCCGTGCCGATCGGCATCAGCAGGCAGGCGAAACAGAGCGCCCAGGCAAAGCCCTTCACCCGCCAATCGGGCGGAAACACCGTGCCATGGCGCGAAAGCCAGAGAATGATGGGGATCAGCGATATGGCGACGCAGGATATGATGCTGCCTTCATACAGGCCGCTATTATTGTCGACCATCAGGTTGAGCACGCCATAGCCGCCGCCCGACAACGCCGTTTTCATGCCGCCGTTGATGATGATCGTGCTGGCGCAGAGCACCATGAACAGCGCCAGCGCCTCGATTCGCAGCTTGGTGCGCAGCGTCACCGGCAGGAAGATCGCGAAGATCAGGGCTTTCCAGACCCAGGACCATTTTTGTTGCGCTTCGACCGGGAAGTCCGCCGTCGCGGTCGTATAGGCGCACCAGCCCAGCAGGATCAGCAGCAGCACCTGCCGGAAGGAGAATCGGCAATCCTTCTTGTCGTCCACCAGCAGCCACGCCCCCGCCGCAAGCAGGAAGGCAATGGCCGAAATGGGGATGCTGTTCAGCAGGAAATAGGAAAGGCGCTGCGGCGAAACGATATCGATATAGGCATAGATGGCGATCAGCAGGAACGGCCGCCGGAAGCCCAGCAGGAAAAAAAGTCCAAGAAAAGCAACGAAGAACAGGTCACGCATCGCTTGACGGACCTTCCGCTTCGGGGTCGCGGTCCAGATCCGGACGCGACAGCAGCCGGAAAGCGGCCAGCAGGATCGCGCCATGGCTGATGAGCAGGGTCAGGGTATCGATCATCTTGGATTGAAGGCTCCGCTACGCACCGCATCTTCCTAGCGCGGCAGAGTTGACGGGCCGTTAAACAATTTCTGGCAGAGAAACGGGTCATGACGACACGCATTCTTCATGTGCTCGACCACAGCCTGCCGTTGCAGAGCGGCTATACCTTCCGCACGCGCGCGATTTTGCGAGCGCAGATGGGCAAGGGCTGGGACGTGCGCGGGATCACCGGCCACCGCCACGGCGCGCCGGGGCCGCTGGAGCAGGTCGTGGACGGGTTGCGCTTTCATCGGACGCCCGGCGAGGCCGCGACCGGCAATGCCTTGCTGCGCGAATGGCGGGACATCGCGGCCCATGCCGATGCCATCGAGGCGCTGGTGCAGCGCTGGCGTCCGGACATCATCCACGCCCATTCGCCCGTGCTCAACGCCATCGCGGCCCAGCGAGTCGCGCGGCGGCACGGCATCCCCCTCGTCTATGAGATCCGCGCCTTCTGGGAGGATGCGGCGGTCGGCAACGGCACCGGCGCGCAAGGCAGTCCCCGCTACTGGCTGACGCGCCAGCTGGAAACCCATGCCGTGCGAAGCGCCGACGCGGTCGCCGTGATCTGCGAAGGGTTGCGGTCGGACCTGATCGCGCGGGGGATCGATGCGCGAAAGATCATCGTTTCGCCCAACGGCGTCGACATGGACCAGTTCGGCGCGCCCGTTGCCCGCGATCCCGCTTTGACGGCGAAGCTCGGCCTCGAAGGCGCGGACGTCGTCGGCTTCATCGGCAGCTTCTACGATTATGAAGGGCTGGACGACCTGATCGCCGCCATGCCCCGCCTCGTACGGGCGCGGCCCAGGGCAAAGCTGCTGCTTGTCGGCGGCGGCCCTTGCGAACAGGCGCTGCGCGACCGGGCCACGGCGTCGCCCTTTGCCGATCACATCCTGTTCGTAGGCCGTGTGCCGCATGAGCGGGTGGAGGATTATTATGCCCAGGTCGATGTCCTGGCCTATCCGCGCAAGGCGATGCGCCTCACCGATCTGGTGACGCCGCTCAAACCGCTCGAAGCCATGGCGCAAGGCAGGCTCGTCGCGGCCTCCAGCGTCGGCGGCCATCGCGAATTGATCGAGGACGGCGTCACCGGAACCCTGTTCGCGCCCGATGATCCGGCCGCCATCGCCGCCGCGCTGGCGGGCATGTTCGCCGACCGGCATTTCTGGGAGGAGCGGCGGGCGGCCGCGCGCGCCTTTGTGGAACGGGAACGCAACTGGGCGTCGAACATCCTGCGCTACGAGCCGGTCTATCAACGCCTGCTGGCATCCGCCGCGCGCGATGCGCGAGCGGCGGCGGCATGATCGGAAGGGCGCGGAAAGTGGGCCGGTGCACGAGTCGGAATAAAGCCATGGGAATGGCGTTGCTGGGCGCGGCGGGCGCGGCGCTCGCCATGCTGTCCATGCCGGTCGGGCTGGTGGAAACGCTGATCGCGTCCACCGGTGTTTCGGAAATTCTGCCCGCCGCCGGGCCGCCCCTGGGCATCAAGGCGCGGCTGGCGCTGGCGCTGTTCGCGGCGCTGATGGCAGCGGGAATCATGGGAGCCATGCGCCGCCAGGAGCGGCTTTTGGCCCTGGAGCATGGAGGACGTCCCGATGACGTCCGGGGAGCAGGTAAAATGGGTTTTGCATTGTCCAGGCTGACAGCTTTCGCGCGCGGACGGATTCATCCTCCGGCCATGTCCGGCGAACCGGTGTTGCGCCGCGCGGATTCCCATCCCGATGCGCCCGCGCGCGCGCCGATCTTCGCCAGCCGCGACTTTGAAGGTCTCGACATTTTCGGGCGGACCGGACCGGCCGGGCGGGCCGGGATGGAGGATGACAGCCAGGCAGTTGCCGGGGATGCGGTTCCTCCCGGCGGCCTGACGCTGCCGAACGCGCCGGAACCGCTGTCGGATGAGGAGCTGCTCCAGTCTGCTGTCGGACTGCCGCTTCCTGGCGCGGCCGCGGCGGGCGGAGCTGATTTTTCCGAAGGGCAAACCCCAGCCGCCACTCCTGAAACGCAGCCAGTATCGATCATGCCGGCTGCTCCCGCGTCGCCTTCCATGGAACGGCTGTCGATTGCCGAACTGACGGCGCGGCTGGAGCGGGGACTGGCGGAGCGGGCGCGCATCAAGGAAGCGAAGGCCGGATCGCATCGGGTCATCGCGGACATGCCCGTCGCCGCTGCGGTGCCCGTGCGCGATGCGGTGGTGAAAGATGTCGACATGGCTCTGCGCGATGCATTGGGCGCGCTGCGGACGATGGCCGGGCGGGCGCGCTGAGCGGCCCGCCATTTTCGCGCTCTACCAATCCTCGATGGTAAGGACCGAAAGCTCTATTTCCGCGCCGCCGTCCATCGGCCGCTGATCATCGATGGCGATGTCGGCCACGAAATGCCGGTGCAGGCTCCATTGCGCTTCCTCGATCCCTTGCGCGAACCGGGCGGCGCGGGCGGCGGCATCCGCGCCCCTGAGCGCGAGAATGATGACGTGCCGTCTCCCCTGAAACAGGGCGCTGGCCCAGGGGCGGCTGCTTGCCCGCCCGACAATAGTGTCCGGCCCGGCCCGCTCCAGCAATTGCAGCAGCAGACGGGGCAAGGGATCGTCTGAGCGTTTTCCTATTGCTTTATTCTGGACCAAATTCCGGGTCGAAAAGACATGATCCATGCTTGTCATAGGCCCGCGCTCCTGCGATATGTGTTCATGAAATGTTCTATTCTTCGCGTTATCCGCTGGCCCGGTTCGCGGCCCCTGCGCAGGTCGAAGACCAAGCGCGGGTCGCGCGCGCATTCGCGTCCGAAACGGGTCGGCGGAATATCATTTTCACGCAGGAATTTTTCGATGGCACGCAGGATCATCCTCTTCGTTCTCCTCCTCCGGACCGACTCGCCTTTTGCAGGTCGGTAGGTATATTCCTATCTCATGCTGGATTTCCTACTTGTCTAGGAAAATTCACATCATTATGGACCAAAATATGATCGGTAATGGAGAAGATCCCCGGCTCGTGCTGGATCGGCTGATTGCCGAGCGAGGGGAAAATTATGCCGACCTTTCCCGCCTGCTCAATCGCAATCCGGCCTATATCCAGCAGTTCATCAAGCGGGGAACGCCGCGCAAGCTGGATGAGGAGGACAGGCGCGTTCTGGCCCGCTATTTCGGCGTTTCGGAGGAAATGCTGGGCGGCCGTGTCCAGTCTTCGCCAGGCGCGCCGACGCGGTCGCGCTCCCTTCCCGCCATCGTCGCGGTGCCGCGTCTGGCGCTGGGGGCATCGGCGGGAGCGGGCACTCTGGACGACGATGAAAGAGCGGCCGGCGTCATGGCGTTCGACGCGAACTGGCTGCGCCATATCGGCGTCCGGCCGCAGCGCGTATCGATCATCCGCGTCGACGGCGAATCCATGGCCCCCACGCTCAGCGACGGCGACGAGATCATGGTCGATCATGACGACGGCGCCGAACGGCTGCGCGACGGCGTCTATGTCCTGCGGCTCGACGGCGTGTTGATGGTGAAGCGGGTGGCGCTCGGTCCGCGCCGGGGCGCGATCAGCGTCTTGAGCGACAATGCCCATTATCCCGACTGGACCGACATAGATCCCGCGCTGGTCGATATTGTCGGCCGCGTCGTTTGGACCGGGCGGCGGCTGGTCTGATCGCCCGGCCTTCCCTATCTGTGCCGTGGAAGGGAATCGGACGATGATCGACAATGAAGGGGTGATCCGCAAGGCGATGGAATGGTGCGGCGCACCCCTTGCGCTGGCGACCGTCGTGTCCACCTGGGGTTCGGCCCCGCGTCCGCGCGGCAGCCATATGATCGTGCATCGGGACGGCCGCTTTGAAGGCAGCATTTCGGGCGGCTGTGTCGAGACCGATGTGCTTCAGCGCGCCGCCGATGTCATTGCCGGGCGTCCGGGGCATCTGCAAAGCTATGGCGTCACGGACGGCGACGCCTGGTCGGCGGGCCTTCCCTGCGGCGGGGAGATCAGCGTGCTGGTGCAGCCCGTCTCGCCGGAGGGGTTTCCGCCCGGCCTGTTCGACCGTATCGCCGTCGCCAGCGCGCAGGGACGCTCGCTTGCCCTGTCGACCGATCTGGAAACGGCCTTGACGGTGGAGGGCGCCGTTGAAGGGCGGTTCGTCAACCGCTATCGTCCGCCCCGCCGCCTGCTGATCGTCGGCGCGGTGCAGATCGCCCAGTCGCTCAGCGTGCTCGCCTGTGCGATAGGCGTGACGCCGATCGTCATCGATCCGCGCGGCCGTTTCCTGACGAAGGAACGCTTTCCCGGTGTTGTGCTGGACGACCGCTGGCCCGATGATGCCGTTGCCGATTATAGGCCCGGCGAATCCACCGCCGTCGTAACGCTCAGCCACGATATCAAGATCGACGATCCGGCGTTGATCGCGGCCCTGCGTGCGCCGACCGGCTATATCGCGGCGCTGGGATCGCGCAAAAGCCACACCGCGCGGTTGGAGCGGCTCTCCGCCCTCGGTTTCACGCCTCAGGAACTGGCGCGCATAGACGGCCCGGCGGGGCTCGACATCGGCGCGACCGGCGCGGCGGAAATCGCGCTTTCCGTCGCGGCGGGCATGATCGCGGGCTTCAACGCCGACCGCTGATCAGCAACATTTCCCGCCATTTTTGCCGCCATAGCGCGCTTCCTGCCGATCGCGGAACAATTGCACCTCGCTCAGCACCGGCTGGTCCGGATGATGTGCCCGCATATGGCGCAGATAGGCGCCATAATCCGGTGCGCCCACCATCGCCCGCGCGATCTGTCGCAAGCGGAGAAGGAAGCCGCTCATTCCGCTGCCGCCAGCGCTGCCGGTATTTCCCGCGCGGTCGGCTGGTCCGCCCGCCGCGCAGCGAGGCAGGCGCGGATGGTGAAGAAGATCAGCGACAGCACCACCGCCAGGAAGATCCCGCACAATGCGGCGTCAATCCGGTCGTTGAAGATGATCTTTTCCATCTCAGCCATAGACCTGGCCGGGGCCAGCACCGCGCCCCGTCCGGCGGCTTCACTGAAATTCGCGGCGTGGGCGAGGAAGCCGACCTTGGGATCGGCGGAAAACAGCTTCAGCCACCCCGCGCTCAGCGTGCAGATGAGCAGCCAGGCCGTCGGAACCATCGTCACCCAGGCATAGCGGTCCCGTTTCATGCGGAACAGCACCGCCGTCGCCAGCATCAGCGCGATGGCCGCGAGCATCTGGTTGGAAATGCCGAACACCGGCCAGAGTGTATTCACCCCGCCCAGCGGATCGGTGACGCCTTGATGCAGGAAAAAGCCCCACGCCGCCACGCACAGCCCCGTCGCGACGAAGCCGGGGAGGGGACTGGTCGTATCCTTGAACCCCGGCACCGCCAGCGCGATCAGGTCCTGCAACATGAAGCGTCCCGCGCGCGTCCCCGCATCCACCGCCGTCAGAATGAACAGCGCTTCGAACAGGATCGCGAAATGATACCAGAAGGCTTTCATCGCCGGTCCGCCGACGACATGGGAAAAGATTTCCGCCATCGCCACCGCCAGCGTCGGCGCGCCGCCCGCGCGGGAGATGATGCTGTGTTCGCCTACGTCCTTCGCCGTCTGGAGGATAAGGTCCGGCGCAATCGGGAAGCCCATCGCCGTCACCGCCGCCGCCGCGCTCGCCGCATCCGTGCCGATGACGGCGGCGGGGCTGTTCATCGTGAAATAGATGCCCGGATCGAGGATCGATGCGCCGACCAGCGCCATGATCGCCACGAACGCCTCCATCAGCATCGCGCCATAGCCGATGATCGGCGCATCCGCTTCGCTCGCGATCAGCTTGGGCGTGGTGCCGCTGGCGATCAGCGCGTGGAAGCCGGACACCGCACCGCAGGCGATGGTGATGAAGAGGAAGGGGAAGAGGCTCCCCGACCAGGCCGGCCCGCCGCCGTGCACGAACTGCGTGACGGCGTGCATCCTGAGCGGCGGGGCCATGATGACGATGCCGATGGCGAGCGCGGCGATGGCCCCGATCTTGAGGAAGGTCGACAGATAATCGCGCGGCGCGAGCAGCAGCCAAACCGGCAGCACCGAAGCCACCGCGCCATAGCCGATCAAGATCCAGCACAATTGCACCGGCGTGAAGGTGAAGGCTGGACCCCAGAGCGGTGATTGGGCGATGCTTTGCCCATAGACGATGGCCGCGAGCAGCCCGGCCAGACCCAGCACGGACACTTCGCCGATCCGCCCCGGCCTGATCCAGCGCGTATAGACGCCCATGAAGATCGCGAGCGGCACCGTCGCCGCGACGGTGAACATGCCCCACGGGCTTTCCGCCAGCGCCTTGACGACGATCAGCGCCAGCACGGCCAGGATGATGACCATGATCATGAACGCGCCGAACAGCGCGATGGTCCCGGCGACCTGTCCCATCTCCATGCGGATCAGTTCGCCCAGCGACTTGCCGTCCCGCCGCATGGAGATGAAGAGGACCATGAAGTCCTGCACCGCGCCCGCCAGCACCACGCCCGCGATGATCCACAAGGTGCCGGGCAGATAGCCCATCTGCGCCGCCAGCACCGGCCCCACCAGCGGCCCCGCGCCCGCGATCGCCGCGAAATGATGGCCGAACAGGACGGCCCGGTCGGTCGCCACATAGTCCATCCCGTCCGCACGCCGGATGGCAGGCGTCGCCCGCGCGGGATCGAGCCGCATCACGTTCCGCGCGATATAGAGCGCATAATAGCGATGGGCGACGAGGAAGCTGCTGACCGCCGCCACCACGATCCATAGCGCATTCACCGCCTCACCGCGCGACACCGCCACCACGCTCAAGGCCACGGCGCCCACTATCGCGATCAATATCCAGGGAATGTGCCGCGCCATCGCTCTCTCGCTTGTCCGTTATTCAGGTCGGCCGCACAGTAAGGGCGCGTGATCGAAAGACAATCTTCTCTTGTCCCATGCGGGCGAACCTTTTGCCCGGAGGCCCGTTGTCTTTCTGATCCTCATTCCACCATTCAGACTGGAGGACGGAAAGATGACGAAAAACGGCAAATGGTCGCGGAAAGCGACGGAGGAGAGCGATGCGCTCGACCTGGAGCGCGACATATTCACATTGCATGATCCCCGGAAGATCGCGGCGTCCCTCAAACGCTCGGCCGAAGCCAGCCGCCGTCGCAAGAGCGGCCCCTTCCGCTCGGCCATGTCGATGCTGACCTTCTACATCAACCGGGCGGGGGAGGGGCTGGATGCGCGCCAGCGGCAGATATTGGAGCAGGCGAAGGACGAACTTCGCGTCGCTTTCGGAAAGCCGCGCAAGGCCTGAACGCTCTTTGGAGCCGGGCGTTCACCCGTCATTTCGACTCCTGCCTCGCTTTGGCGACGATCAGCCTTTTCTGACGGCGGAGATCACCGCTTGCGCACGAACTCCGCGCGCAGCACCAGCCCCTTGATGCCATCATAGCGGCAGTCGATTTCCTGCGGATCGCCGGTCAGCCGGATCGACTTGATGAGCGTTCCGCGCTTCAATGTCTGGCCCGCGCCCTTCACGGTCAGGTCCTTGATGAGCGTCACCTGATCGCCGTCTGCTAGCAGATTGCCGACCGCGTCGCGCACTTCGACCGCGTCGCTCGCGGCCTGTTTCGCCGCCGCGTCCGCCGCGCCGATCCATTCGCCGCTGGCTTCGTCATAGACATAATCATCGTCGCTCATGCGCTCGGCTCCTTATCCCTCACTGACGCTTTCCAGCACTGCGGCGCGCAGGTCCGCGATCCCCATGCCCTTGTCGCTCGACGTGGCGATGATGGCGGGATGAGCGGCGGGGCGCTTGCGGATGGCCTGCGCGGTCTTTTCCATCACCTCGGCCAGATGGCTGGCCTTCACCTTGTCCGCCTTGGTCAGCACGATGCGATAGCTGACCGCCGCCGCGTCCAGCATGTCCAGAATGTCCGTATCGACATCCTTGATCCCGTGGCGGCTGTCGATCAGCACCAGCGTGCGCTTGAGCTTTGCCCGCCCGCGCAGATAGTCGTTCACCAGGAACCGCCATTTGCGCACCATGTCCTTGGGCGCGCGCGCATAGCCATAGCCCGGCATATCGACGAGCCGGAAGCGCAGCGGCTCCCCCACGTCGAAGAAATTGAGTTCCTGCGTCCGCCCCGGCGTATTGGACGTTCGGGCGAGGCCGTTGCGCCCGGTCAGCGCATTGAGCAGCGACGACTTGCCGACATTGGACCGCCCTGCGAACGCCACCTCGTTCACCGCCATGTCGGGCAGGAATTTGAGGTCCGGCGCGGATTTAAGGAAGGCGATCGGCCCGGCAAAGACCTTGCGCGCTTCCTCGACCAGTTCGCTTTGTTCCTGTTCGTTCACGGGTTGCGGCCTATTTCGCCGGAGCCGCGCTCAGCTGCGGATGGCGTTTGTAGAGCCACCATTGCTGCGCCATCGACAGGCAGTTGTTGGTGATCCAGTAGACCAGCAGCCCGGCCGCGAAGGGCGCCATGATGAACATCATCACCCATGGCATGATCGCGAAGACCTGCTGCTGCATAGGGTCCATCTGTGCCGGGTTCAGCTTGAACTGGAAATACATGCTGATTCCCAGCAGCAGCGCCAGCACGCCGATCCCCAGGAAAGCCGGAGGCGTGAAGGGCAGCAGGCCGAACAGGTTCAGGATATGCAGCGGATCGGGCGCGGACAGATCCTTGATCCACAGCACGAAAGGCTGGTGCCGCATTTCGATGGTGAGCTGCAACACCTTGTAGAGCGCGAAGAAGATCGGAATCTGGAGGAAGATCGGCAGACAACCGGCAAGGGGGTTCACCTTCTCCCGCTTGTAAAGCGCCATCATCTCCTGCTGGAGCTTGGGCTTGTCGTCCTTGTAGCGTTCCTGCAACGCCTTCATCTTGGGCTGCACGGCGCGCATCGCGGCCATGCTGGCGAACTGGCGCTGGGCGACGGGGAACATCAGCGCCCGGACCACGAAGGTCAGGCAGATGATCGCCACGCCGAAATTGCCGATATGCTCGAACAGCCAGTGGAGCAGGGCGAAGATCGGCTTTTCGAACCAGTAGAACCAGCCCCAGTCGATCGCCCGGTCGAACAGCGGAATGCCCGCGTCCTGATAGGCTTCCAGCGTCTTCACTTCCTTTGCGCCGACGAACAGCCGCGCGGTCTGCGTCACCGCCTTGCCGGGGGCGAGCATGACGGGCGGCAGGCTGTAGTCGGCCTGATATTGCGTGCCCGCGCCCTTGCGGAACTGGCCCGCAAAGGCTTCCTTCTGGTCGGGCACCAGCGCGGAGAGCCAATATTTGTCGGTGAAGCCCAGCCAGCCGCCGGTGGACTGGAAGCTCTGGGTCGAAGGGCCCTTGTCCAGATCCTTGTAGTTCACATCATAATTGGCCGCGCCGTTGAACACGCCCATCGGCCCGATATGGATGGTCCAGGTGTCGGGATCATGGGGAATGCCGGTACGGCTGACATAGCCATAGCTCTTGACGCCAATGGCGCCCGCGCCGCTGTTCGATACCTTCTGCTGCGCGGAGATCATGTAATTCTGATCGACCGTGTAGCGGATTTCGAAGGTCTGGCCCGCGCCATTGTCCCAGCGCAGCGTGACCGGGCTGGTCGGCGTCAGTTCCGTGCCTTCCGCGGTCCAGACGGTGTTGTTGTCGGGCGTCTTCAGCCCTTCGCCCTGCCAGCCGAAGCCCGCGAAGAAGGCGTCCTGCGTGCCGCTGGGCGAAAACAGACGGATGGCGGGCGAATCCTTGGCGATGGTTTCGCTGTAGGTCGGCAGCACGATATCGTCGATGCGCGCGCCTTTGAGGTTGATGGAACCGGTGAGCTTGGGCGTGCGGATGGGCACGCGCGGGCCTTCTTTCAGCACCAGCGCGCGGTCGCGGATCGCGCCCGGCGAATCCGCCGCCGGATTGGCGCCCGGTTGCGGCGCGGGGGTCTCCTTGCCGCCTTCCACCTTGGTCGCGGGCGGATTGGCCGCCGGGAAGAAATGATTGGCGATATAGGGCCAGCCGAACAGGATCAGCGCGGTCAGGATGACCGCCAGCACGATGTTCTTCTTGTCGTCCACTTATTCGGCTCCGCCGTAATCGTTATCTTGTTGGTCAGGGGACCGGGTCGTAGCCCGATCCGCCCCATGGGTGGCACCGCATTAGCCGCTTCGCCGTCAGCCAGCTACCCTTGATCGGGCCATATTTGCTGATCGCCTGAATCGCATATTCGGAACAGGACGGGGCGTATCGGCAGGAAGGCGGCAAAACCCGCGAAGGGCCAAGTTGCCATCCGCGCGCGATCAGGATGAGGATGCGGGAGATCACTGGCCCGCCTCACGCCGATCAGAGGCAAGGGATTTGGCCTTCCTGTCGCGCCGATGCCGAAAAGGCGGCGCACCTGCCTGCGAATCCGCGCGGCGGACCTTCTGCAACGCCTTCTCCAGTTCCTGCCGCAACTTCGTGAAATCGCGTTCCACGCCGTCCGCGCGGCCGATCAGCACATGATCCGCGCCCGCCACGCCATGAATAGGCAGAAGCGCCCGCGCCAGAACGCGAAAACGGCGCTTCATCCGGTTCCGGACGACAGCGCCGCCAATCTTCTTCGTAACCGTGATGCCGTAGCGCATCGCCGGATCGCCATCGGCCCGTTCCCGCACCAGCAGGACGAAGCCGGGCATGGGCGCGCGCTTGCCGCGATTCGCCGCCAGAAAATCCGCGCGCCTGCCCATCACGGCAGGCACGGGGTCCAGCGCCGATTCGCGCGTGGCTTCGATCAGGCGCTCAGGCTCTTGCGGCCGCGCGAACGGCGTGCGCGGATCACGTTGCGGCCACCCGGCGTCGCCATGCGTGCGCGGAAACCGTGACGGCGCTTCCGAACCAGATTGCTCGGCTGAAAGGTGCGCTTCATCGTTCATTCCTCAAAAAACAGATAGAGAATCGGGCGTGACAAAAAAGGGCCGCCGGTGGGGCGACCGCATGTCAGGGGGGTGCCGATAGGCAAAAGGGTCAGGGAAGTCAATGGAGGAAGGCGCTTGCCTGCGTTGGTTTCGCGCGACCCTTTGTCCCTTGCCGAATTGGCCGCGATGGAAATTATCAGGATTTCAGCTTCATCAAAAGAAAGGCGGTCATGGTGGATTCCCTCCACTCGGAGGTTGAATGTCCCCTTCGGCCGCAACCGGCCGGAAAGCAGGAGTCCCGCTTATTTCCCCCGCGCCGCGTTCACCGCTGCCTTCAACGCCTCATGCCCGACCGCGCCGTTCAGCACCTGGTTGCCGATGACGAAGGTCGGCGTGCCGCTCGCCTGCAATTTCTGAGCGAGCGCGATATTGGAGGCGATTTCCGTATCATATTTCTTCGACGCGATGGCCGCTTCGGCGTCGGCCTTGCCGATCCCCACCTTCGCGGCGGAGGCCAGGATCGTTTCCCGCGTTACCCGGCCCGCATCGTAGAGCGCGCGGTGGAAAGGCATATAGTGCCCGCGCTCGGCCGCCAGCAAAGACACCTTGGCGGCGTCGCTGCTTTCGTCCGACAGGATCGGCAGTTCGCGATAGACGACCTTCAGATTCCTGTCCTGGCTCACCAGCTTGGCAAGATCGGGCAGCGAAGCTCGGCAATAGCCGCAGGCATAATCGAAAAATTCGACAATGGTGACATCGCCCCTGGCTGCGCCTTCCCACGCCCCCGCATAGGGCGTTTCCAGCGCGCTGCGGCTTGCCTCGATGGTGCTTTCCATCCGCTTCGATTGCAATTTCTCGATAGCCTGGGGGATGATTTCGGGATGTTCGAGGATATAGTCGCGCACGATCTGCTCGATCGCGGCCTTGTCGGTCACGCTCCCGCCCGATTGCATGGCGAAGGCGGTGCCGGCGGCGGCGGCAATGAAGGCGAAGGCGCCAAGGGTCATTTGCATGGTCCTGTTGGAAAGGGCCGCGCGAAAATCCGGCCGGTTGGAGTCCGTCATCTTTTCTTCCGTTGCTGCTCCACTGCGGCGCGCGATACCATCGCGATATCCTGCGCGCGCAGATAGTCAACAGTGCCCGGTTTCAATCCCTGCATCGCCGCGTCCGCGCTTCGCATCGCCATCGCGTCCTGCCCCATCATCGAATAGCGTTCCGCCGTCGCCAGCGCCGCGCGCGCGGTATCCCCGTGCCGCTCATAGACGACCCCCAGTTGATACCAGGCGAAGGGGTTTTCGCGGTCCCGCGCCACGGCGTTGCGCAGCACCTGCTCGGCCTCGGCGAAATTGGCATCGTCCTCAGTCGCGATCAGCGCATGGCCCAGCAAAGTGGCGATCAGCGGCTGGTTGGTCAGCTTCACGGCTTCGCGCAAGGGGGCGATGGCGTCGGCGGGCTTGCCGCTTTCGAGCAGGATCTGGCCTTTCAGCTCCAGGAAATAGGGATCGTGCGGCACAGCGGCGAGCAGCGCATCCGCCTCCGCCAGCGCCTTTTGCGGATAGGCGCTTTTGTGCCAGGCATAGGCCCGCGCATAATGGGCCGGGATGGTCTGGTCGCTTTCGGGATATTTGCGGAGCGTCTGATTGGGTTCGGACACGAAGCCGATCAGCTTCGCCTTGATCCGTTCGAACCGCGCTTCCAGTTGCGGATCGACCGGCTTGTCCCAGGCCGGATCGACCGTATAGACTTCGCGCAGCACGTTGATGCGCTCGCCCGATAGCGGGTGGGTGCGGCCATAGCTGTCGTCCTGCGGGATGGCGAGGCGGTATTCCAGATTTTGCAGCTTCTTGAAGAATTCCAGGCTGCCCTTGCCCGAAATGCCCGCCTTGCTCAGGTAACGCGCGCCCGCAAGGTCGGCGGAGCTTTCCTGCGCGCGGGAGAAGGCGAGGAACTTGCCCATTGCCGCCTGCTGCCCCGCGCCCATGATGCCCATGCCCGCTTCCGCGCCGCCCGCCGCCATGGCCGCCGCGCCCAGCACGAGGCTGAGGAGGGTGATCCCCGTCGCTTCCTTGATCCCTTCGGCGGAACGGATGATGTGCCCGCCCTCGATATGGCCCAGTTCGTGCGCGACGACACCCTGCACCTGGTTCACATTGTCGGCCTGCGCGATGAGGCCGCTATGCACCCACACATATTGTCCGCCCGCGACGAAGGCGTTGATCTCCGGGTCGTTGATGACCAGCACCTGCACATTGCGCGGCTCCATGCCGGCCGCCTTGATCAGCGGCCCGGACATGTCGGCCATGAAGGCTTCGGTTTCCGCGTCGCGCAATATCTGCTGCGCAAGTGTCGGTCGCGCGAGCAGCGCGAGGGAAGCCAGCAGGATGGCCAATAAGCGAAGGACGCGGCCCGTCATGATGCTCGACCGGGCGGGGGCAGGGGAACAGGCATCGCGGCGCACTCTGCCACGGCGCCCCTGAATACACAATGAAGTCGCGCCGCGCACAAACGGAAACGCCACCCCGTCCCGGCGGAGGCCGGGCGCGAGGTGGCGTTTCCCGATCCCGCTTATTGACCGAAAGTGCGCTGCCACCAGCCGCGACGGGGCTGGCCGTTTTCGTCCTCCCCTTCGGTGGTGTCCGCGCTTTCGACGGGTGCGGTCAGGGTTTGGGGAGCAGTCTCCATGGCAGGCTGATCGACCGGTTCCGTCACCGCTGCGGGCGCAACATCGGCGGGCGCTTCCTCGACGGTCGCGGCCACCCCTTCGGCCTCGCCCGGCACAGGTTTCTTGCGGCGGGTGCGCTTCGGCTTGGGCTTCTCCTCGGCCTCCACAGCTTCCGCTGCCGCCACAGGCGCGTCCTGCGCGACGGCCACCTCTTCGGCGTCGCTCGGGGCCGCTTTCTTGCGGCGGGTGCGCTTGGGCTTGGCGGGGGCCTCTTCGGCAGCCGGCTCCTCGGCGGGCGCTTGTGCGACCGGCTCGGCGGTTTCGGCGGCGGCCGGTTCAGCCACGGCGTCCTTCGCCTTGCGCGCGCGGGGACGGCGGCGGGTCTTGGGCGCTTCTTCCGCGACAGGCTCCGCCGCGGCTTCCGCTTCGGGCGCTTGCGTGATCGGCTCGGCTTCCTCGACCGGCTCGACGGCCTCGGCGGTTTCGTTCACGCCCTCCTCGGATGCTTCCCCAGCCTCGCGCCGGCGACGGCCCCCCCGGCGACCGCGACGGCCACGCTTGCGGCCCGCTTCGCCTTCATCGGTCGCTTCTTCACCGTCGGCCGTTTCGGCGGTTTCCTCACCGGCTTCGATCTCGGCCTCGCTTTCGCCTTCCTCGTCAGCTTCGGAGGGAGACTGCGCTGTGCCATCCTCGCGCTGGCCGCCACGGCGGCGGCGACGGCGGCGACGGCGACGGCCACCTTCGCGTTCCTCGCCGCGTTCCTCGCGTTCGGACGAAGCCTCTTCTTCTTCCTCGGTCTCTTCTTCCTCTTCCTCCTCGATCATGTCGAGGTCGTCTTCCTCTTCGGCGAGCGGGGCATAGCTCACGATGCGCTCAGGGCGCGGGCCGCTGGCCTCCACCGACATGCGCGCGCCTTCCACCTCGCCATCGGGCAGGATGACGATGGTGACGCCGTAACGCTGTTCGATCTCGTCCAGCTCGCGCCGCTTGTTGTTGAGGACATAGAAGGCCGCTTCCTGGCTCGCGCGCAGCGTGACGATGCTGCCGCGCCCGCGCGCCGCCTCCTCTTCCAGCATACGCAGCGCCGACAGGCCCGCCGACGAAGCGGTCCGCACCAGCCCGGTGCCTTCGCAATGCGGGCATTGGCGGGTCGATGCTTCCAGCACGCCCGTCCGCAGCCGCTGGCGGCTCATCTCCATCAAACCGAAGCCCGAGATGCGGCCGACCTGGATGCGGGCGCGATCGTCCTTCAGCGCCTCCTTCATCGCCTTCTCGACCTTGCGGATGTTGGAGTTCATCTCCATGTCGATGAAGTCGATGACGACCAGGCCCGCCATATCGCGCAGCCGCAACTGACGCGCAATCTCCCGCGCGGCTTCTAGGTTCGTCGCGACGGCGGTCTGCTCGATGCCATGCTCGCGGGTCGAGCGGCCGGAGTTGATGTCGATCGACACCAGCGCTTCGGTCGGGTTGATGACCAGATAGCCGCCGGACTTGAGCTGCACGACCGGGTTGTACATGGCCGCGAGTTGATCCTCGACGCTCGCGCGCTGGAACAGCGACACCGCGTCGGCATATTGCTTCACCCGCCGCGCGTGGCTGGGCATCAGCAGCTTCATGAAGTCCTTGGCGGCGCGATATCCTTCCTCGCCCTCGACAATGACCTCGTCGATATCCTTGTTGTAGATGTCGCGGATCGCGCGCTTGATAAGGTCGCTGTCATTGTGGATCAGTGCGGGAGCGGCGGATTTCAGCGTATTTTCGCGAATCTCGTCCCACAGGCGGGCGAGATAGTCGAAGTCGCGCTTGATCTCCGTCTTGGTGCGCTGCAAGCCCGCCGTGCGGACGATGCAGCCCATGGTGGAGGGCAACGCCATATCCGCGATGATTGACTTCAACCGCTTGCGGTCGGCCGCGTTGCTGATCTTGCGCGAAATGCCGCCGCCATGCGACGTGTTGGGCATCAGCACGCAGTAACGGCCCGCGAGCGACAGGTAAGTGGTCAGCGCCGCGCCCTTGTTGCCGCGCTCTTCCTTGACGACCTGCACCAGCAGCACCTGGCGGCGCTTGATGACGTCCTGGATCTTGTAGCGGCGGCGCAGCGCCATGCGCTTGCGGCGCAGTTCGTCGGCGGCTTCGTCGCCGCCACGCCCACGGCCGCGGCCACGGCGTCCGGTCCTCTCGCCGCTTTCGCCGCCGCCCTCTCCAATATCCGCATCCTCGCCGCCTTCCTCATCGTCATGATGGGTGGCGACGACGACTTCCACGCCGCCCTCGCCGGGGACGCCTTCCTCGTCATCTTCGACCTCGGCGCGCAGCGCGGCCTCTTCCTCGGCATGGGCGCGTTCCTCGCGCAGCAAGGCTTCGCGGTCTTCGCGCGGAATCTGGTAATAGTCGGGATGGATTTCCGAAAAGGCGAGGAAGCCGTGGCGGTTGCCGCCATAATCGACGAACGCCGCCTGGAGCGACGGTTCTACACGGGTGACCTTGGCGAGGTAGATATTGCCCTTGAGCTGCTTGTGCTCGGCGGATTCGAAATCAAACTCCTCGATCCGGTTTCCCTTGACGACCGCGACACGGGTTTCTTCCCGGTGGCGCGCATCGATCAGCATACGCATTGTCATTTATGAGTCTCCGGCGTCGGCGGCCTGCGGCTTGGGGCCGGGCCGCCACGCGATAGTGAAGGGACGGCAGGGCGCGCGCCGACAAGGGCGCGGGTTGCTGCATCGTCCGGTTTTGAAGGAAATCATGTGCGTCTGCTGCATCGGCATGGCCGGGCACTATGCCGGACCGGAGGACCATCCACGCCGCATCGCCCGTGGCCGGGTTCAACGGGGAATGGAAAACATGCCTCATGCAGCGTCAACCTGTTCGACCATCGGTTCGCGCGGCAAAGCGCGCCGATGGATACAAAAAATTTCCCAAAAAGGTTGGCCCGATATGGCGTCCCTTTCAGGAAAGCGAATGGGTAGCAGCCAATGTGCGATGGGGCAACGGCTGCCGGAAATATTCTGGCCTTCCCGGATTCCCGGCAACCGCCACTGGCATTATTATGCTGAAAGCTTCGTTAACCGTCTCATTTTACAGCGCGGCAAGGCGCGATGCTTAATGCCCGATTCAGCGTGGGGACGCTGGACGGGTTTGCGTCATGATATTTGGCTGGACGGCCAACGGCACTGCGTTGCACAAGCGGCGCATGTTGCACAGCCTTGCCCTGGCAGGCATATTCGCCGCAACGCCCGGTCATGCGGGCGGCATTGCCGCCGTCGATGTGCGGGGCGACCGCGTGGTCGTGCGCTTCGACGGCAGGGTGGAGGGCGCGTCGGCCTTCCTGTTGGACGGGCCGCGCCGCCTTGCGCTCGATATCAGCGGGGCGCAGGCCGCGCGCCCGCTGGACTGGGCGGGCGATCACGCCGCCATTTCCGCCGTGCGCCAGGGACAGCTTAGCGAAGGCACGGCGCGCGTGGTGCTGGACCTCGCGACGCCCGCAACGCTCGGCGATGCGCGGATCGCGCCGGACGGCAAGTCGCTCAGCTTCTCGCTCCAGGGCATTTCGGACAGCGCCTTCCGCACGGCGCTGGGCCGGGGGCGCACGCAGTTCGACGCGCCCGCCCATATGAGCGCGCGGGCCCGCCAGCGCATCCACAGCATCACCGTGCCGATTCCGGCGGCGGCGAAGGGCGTGGCGCTGCCGCCGATCGAAGGCTCGCGCGACGGTTCCCGTCCGCTGGTGGTGATCGACGCCGGCCATGGCGGCCATGATCCGGGCGCGATCAATCAGCAGAACGGCAAGCGCGAGAAGGACGTGACGCTCGCCATTGCGCGCGCGATCCGCGACGAACTGGTGAAGGCGGGCCGCGTCCGGGTGGCGCTGACCCGCGACGACGACCGCTTCCTCGTCTTGCAGGAGCGCTATGGCATCGCGCGCAAGCTGAACGCCGACCTCTTCATTTCCGTCCATGCCGATTCGGCGGAGAACGACACGGCGCGCGGCGCGACCGTCTACACCCTGTCCGAAACCGCATCCGACCGCGAAGCCGCGCGTCTGGCGGCGCGAGAGAACAAGGCGGACATCATCAACGGCGTCAATCTGGGCGGGCAAAGCAGCGACGTGTCCTCCATCCTCATCGACCTCACCCAGCGCGAATCCATGAACATTTCTTCCGGTTTCGCGCGCCTGTTGCAGCGGGAGGCGTCGCCCTATGTGCCCTTCCGCAGCGCCTATCACCGTTTTGCCTCGCTGATGGTGCTGAAGGCGCCCGACACGCCGTCGGTGCTGTTCGAAACCGGCTATATCAGCAATCTGGAGGATGCCGCATTCCTGTCATCGAAGGACGGGCAAAGCCGCATCGCCAGGGGGGTCGCGCGCGCCATCGAAGTGCATTTCGCCCGCAAGCTCGCCCTGCGCGGCGGCGGGGCGGGGGGATAGGTCCTGCGCGAAATCCGCCGATCGGTGCTGGCATTGGCCGCATTTTGACCGTAGAGCCTGCTCCATCATGGAAGAGGCTCGCCCTGAAACCGCCGCATCACCGTCCGTCGCCTATCGCCTGCGCCGTGAGGCCGGGGGCATCATGGACCGGCTTCGCCCGCTCTGGGGACGCCGCCTGTTCCGCTGGGCCGCGATCCTGCTGGGCGGCTTGCTGCTGGCCTGGCTCCTCTTCTGGCTGATCTTCGCGCGGGGCCTGCCCGACGCCGCGACGCTGCTGGAATATGAGCCGCCGCTGCCGACCATCGTGCGCGACATCAACGGCCGGCCTGTGCACAGCTATGCCCGCGAGCGGCGGGTGCAGCTCCAATATAGCGATTATCCCCCGCTCCTCATCCGCGCCTATCTGGCGGCGGAGGACAAAACCTTCTTCGAGCATCATGGCGTCGACATTCCCGGCTTTGCCGGCGCGGTGTTCGATTATGCCAGCAAGATCGGTTCGGGCCAGCGCGCCCGCGGCGGCTCCACCATCACGCAGCAGGTGGCGAAGAATCTTCTCATCGGCGACGAATATTCGCCCACGCGCAAGGTGAAGGAGATGATCCTCGCCTATCGCATGGAGGGCGTGCTGTCGAAGCAGCAGATCCTTGAACTCTACCTCAACCAGATATTCCTCGGTCGCAACGCCTATGGCGTGCAGGCGGCGTCCCGCGCCTATTTCGACAAGGATGTGGCCGACCTCACCTTGCCGGAAATGGCCTATCTCGCCATCCTGCCCAAGGGACCGGCCAATTATCGCCCGGAAAGCCCGACCGGCCATGAGCGCGCGCTGGAACGACGCAACTGGGCCTTGGGCGCGATGCAGGCGAATGGCTGGATCACGGCGGCGCAGCGGGATGCTGCCCGTGCCGCGCCGCTTGGCACCGTCGCATCGCGCGGATCGAGCTTCGAGGATCGGCCGGGCGGCTATTATATGGAGGAAATCCGCCGCCGCCTGATCCAGCAATTCGGCGAAAAGGCGAAGGACGGTCCCAACAGCGTCTATGCGGGCGGTCTCTGGGTCCGCAGCCCCTATGACCCCGTGGTCCAGCAAAGCACGGCCACGGCGCTCCGCAACGGCCTGCTCCGCTTCGACGTGGGGCGCGGCTGGTCCGGCCCGGTGGGGGAGATCAAGGTCGACAACGGCTGGGAACGGGAACTGGCCGCCAGCTATGTCGGCGTCGATTATGAAGGCTGGCGCGTCGCCGCCGTCATCAGCCGCACATCGTCCAGCGCGCAGATCGGCTTTGCCGACGGCTCCACCGGCACGCTGCCCGCAGGATCGGCGCAGTTGCCCTATCGCAAGACGGGCGGCCCCGCCTTTTCCGCGATGAAGCCCGGCGACCTGATCGTGGTCGCGCGCAACGGGTCCGACTGGGCGCTCCGCAACATTCCCGAAGTGTCGGGCGGCATGGTGGTGGAGGAAGCCCATTCGGGCCGTATCCGCGCCATGCAGGGCGGCTTCGATTCCCGCCTGTCCTCCTATAACCGCGCGACGCAGGCGATGCGCCAGCCGGGATCGACCATCAAGCCCTTCGTCTATGCATCCGCGCTCGACAACGGCATGACGCCCGCATCGATCATCGTCGATGGACCCTTGTGCGTCTATCAGGGCGCGGGCCTCGGCCAGAAATGCTTCCGCAACTTCTCGGGCGGCAGCGCCGGGCCGCAGACGATGCGCTGGGGCGTCGAGCAATCGCGCAACCTGATGACCGTGCGCGCCGCGAGCCAGACCGGCATGGACCGCGTCGTCCGCACGATCAAGACGATGGGCATCGGCGATTACCAGCCCTATCTCTCCTTCGCGCTGGGCGCGGGCGAAACCACCGTCGAGCGGATGGTGAACGCCTATGCCATGCTGGCCAATCACGGGCGGCAACTGACGCCAAAGGTCATGGACTATGTGCAGGACCGGCGCGGCAAGGTGATCTGGCCGGAACGCTGGCGGCCCTGCGACGGCTGCAACCTGCCCAATTGGGACGGCAAGTCCATGCCCCGCTTCGGCTTTGAGGGGAAGCAGGTCATGAACCCCATGACCGCCTATCAGGTCGTCCACATCGCTGAGGGCGTGATCCAGCGCGGCACGGCCACGGTCCTGCGCGACCTCAATCGACCGCTGTTCGGCAAGACCGGCACGACCAACGGCCCCACCAACGTCTGGTTCGTCGGTGGATCGCCCGATCTCGTCGCGGGCGTTTATCTCGGCTACGACCAGCCGCGCAGCCTGGGCGGCTGGGCGCAGGGCGGCCGTATCGCCGCGCCGATCTGGAAAGCGGCGATGGCGCCGGTGCTGGAGAATATGCCCAAGACGCCCTTCATCGCCCCGGCGGGCGTCCGCATGGTCACGATCGACCGCCGGTCGGGCAAGCGCGTCTATGGCGCATGGCCGACCGACGATCCCAAGGCATCGGTGATCTGGGAAGCCTTCAAGCCCGAATCCGAACCGCGCCGCTCCATCCGCAAGGAGGAAGTGGAGGCGCAGGACAAGGCCGCCGCAGCGGGAGCGGCCTCTGGCGCCCGGCGTCAGCGCACCGACGCGGACTTCCTCCAGGATCAGGGCGGCATATATTGATATGCGGCTGGTTCGCGCTCTTTTCGGGTGCTAGGGGCCGCCGCAAGGGAACTTTGGAGAACAGACCATGCGCGCCGAAGCGCAGCAATATATCGACCGTATCGACGCCGCGCTGGACCTGCTGCGCCGTTTCCTCGACTGGGACCGCGCGCTGCGGCGGCTGGATGAGCTGAACGCCCGCGTCGAAGACCCGACGTTGTGGGACAATCAGAAGATGGCGCAGGAAGTGATGCGCGAGCGCACCCGCCTCGACGCCGCCATCGGCGCGACCCGCGCCATCGAGCAGGACAAGACCGACACCGCCGAACTCATCGAAATGGCCGAGGCCGAGGGTGATGAGGATATGGTCAGCGAAGCCATAGCTTCCCTGAAAACGCTCGCCGACCGCGCGGACGAGGACAAGATCAAGGCGTTGCTGGCGGGCGAAGCAGACGCCAGCGACACCTATCTGGAAATCCATGCGGGCGCGGGCGGCACCGAAAGCCAGGATTGGGCGGAGATGCTCAGCCGCATGTATCGCCGCTGGGCGGAACGGCGCGGCTACAAGGTGGAACTGGTCGATTATCAGGCGGGCGATCAGGCGGGGATCAAGTCCGCGACCTTCCTCATCAAGGGCGAAAACGCCTATGGCTATGCCAAGACCGAGAGCGGCGTGCATCGGCTGGTCCGCATCAGCCCCTATGACAGCTCGGCGCGGCGGCACACCAGTTTCTCGTCCGTCTGGGTCTATCCGGTGATCGACGACGACATCGACATCGAGGTCAAGGAAAGCGACCTCAAGATCGACACCTACCGCGCATCGGGCGCGGGCGGGCAGCACGTCAACACGACCGACTCCGCCGTCCGCATCACCCACGTCCCATCCGGCATCATCGTCGCTTCGCAGAACGACCGATCCCAGCACAAGAACCGCGCCACCGCGATGAACATGCTGAAGGCGCGGCTTTACGAGGCCGAACTGCGCCGCCGCGAAGAGGCCGCATCGACCGATTATCAGGCGAAGACGGAGATCGGCTGGGGCCACCAGATCCGCTCCTATGTCCTCCAGCCCTATCAGCTGGTGAAGGATCTTCGCACCGGCGTCACCTCGACCGCGCCCGACGATGTGCTGGATGGCGCGCTCGATCCCTTCATGGCCGCCGCCCTGTCGCAGAAGGTGACGGGCGAGAAGGTCGATGTGGAGGATGTCGACTGATGAAGCGGGCGGTGCTTGGAGGGGCATTGCTGTTCCTGCTGGCCGCCTGCGACATGCTTTCGCCGGGCAAGGATGATCGATCCCCCGCCGCCCGGCCGTTCCCGCGCGCTGACCGGCCGGTCGCTCCCATCGTGTCTACCCGCTGGTCCAGCGAGGAAGCCCGCGACCGGGTGCGCGAGGCCGATGACATCATGAACCGCGCGGGGATCGAGCCGGGCATGACCATTGCCGATATCGGCGCGGGCGAGGGCTATTACACCGTCCGCCTCGCCAAGCGGGTCGGCGCCAGGGGCCGGGTGCTGGCCGAAGACATCATGCCCGAAGTGATCGAGGCCCTGTCCCGCCGCATCACGCGGGAGGACTGGAGGAATGTCAGCGTGAAGCTGGGCGCGCCGGAAGACCCGCGTCTGCCCGAAAACAGTTTCGACCGCATCTTCATGGTCCACATGTATCATGAGATCGCCGAGCCTTATGCGTTCCTCTGGCACATCAGCCCCGCGTTGAAACCCGATGGCGAGATCATCGTGGTCGACGCCAACCGCCCGACCGAGCAGCACGGCACGCCGCCGCGCCTCCTCTCCTGCGAGTTCGCGGCCATGGGGTTCCGGCTGGAGGAATTGATCCCCAAGCCCACGGCGGGCGGCTATCTCGCCCGCTTCAAACGCATCGCCGCGCGGCCCGATCCAGCCAGCATCGTGCCCTGCACCTATCAGGTTCAGGGATGAAAGGGGTTTGCACGGAGTTGGACCGACAAGACAGTTTGCTGCCTTTTCCGCCATTCAACATCCGTCATCCCAGCGAGGAATGACTGCAATCCACCCTGATCCGCCTTTCGATCAACGGAGAAACGCTCGCGCTACTGTCGCCTTCGCCATTTCCTGAAAAGCGAAAAGCCGACAAATCCGCTCCCCACCAGCGCCGCGATGGCGCCGCCGGCCGATGCGAGGGCCCATGCGCCCGCCGCAAGCAAACCCGTCAGGAAATCGACGATGATGAGGGTGAGATGGATCATCAGACAAGGAAAAGCGGGGACTACTCCCCCAGTTCCTTTGCTTCTTGATATTTGAGTTCCAGAAAGCGGTTCTGCGTTGCCAGCTTGTCGAGATCGCCGCTCGCCAGCGTCTCGCTCATCCGCGCGATTTCGGCGTTGATGACGGACAGCCCCTCGATCAACTGTTTCTCCGGCACGCGGCCGTTTCGTTCCTCGCGCCGCAGCGATTCGGGAATGGACTGGTAGCCCGTCACCAGTTCAGGCAGATGATCGGCCAGCAGCTTGCGGACTTCCTGCGCCGCCGGTTCCTGCGGGTTCAGCCGTTCGAGTTGCGGTCCCAGTGCCTCCAGCTTCACCCCGATGCTGTCCACCAGCGTCACCGCGGGCGCGGGCAGCGCCTTGCGCTGGTTCTCCAGCCAGATTTCGGTCTTGAGGGGGAGGGCGGTGAGTTCCGTCTCGGCCAGCGCCTCCGTCCGCACCCGCGTCTCGGTCGGCATCAGCGCGATCAGCAGCACGGCGGCGACCATGACGCCCAGCGCCACCATCACGCCGGTTGTGCCCAGAGGCGTCACGAAACCGGCAACCGTGCCCGCGACCAGCACGGCGACGATGGCCCAGAAGGCATATTTGACCTTCCGCATCAGCCCCGCATTGCGCCTCTGCCGCGCACGAGTGGAGAGGCTCTGCCCGCGCTCGCTATGGCGGCGCAGCACGGCCTCCGCATCGGCCAGCACGCGGTCGGAGCGGGTCATATGTTCTCACCCTTCGCGCGAACCGAACGGGAAAGGGCGGCCTGCATCCTCACTCCTCGATCGCGCTCAGCAGCGGGTTCTCGCTCCGCGCTTCCTGCGCCGCCTGCGCCTGTCCTTCGGCCCGCGCGATATAGCCCTTCGACTTTTCGACCTCGTTCGACAGGGTGTTCACCGTCGTCTTCATATTCTCCAGCGCCTTGAGCTTGAAGGTGTCGATGCTGTCCATCGTATCGTAGATATTCTGGAAGGCGCGTTGCAGCGTTTCGATGGGAATGGTGCTGGACGCCGCCTGCTCATGGATTTGCGCGGTCTGGCTCTTGAGCATCTCGCCGGTCGAATCGATCATGTTCGCGGTCGTCGTGTTGAGCGCCGTGATCTGCTCCAGCACCAGTTTCTGCCCGACCAGCGCCTGCGCCACCGTCACCGCCGTCCGCAGCGCTGCGACCGTGGTAGTGCTGGCGCGATCCACGCCCTTCACCAACTCGACATTGTTCTTCTTGACGAGGTCCAGCGCCAGATAGCCCTGCACCGTCACCGCCATCTGCGTGAGGAGATCCTGCGTGCGCTGGCGGATGTAGAAGAGCGCGCTTTCCCGCACCGCCTTCGCCTTGGCCGGATCGGTCGAATCCAGTTCCAGCGCCTTGGCTTCCAGCCGCGCGTCCAGGGTTTTGGAAATATGGATCATCTGCTCCAGACGGCCCATGGCGGCCCACATATTCTGCCGCTCGACATCGATGGCGGCATTGTCCTTGATGAGCACGTCCTTGCCGCTGGCGAGGCTGCCCAGGATCGAATTGATATGGCTCTGCGCGCTTTTATAGCCGTCGAAATAGTCGCGCATCCGGTTGCCGAAGGGGATGATCCCGAACAGCTTCTTGCGCGTCATCAAATTGCCGCGCTTGCCCGGATCGAGGTCTTCCACCGTGCGGCGCAGTTCGGCGAGGTCCGCGCCCACCTTATTGTCGCTGTCCATCGCCCGCACGGGCCGATCGAGGAAGCGGTTGCTGTGCCCGGCGGCTTCGGCGATTTCCTTGCGCCCCATATTGGTGAGCTGATCGACCCGCTTGCCGAATTCCGGCGAGGCGGCGTCCTGCGCCACCAGATCGTCGATGAAGGCATCCACCTTCTCGTCCAGCTTCGATTTCTGTCCCTCGTCCAGCGGCACCAGCCC
>Ga0182749_1000581_pt1 | contig 32679 bp, 24 predicted proteins | sample eDN3rd37CKraftMG_FD_128875 | JGI IMG/M metagenome (GOLD analysis project Ga0182749, IMG submission 128875) | Enriched Miracle-Growth compost microbial communities from Emeryville, California, USA - eDNA 3rd pass 37_C Kraft MG (version 2) (version 2) ...
CGGCGCTGCGCGCCTCCGGTCGACGAGCGAGGGCTTACGGCCGGCGTGAGGCCTCGATCTCGACTCGCTGCGCTCGCTCGATCCGTCTCCGCTCCGGCGCTGCGCGCCTCCGGTCGACGAGCGGGGTTCACGGCTCGTCGACCGAGCGAAGCGAGCGGAGACGGATCGAGCGGAGCGGCACAGCCGCGGAGTCGAGATCGTGGGCATCGGCTTCGTGCCCGGGCGAAGGCTCCGGGGAACGACGAAGGGCGGCCCCGGAGGGGACCGCCCTTCGTGCGCGAGCCGGATCAGCCGTTGACGGCCAGGTCCGGGGTGCCCGTGATGCCGCCGGTGGTGTCCACGCCGACCGCCACGCGCTCGCCGCGCGGGGCGTTCTCGAACGTGAAGGCGTTGTCGGCGACATCGACTTTGACGTGGTGACCGGCCTCGAGGGTGCCGGCGAGGATGCGCTCGGAGAGCTGGTCCTCGATCTCGTGCTGCATCGCGCGGCGCAGGGGGCGTGCACCGAGGGCCGGGTCGAACCCGATCTCGATCAGGCGCTCCTTGGCGGCCGTCGACAGCTCGATCGTCATGTCGCGGTCCAGCAGGCGGTCGTTGAGGCGCTTGGTGAACAGATCCACGATCTGGATCAGCTCGTCCTTCGACAGCTGCGGGAACACGATGATGTCGTCCACGCGGTTGAGGAACTCGGGCTTGAAGTGGCGCTTGAGCTCCTCGTCGACCTTGCCCTTCATCCGCTCGTAGGTCGTCGTCGTGTCGCCCTCGATCTGGAAGCCGACCGGACCACCGGCGATCGCCGACGAGCCGAGGTTGGTCGTCATGATGATCACGGTGTTCTTGAAGTCGACCACGCGGCCCTGACCGTCGGTCAGACGACCCTCCTCGAGGATCTGCAGCAGCGAGTTGAAGATGTCCGGGTGCGCCTTCTCGATCTCGTCGAACAGGACGACCGAGAACGGCTTGCGGCGGACCTTCTCGGTGAGCTGACCGCCCTCCTCGAAGCCGACGAACCCGGGAGGGGCACCGAACAGGCGCGAGACGGTGTGCTTCTCGCCGAACTCGCTCATGTCGAGCGAGATCAGCGCGCCCTCGTCGTCGAACAGGAACTCCGCGAGCGCCTTGGCGAGCTCGGTCTTTCCCACGCCGGTGGGGCCAGCGAAGATGAACGAGCCCGACGGGCGCTTCGGGTCCTTGAGGCCGGCGCGCTGGCGGCGGATCGTCTTGGAGAGCGCCGCGATGGCCTCCTCCTGGCCGATGACGCGCTCGTGCAGCGCCTTCTCCATGAAGACGAGACGGCTGGTCTCCTCCTCGGTGAGCTTGAACACCGGGATGCCCGTCGCCTGCGCGAGGACCTCGGCGATCAGGCCCTCGTCGACGACCGCGTGGGACTCGATGTTGCCCGAGCGCCACTGCTTCTCGAGGCGCAGGCGCTCGCCGAGCAGCGCCTTCTCCTCGTCGCGCAGCGCGGCGGCCTTCTCGAAGTCCTGCTCCTCGCTCGCGGCCTCCTTCTGCTCGCGCACCTTCGCGATCTTCTCGTCGAACTCGCGCAGCTCCGGCGGGCTCGACAGGATCGACAGGCGCAGGCGGGCGCCCGCCTCGTCGATCAGGTCGATCGCCTTGTCGGGCAGGAAGCGGTCGCTGATGTAGCGGTCGCTGAGGTTCGCCGCGGCGACGATCGCGCCGTCGGTGATCTGCACCTTGTGGAACGCCTCGTAGTGGTCGCGCAGGCCCTTGAGGATGTTGATCGCGTGCGGCAGCGACGGCTCGGCGACCTGGATCGGCTGGAACCGGCGCTCCAGCGCGGCGTCCTTCTCGAAGTGCTTGCGGTACTCGTCGAGCGTGGTGGCGCCGATCGTCTGCAGCTCGCCGCGGGCGAGCAGCGGCTTCAGGATCGAGGCCGCGTCGATCGCGCCCTCGGCGGCGCCCGCACCCACGAGGGTGTGGATCTCGTCGATGAAGACGATGATGTCGCCGCGCGTGCGGATCTCCTTGGTGACCTTCTTCAGGCGCTCCTCGAAGTCACCGCGGTAGCGCGATCCGGCGATCAGCGATCCCAGGTCGAGCGAGTACAGCTGCTTGTCCTTGAGCGTCTCGGGCACCTCGCCCTTGACGATCGCCTGGGCGAGGCCCTCGACGACGGCGGTCTTGCCGACGCCCGGCTCGCCGATCAGGACGGGGTTGTTCTTGGAGCGGCGCGAGAGGATCTGCATGACCCGCTCGATCTCCTTCTCGCGGCCGATGACCGGGTCGAGCTTGTTCTCGCGCGCGGCCTGCGTGAGGTTCCGGCCGAACTGGTCGAGCACCTGCGAGCCGCCCTGGCCCTGCGCCTGGTCCTGGTTGCCGGCGCCGACGGCCGCCGGCTCCTTGCCCTGGTAGCCCGACAGCAGCTGGATGACCTGCTGGCGCACCTTGTTCAGGTCGGCGCCGAGCTGGACGAGCACCTGCGCGGCGACGCCCTCGCCCTCGCGGATCAGGCCGAGCAGGATGTGCTCCGTGCCGATGTAGTTGTGGCCGAGCTGCAGCGCCTCGCGCAGCGACAGTTCGAGCACCTTCTTGGCGCGCGGCGTGAACGGGATGTGACCCGTCGGCTGCTGCTGGCCCTGGCCGATGATGTCCTGCACGCGCTCGCGGACGGCGTCGAGCGAGACTCCGAGCGACTCGAGCGCCTTGGCCGCGACGCCCTCGCCCTCGTGGATGAGGCCGAGCAGGATGTGCTCGGTGCCGATGTAGTTGTGGTTGAGCATCTTCGCCTCTTCCTGGGCGAGCACAACCACACGACGGGCACGGTCGGTGAATCTCTCGAACATGTCACTCCTCCGGGCGCTGGGCCTTCGGGACGCGGGGTGCACGAGACGCACCTCACGTCATGGATCCACCGTAACCACGGATCATCGGGCGGGTGCTCGTGTTCGCCGTGGGCATATCCGGGCGGGCTCGCGCGTTGAGCACCTCGCGCAATGTTCCGTCAGATCGCCGCCGGCGGATCCGATCCGATCTACCGTTGTCGATCGTGCCTGTGCGCACACCCGCGCGATCGCGCACGTCCCGAACCAGGAGAATCATGAGCACCACCGCCACCGCGAGAAAGACGCCCGCGAAGCGACCCTTCTACGCGTCCTTCGGCTTCCAGATCCTCGTCGCCCTCGTCGCCGGCATCGCGCTGGGCCTCATCGGCCGGCAGATCGGTCCCGACGCCGCCGGCAACCCGAACGGCCTCGCCGTCACGCTCGACACGATCGGCAGCAGCTACGTCACGCTGCTGCGCGCGGCGGTCGTGCCGCTCGTGTTCGTCGCGATCGTGGCGAGCATCTCGAACCTGCGCCGCGTGCAGAACGCCGCCCGCCTGGCCGGCCAGACGCTGCTGTGGTTCGCGATCACGGCGTTCATCGCCGTGTCGATCGGCATCGTCCTCGGCCTCGCGATCCAGCCGGGCAACCGCGCCGGCGAGGGCCTCGAGCCGCCGTCGGAGCCGAGCCGCGTCGGATCGTGGTGGGACTTCCTGATCGGCCTCGTGCCGCAGAACTTCCTCGGCCTCGGCGTCTCGGGCGCCGTGGACCCGGAGACCGGCGCCTTCAGCGGATCGGTCTCGTTCAACATCCTGCAGATCATCGTCGTGGCCGTCGTCGTCGGCATCGCCGCGCTGCGCGCCGGCAAGAAGGCCGAGCCGTTCCTCGCCTTCACCGAGTCGCTGCTGCGCGTCATCCTGCGCGTGGTCTGGTGGATCATCCGCATCGCCCCGATCGGCACCCTGGGCCTCATCGGCGCCGCGGTCATCGAGTACGGCTGGGAGAAGCTGACGTCGCTGGCCTGGTTCACGCTGGCGATCTACATCGGCCTCGCGCTCGTCCTGTTCGTGGTCTACCCGGTCCTGCTCAAGGCCAACGGCCTGTCGATCAAGCAGTACTTCACGGGCGTGTGGCCGGCCGTGCAGCTCGCGTTCGTGAGCCGCTCGTCGATCGGCACGCTGCCCCTCACCCAGCGCGTCACCGAGCGCAACCTCGGCGTGCCGCGCGAGTACGCGGCCTTCGCGGTGCCGTTCGGCTCGACCACCAAGATGGACGGCTGCGCCGCGATCTACCCCGCGATCGCCGCGATCTTCGTCGCGCAGTTCTTCGACATCGAGCTGTCGATCATCCAGTACCTCCTGATCGTGGTCGTCTCGGTCGTCGGCTCGGCCGCCACCGCGGGCACGACGGGCGCGACGGTCATGCTCACGCTCACGCTGTCGACCCTGGGCCTGCCGCTCGAGGGCGTCGGCCTGCTGCTGGCGATCGACCCGATCCTCGACATGGGCCGCACCGCCGTGAACGTCGCGGGCCAGGCGCTCGTGCCGGCGATCGTCGCCAAGCGCGAGGGCATCCTCGACCGCGAGCTCTACGACGCCCCGCGCGACGGCCTGCCGTTCCTCGACGAGGACGAGACGGGCACGCCGGAGGAGACCGCCGCGACCGCGTCCGCGCGCTGATCCGCCCCGCCCGATGGCCCGTCTCCTCGCGGAGGCGGGCCATCGGCGTTCGCGGGGTCACTCGCGGAGGAAGCTGCGGGTGTCGAGGGCGAGCTCCTCGGCGTCCATCGCGACGAACAGCTCGCGCATGACCTCCTCGCTGAGGTTGCCGGCGCGGCACTCGTCCAGCAGCACCTTGCGCCGCACGCCCAGCCAGCCCTTGGACAGCTTCACGAGGTCCTCGTACCCGACGGTGCGGGGATCCTGCGCCGCCTCGAGATCGCGATCGGCGTTCTCCGTGCCGCGCTCCACGCGCACCATCGCCCGCGCGAACCGCTTGAAGCTCTCGGCGCTCTCCTCCCCGTGCGCGGCGATCCACAGCTCCTGCTGCCGCCGCAGGTACTCGAGGCCGGCCTCGCGCGAGAGGCGGCGGATCCGCGCGACCTCCGCCTCGTCCGATCGGCGCTCGGCCTCGGCCGAGACGCCGAGCCGGCGGATCAGCGGCGTGAGCGTGAGGCCCTGCAGCAGCAGCGTGCCCACCGTCACGACGAACGCCACGGCGACCAGGACCTCGACGTGCCCGTTCGACATGGCGCCCTCGGTGAGGTCCGGCAGCGCCGCCGCCATCGCGAGCGTGACGACGCCGCGCATGCCCGCCCACGAGATCACGACCCGCTCGCGCCGCGACAGGACCGGCTCGATCACCCGGCGGCGCAGCGCCTCCTTCGTCGGGGTCGCCCCGCCCAGGCGCGCCAGGCCCCGCTCCTTGCGGCGCCGCATGGCCCGGGAGCGGGGGCTGTCGGGATCGGCCCGGTACGCCTCGGCGGCGTGCTTGAAGCGCATGAGCCGCGCGCGCTGCCACATCTGACCCCACGCGTAGGCGCCGAACACGAACACCGGTCGCACGGCGATCACCGCCGCGAGCACCGCGATCGCGAGGACCACCGTGCGCGATCCGCTCGTGCTCGACAGCTCCGCGATCACCGAGGGCAGCTGCAGACCGACGTACGCGAACACGAAGCTCTCCAGCAAGAAGTCGACCGAGTGCCACAGCGGCCGGTCCTGCTGGCGCGTGGTGTACGCCGTGCGCGGCGCGTGATAGCCGACGTAGAAGCCCATCGCGACGACCGCCAGCACGCCGGAGCCGTGCAGGTGCTCCGCGATCGCGTACGCGCCGAACGGCATCAGCAGCCCGAAGGTGGCCGCCACGGTCGCGTCGTCGAACCGCATCCGCATCTGGTGCAGCACGATCCCAAACACGATGCCGATCCCGACGCCGAGGACCACGGCGAGCACGAACTCCCAGATCCCCTGCCACACCGTCACCGTGGCGCCGGCGACGACCGCCGCGAACACCCGCACGAGGGTGAGCGACGTGGCGTCGTTGATGAGGCTCTCGCCGCTCATCACGTTCATGACCCGGCGGGGGAGGCCGAGCTTGCGGCCGATCGCCGCGGCGGAGACGGCGTCGGGAGGGCCGACGATCGCGCCGAGCAGCAGCGCGCCGGCCAGGCCGAGGTCGGGCATGATCCACCACGCGACGAAGCCGACCACGAGCGCCGTCACGAGCACGAGGCCCACGCCCAGTCGGCGGATGTGCGGGAGGGAGTACTTGAAGCTCAGGAACGACGACTCCAGGGCCGCCGAATACAGCAGGGGCGGCAGCGTCAGGTTGAGCAGCAGGTGCCCGTCGATCTCCACCTCGGGGACGAATGGCAGGAGCGAGACCACGAGGGCGACGGCGGTAACCAGGAGCGGGGCGGGCCAGCCGCGCCATCGGGCGAACGCCGCCACGGCGACCGACCCGACCAGGACGTAGAACAGCTCCGCACCCATGGCTCGACCCTACCGGCGCCGATCCGCGCCCCACCCGTGCCGCCCGCCGCCGCGGTCCGCCCGCCCTCCGCCGCCCCGCGCCCGCGGTCCGCCGCCCGCCCGCGGTCCGCCCGCACAACTACGGCAGTTCGCGCCACGCGGGCCGGTCTGGGGCGGAATCACACCCGCCGTCGCGAGATCTGCCGTAGTTGTGCCGGGCGGGGGTCGGGGAAGGCGGCCGGGCGGGGGTCGGGGAATGCGGGCCGGGCGGGGGTCGGGGAATGCGGGGTGGGGGCGGTGGGTTGGAGGGTGGTGATGTCCGAGAAGCCTGCTCCCGCCCTGTCCGTCCTCGACCTCGTGCCGGTGCGCACCGGGCAGACGAGCGCCCAGGCGGTGGCGGCGTCGCTGGCGCTCGCGCGGCGCGCCGACGAGCTCGGGTTCCGGCGGTACTGGTTCGCCGAGCATCACAACATGCCGTCGGTGGCGTCGACCTCGCCGCCCGTGCTGATCGCCGCCGCCGCCGGCGTGACCGAGCGCATCCGCGTCGGATCGGGCGGGGTGATGCTGCCGAACCACTCGCCGCTGATCGTGGCGGAGCAGTTCGCGGCGCTGTCGGCGCTGGCCCCGGGCCGGATCGACCTCGGCATCGGCCGGGCGCCGGGCAGCGATCCCGTCATCACCCAGCTGCTGCGCCGATCGGGCACGACCAGCGACGTCGAGCGGTTCCCCGAGCACGTGACCGACATCATCTCGCTCGCGAGCCCGGAGGGCGCCACCGTCCGGTTCGTCTCGGGCGGCGAGTACACGGTCCGCGCCACGCCGAACGCCACCGACGTCCCCGACGTGTGGCTGCTGGGCTCCAGCGACTACTCGGCGCAGCTGGCCGCGCGGCTGGGCCTGCCCTACGTGTTCGCGAACCACTTCGCGGGCGACGGCCTCGAGCGCGCCATGGCGCTGTACCGCAGCGGGTTCCAGGCCACCGAGGACCGGCCGGCGCCGCGATCGTTCGTCACGGCCAACGTCATCGTCGCCCCGACGCGCGAGGAGGCGGCCGAGCGCGCCCGGCCGCAGGCGCGGCAGTTCGCCCGGATGCGCACCAACAAGCCCATGACGCCACTGCCCACGGTGGAGGAGGCGATCGCCGAACCGGCCGACGCGCTCGAGCAGTCGCTGATCGATCAGACCACCCAGCGCTGGTTCATCGGCACGCCGGACGACGTGGCGGCGCGGCTGCGCGACTTCGCGGCGACGCACGAGGTCGACGAGATCATGATCTCGCCCGTGGCCGGCGCCTACGACCGCGAGGGACTCGACTCCCCCGCCGGCCGTCTGCAGACGCTCGAGCTGCTGGCCGCCGCCCTGCCGCTCACCGCCTGACGTCGGGGGCGCCGGCCCGCGCGACGCTGTGCTGGTAGAAGCCCCAGCCGAGCACGATGGTGCCGATCAGCAGGATGGCGCGCAGCACGACGATCGCCGCCGTCACGGGCGCCGCGGCCATGCCGCCGCCGACGAGCGTGCCGATGAACACCAGCTCGTACGGGCCGACGCCGTTGGGGGTGGCGATCACCATGCTCGCGACCGTCGCGATGCCGTAGGCGATGAACACGATCGCCGGGTCCGCCTCGATCCCGAACGCCCACAGCGCGATGAGGAACAGCCCGGCGTCGATCGCGTTCACGAGGAACGACAGCAGGAACGGCACGGCGAGCGTGCGCGGCTCGGCGGTGAGCTGACGCACCTCCCGGTACGCGCCGTCGACGAACCGGACGAACGGGACGGCGTCGATCGGCTCGCGCCGCGTGATCCGCCGGACGGCGTTGACGATCCGCACCACCACGCCGGCGGCACGGTGCAGGGCGCGTCGCCGGCGCAGCAGCACGACGCCCACGACGATCGCGATCGTCGCGAGGGCGCCCACCACCCCGGCCAGCACGAACATGCCGGGGGTCGCGTCCCCGGCGATCAGGAGCCACAGCGCGGCGGCGGCGAGCATGATGCTGAACGACGCGAACGTGACCGCGAACTTCGCGAGCTGGCCGATCGTGGCGCGGCTCGCCGGCACGCCGAAGGTGCTGAGCTTCCAGCTCGTGTAGGCGATGCCCGCCGCGCCGCCCGACGGGAGCATGTGATTGGCGAAGTTGAACTCGAGCGACATCCGCATGGCGCCGAGCGGGTGCATGCCGCGCAGCTCGCCGCGCGCCCGCAGAAACGAGAACAGCACCTCGCCCGTGATCGCGTAGCTGGCGAGCTGGCACGGCACCACGAGGGCGAGGATCCAGGGGTTCACGTCGCGCAGGCTGGCGATCGCCTCGAGGATCGTCGGCCACGCGCCCCACACGATCGCCACGACGCACGCGGCGGTGATGACACTGATCCAGAACCGCGGGGAGGGGCGTCGGCGGCCCTCAGCCACGCGCGTACCCCGGCGCGCCCACGTCGCTCGCGTCGTCGACCCAGCGCCGCGGGTTGCCGAAGCGGTGGCGCGTGAGCGTGAGGCTGTCGGTGCGGTAGTAGCGCGCGAGCTTGTCGCGGTCGATCGAGCGGAACAGGCGCGCCTTCACGCGCAGCTCCGGCACGAATCGCAGCACGTGGCCCGTGCGCAGCAGCGCGATCGTCACATCGACATCCTCGCTCACGGCGTCGTCGCCGAGCGCCACGAGGTGCCGGGCGGCGCGCCACGCCGACGCCCGCAGCGCGCTGTTGAAGCCGTACAGCACGGGCGCGACGCCGATGCTGCGCTCGTGCCAGAGCCGGAATCCGCGGTACCACCAGCCGAACCAGAACCGCCCGCGCGGCGAGAGCTCCGCGATCGCGGCCCCGCCGGCGATCGCGTCGACCGATCCGTCCGCGAACGCGGCGCGGATCCGCGCCGTCCAGTCGGGGGCGACGATGGAGTCCGCATCGATCCGCGCGATCACGTCGCCCGTGGCCGCGTCGAAGCCCGCCGTCCGCGCGAAGGTGACGCCGGCGCGCGGCTCGCGGATCACCCGCACGCGCGGGTAGCGCTCGGCGATGCGCGCGGTCGCGTCCGCGCAGTTGTTGTCGACGACGAGGATCTCGTCGGGCATGTCGGTGCCCGCGCACAGCGCGTCCAGGCAGCGCCCGATGATGTGCGCCTCGTTGTGCGCGGGCACCACGACGGAGATGCGCGGGCGCGCATCGGGGCGGGGGCCGGGGTCGGACTGGATCATGCGTGGACGTTATCCCGCCGCCGCACCGGCCGCCATGGGGGATCTCCCTCATCGGGCCCGGGTCCGGCGGATTCTCGGTGGGGGATTCAGGCCTCCGGCTCGCCCGACAGCAGCCCGCGCAGCCAGTCGCGCGCGTCGGCGAACGCCTCGTCGCTGTACTGCTCCGGGTATTGCACGATCTTCCGATCGGCCCGCGGGTACGACCCCAGGAAGATGACGTTGGGGCTGAAGCGCTTGAGGCCCATGAGCGCGTCCGCCATCCGCTCGTCGGAGATGTGGCCGTCGGCGTCGATGACGAAGCGGTACCGGCCCATCCGGTCGCCGATCGGGCGCGACTGGATGAGGCTCAGGTTGATGCCGCGCGTGGCGAACTGCTCGAGCAGCTCGAGCAGCGCACCCGATCGCTCCGCCGGCAGCTCGGCGATCAGCGAGGTCTTGTCCGCCCCGGTCGGCTCGGCGGGCGGGACGGTGCGGGTGACGAGCACGAAGCGCGTGACGGCGTGCTCGTTGTCGCCGATGTTCTCGGCCAGCACCTCGACGTCGTAGTGGGCCGCGACGCCGGGCGCCGCGATAGCGGCCTGCGCGGGGAGCGTGCCGTCCAGCACGCCCAGGGCGCTCGCGACGTTGCTGCCGGCGACCACGGAGCGGTGACCGGGGATGTGGGCGCCGAGCCAGCCGAGGCACTGCGCGTAGGCCACGGGATGCGCGGCGATGTCCTGTACGTCCTCGAGCCGGGTGCCGCGCGGGGCGACCAGCACGAACGAGACCGGCACGAGGTACTCGCCGACGATGCGGAGCCCCGGGGTCTCGGCGAGCGCGTCCTGCGCGCTGGACACGCCGCCCTCCACCGTGTTCTCGATCGCGATCATCGCGGCATCGCTCACGCCGCTGACGACGTCGGCGAGCGCCTCGCCCACGTTGTGCACGGGCTTCCAGATCTGGCCGCGCGCCTCGGGCACCTGCTCGAGGGCGCTCTCCGTGAACGTGCCGGCGGGCCCGAGGTAGCTGTAGGTGCGGCGTTCGGGTGCATCCGTCGACATGCACGCAAGCGTATCCCGCCCCGCCGGGCCGCGCGGAGCGGGCTGGTATCCGGCGGCGGGGTCGTCCCCCCGGGACCCCGCCGCCGGAAGCGTGATCAGCGCGCGGCGCCCTCGAGGGTGCCGGTCACCTGGACGATCTCCTGGCCCTGGTCGTCCGAGGCCTCGTAGATGAGGCACTGGATCAGGCGGTCGCCGTCGCTCCAGCTGTTGGTGGTCGGGGAGAAGAAGTTGTACCAGAGGGTCGCGGAGTCGTTGAACGCGATGCCGGCGAACGGCTCGAACTGCGCCTCGCACTCGGCCGCGGCCTGGTCCGAGACCGCCTGATCGCCGGGGTACTCGCCGTCGGGCAGCTCGAACTCGTAGTACAGCTCGTAGTCGTGGGGGTCGCTGCACGGCACGACCGTGACGTCCGAGATCTGCTCGCCGTCCGGCTCGAGGATGCAGTCACCGAGCGCGATGTCGAACACCGAGTCGGTGCCCTCCTCGGTGACCTCGTTCGTCTCCTCGTCGCGCTGAGCGCCGTCGCCCTCGAGGATGTCGCCGACGCCCGAACAGCCGACGAGCGACGCCGTGGCGAAGATCGCCGCGCCGGTGGCGAGGGCGGCGCGGGTGAAGGTCTTGCGAAGCATGTGTGGTCTCCCGTCCTGCATGTGATTGCGACGCCAGGCTATCGGCGCCCCCTGTCGCGTCGATACGGGGAGATCTGCCCTCGGTCGAGGCGCCCGCCCGCGCGCGCCGGGCGTCCTGCCGGGAACAACATCACCGTTCGATAACGAGGACTGGCAGACTGGGACCATGACGAGCCGCGCAGGACAGCCCGCCCAGGCCAGCGACCTCACCGACATCGACGCGCTGATCGGCGCCTACTACGACGTGAAGCCGGATCCGGCGGTTCCCGCCCAGCGGGTGGTGTTCGGCACGAGCGGTCACCGCGGCTCGAGCCTCAACGCGGCCTTCAACGAGGTGCACATCCTCGCCACCACGCAGGCGATCGTGGACTACCGCAACCGGGAGGGCATCGCCGGGCCGCTGTTCCTCGGCCGCGACACCCACGCGCTGTCGCTGCCGGCCGAGCGCAGCGCGATCGAGGTGCTCGTCGCCAACGGCGTGGACGTGCGGATCGACTCCCGCGACTCGTGGGTGCCGACGCCCGCGCTCAGCCACGCGATCCTCACGCACAACCGCGGCCGCGATGCCGCCGATCCGGCCCGCGCCGACGGCATCGTCGTGACGCCGAGCCACAACCCGCCCGCCGACGGCGGCTTCAAGTACAACCCGCCGCACGGCGGGCCGGCCGACGCCGACGCGACGGACTGGATCGCCGCGCGCGCCAACGAGCTGATCGAGGCCGGCCTGGACGGCGTGCGCCGCGTGCGCTTCGCCGATCTCGACGCGGACGCCCTCGAGGGCTACGACTTCCGCGACGCGTACGTGCGCGACCTCGCCACGATCATCGACATCGACGCGATCCGCGCCGCGGGCGTGCGCATCGGCGCGGATCCGCTCGGCGGCGCATCGGTGGAGTACTGGCAGCTGATCGCGGAGCGGTACGGGCTCGATCTGACCGTCGTGAACCCCGACGTCGATCCGACGTGGCGCTTCATGACGCTGGACTGGGACGAGAAGATCCGGATGGACCCGTCCTCGCCCCACGCGATGGCCGCGCTCGTCGCGCGCCGCGACGAGTTCGACGTGCTCACGGGCAACGACGCCGACGCGGACCGCCACGGCATCGTCACGCCGGACGCGGGCCTGATGAACCCGAACCACTACCTCGCCGTCGCGATCGACTACCTGTACGCGCACCGCCCGGGCTGGCCCGCCGACGCGGCGGTCGGCAAGACCCTCGTGTCCTCGATGATGATCGATCGCGTGACGGAGGCGCTCGGGCGGCGCCTGGTCGAGGTGCCCGTCGGGTTCAAGTGGTTCGTGCCGGGCCTGCTCGACGGCTCGGTGGCCTTCGGCGGCGAGGAGTCCGCGGGCGCGTCGTTCCTCCGCCGGGACGGATCGGTATGGACGACCGACAAGGACGGCATCCTGCTGTGCCTGCTCGCGGCGGAGATCATCGCGGTGACGGGCAAGACGCCGTCGCAGCGCTACGCGGAGCTCGAGGCGCGCTTCGGCGCCTCGTCGTACGCCCGCGTGGACGCCCCCGCGACCGCCGAGCAGAAGGCCGTCCTCAAGAAGCTGTCGCCGGAGTCGGTCACGGCCACGGAGCTCGCGGGCGAGCCGATCACGGCCAAGCTCACGCGGGCGCCCGGCAACGGCGCCGCGATCGGCGGCCTCAAGGTGCAGACCGAGCACGCGTGGTTCGCCGCCCGCCCCTCCGGCACCGAGGACGTCTATAAGCTGTACGCCGAGTCGCTGCTCGGCGCCGAGCACCTCGCGCAGGTTCAGGCCGAGGCACGGGCCGTCATCGACGCCGCCTTCGGCGCCTGACGCGCGGGCGGCCGGGCGCCGACGCGTGCGGGCGCCGGTCGGCTCAGCGGGCGGTGCGGGTCTTGCGGCGTGCCCAGCGGGCGGGCAGGTCCGGGCCGTCCCACACCTGCACGATCCCCCATGCGACGGCGGCGATCGGCACCGCGAGCACGGCGCCGAGGATGCCCGACAGCACGGTGCCGATCGTCAGGGCGAACAGGATCACGAGGCTGTGCAGCTTGAGTGCGCGGCCCATCAGCACCGGCTGCAGCAGGTTGCCCTCGAGCTGGTTGACCACCACGACGATCGCGACGATGATCACGGCCGTCCAGATCCCGCCGTCGACGAGCCCGACGAGGGCCGCGAGGATGCCGGCGGCGGTGGCGCCCACGATCGGGATGAACGCGAGCAGGAACACCATGAGCGTCAGCGGCAGCGCGAGCGGAACCTGCAGGATGAACAGGCCGATGCCGATGCCGATCGCGTCGACCGCCGCCACCGCCGCGGTGCCGCGGACGTAGGAGCCGAGCGTGTCGATCGTCTTGTTGCCGATCCGGCGCATCCGGCCGTACGCCTCGCCCTCGAAGGGGCGCAGCAGGAACGACCAGATCGCCGGCCCGTCCTTCAGGAAGAAGAACAGGACGACGACCATGAGCACGAATCCTGTGACGAAGTTGGCCACGGCGCCCACGCCGGCGACGGCGCCGGAGCCGAACTGCGCGCTCGTGAGGAAGCCCTGCAGCGCGGCGAGCCACTCGTCGATCTGATCCTGCGACGGCGCGAACGGCAGCGTGTTGACCCAGGCGATCACCTGGCTCACGCCCTGCTGCGCGCTCTCGTAGAGGTCCTCCCACTGGCTGCGCACCGCCGCGACCATGGCCCACACGATGCCGCCGAGGATCACGACGATCGCGAGCAGGAGCAGCACGGTGGCCAGCACCGCGGGCATGCGCGGGCGCAGCCAGGCCATGACCGGCTCGAAGGCGGCCGCGAAGATGAGGGCGAGGATCACCGGGATCACCACCACTGTGAGGGACTGCAGGCCCCAGATCAGCCCCGCGGCCAGCAGCACGATCGCGATGATCTGGACCGACCGGATCGCGATCAGCCCGAGGCCGTCCGACCACGCCGCCCGGGCGCGGCTGGGCGGCTGCGTCGGGACGACGACCGGGGCCGGCGTGGGTCGCTTCCTCGTGAAGATCATGGGCCCCATCCTGCCCGCTCGACGCCGCGGACGTCGGCGTGGCCCACCGAACGACGGGAATCCACACCATCTACCCGGTGACACTGTGGGGAGCAGACACGGGGATCGCCGTCTGGTCACCGCGGGTTCATCGGTCGTTCACCCGACGCTCCCCTTCGATAAGGATCGCGGACCCACCATGACGCCATGAGTCTTCTCGTGGATCCCCCGACCCCTTCGCCCGCCGACGACCAGGCGGCCGCGCGCCCCGGCCGACGGCCGCTGCTGAACCTCCTCATGAGCGGGCGCACGCACGGCAAGCGGAGCGCCGTCACGTGCCTGTACAAGTGCGACAACGCCTGCTTCCACCCGGTGCCGAACACCAGCGACAACGGCTACTTTCGCGACATCGCGAACGCCGTGCTCACCCGGCGCGCCGCGCTCGGTGGCGGCGCGGCGGCGGCCGCGGCGCTCGTGATCGGCGCGAACGTGGTCGGCGGGGAGCCCGCATCCGCCGCGGTCACGACGGGAAAGGGCGGCGGATCGGCCTTCGGGTTCACGCCGATCGAGCCCGTGCCGTACACCGTCGACGCGTTCACGGTGCCGGAGGGGTTCCGGTGGGAGCCGATCATCCGCTGGGGCGACCCGATCTTCGACGCCGCCGACGCGTTCGATCCGCTGCACCAGACGGGCGAGCGGCAGGCCCGCCAGTTCGGGTACAACTGCGACTACCTCGACATCATCGCCCACCCGAACGGCAAGCGCGCGGTGCTCGTGGCCAACAACGAGTACACGAACGCGCCGATCATGTTCCCGCCCGCGGCCGACGAGGCCGAGCGCCTGGAGCAGCTGCGCGTCACGATGGCCGCGCACGGCATGTCGATCGTCGAGCTCGAGCGCCGGCACAAGGGCACCGCGTGGCGCTACGTCGTGGGCGCGCCGCGCAATCGCCGCATCACCGCGAGCACGCCGTTCGCCGTGGACGGTCCGGCCGCCGGTTCCGATCTGCTCGCGACGAAGGACGATCCCGCCGGCACGACGATCCTCGGCACGTTCGGCAACTGCTCCGGCGGCACCACGCCGTGGGGCACGGTGCTGTCGGGCGAGGAGAACTTCAACGGCTACTTCCGCGCCGACAACACCGGCGACACGCTCGTCGCGCGCGGCCGCCGCCGGTACGGCCTGACCCCGAACGCGTCGAGCTACGGCTGGGAGGCCGTCGATCCCCGCTTCGACGCCCGCCAGCCCGGCTACGAGAACGAGCCGCACCGCCACGGCTGGATCATCGAGGTCGATCCGGAGAACCCCGACGAGCCGCCGGTGAAGCACACCGCGCTCGGTCGCATGAAGCACGAGGGCGCCAACGTCACGATCTCGCCCTCGGGCCACGCGGTGGCGTACATGGGCGACGACGAGCGGTTCGACTACCTGTACAAGTTCGTCTCGCGCGACACCTTCCGCCCGGGCAACAGCGCGAAGGCGCGCGCGCACAACAAGACGCTGCTGTCGAACGGCAGCCTGTACGTCGCGCGGTTCTCGGGCGACTCCCCCGCCTCGGAGATCACGGGCACGGGCGCGCTCCCGGCCGACGGTCAGTTCGACGGCGCGGGCGAGTGGGTGCCGCTCGTGATCGACAACGAGAGCGTGGTGCCGGGCATGTCGACCGCCGAGGTGCTCGTCTTCACGCGCCTCGCCGCCGACGCGGTGGGCGCGACCAAGATGGACCGCTGCGAGGACGTCCAACCGAGCCCGCGCGGCGGCCGCGTCTACGTGGCGTGCACGAACAACACCGCGCGCGGGACCGGCGCGAACGAGGGCGCCACCGAGGTCAACCCGCGCAACGTGAACCGCGACGGTCACGTGATCGAGATCACCGAGGCCGGCGGCGACGCGGCCGCGACGACGTTCGGCTGGAGCATCCTGATCCTCGCCGGCGACCCGTCCGTCAACGCGCTGACGTACTTCGCGGGGTTCCCCGCCGATCGCGTCTCGCCGATCTCCTGCCCCGACAACCTCGCGTTCGACTCGGCGGGCAACCTGTGGATCTCCACCGACGGTCAGCCCGGCACGATCGGCTACAACGACGGGCTGTTCCGGGTCCCGCTCGAGGGCCCGGAGCGCGGCCACGTGCAGCAGTTCCTGGCGGTGCCGCGTGACGCCGAGACGTGCGGTCCGGTGATCCACGACGCCGACGGCAGCGTCTTCGTCGCGGTGCAGCACCCCGGCGAGGAGGGCTCGTGGGAGGCGCCGAACTCGTTCTTCCCCGACTACGTGCCGGCCGGTTCGCTCGCCGATGGCCAGTGGGGCGGGCCGCGGCCGTCGGTCGTCCAGGTGACGCGCCGCTGACGCGCCGCCGACAGCGCCCCGGGCGCCCCGCTCAACGCGGGGGCCCGGGGCGCTTCGTCAGTCACGGCGGGGCGCCTCCGCCGGCGCGGCCGGCGTGCCGGGTGCGTCGGGCGCCGCGGGATCTCCCGGTGCGTCCCCGCTCGCGCCCGACGCCGCGGCCTCCGGATCCTGCGACGCCGCGGCCGCGTCCTCGGCGGCCGGGGCGCTCGCCTCGTACTGCCGCGACAGCAACCGGTACTGCGGCGTGAGGAAGGCCAGCAGCGCCAGCACCGTGCAGATCAGGCCGCCGATCAGGAACAGCAGCGCGATGCCGCGCGACTCGCCCGTGCCGAGCAGCCACTCCCACTGCGCCTGACCGGCGTCCGTGCGCATGTAGGGGATGATCCACACCTGCGCGATCGGCGCGATCAGCAGGGCGGTGATCGGGGCCGAGGCCGCCTCGAACGTCATGGCGAAGCCGAACACACGGCCCTGCCGCTCGTACGGCACCACGCGCTGGATGACGGTCTGCTCGGCCGCCTCAACCGCCGGCACGAACGCGAAGTACACCCAGATCCCGAGGATGAACAGCCATCCCCACTCGCGGATCCCGAACAGCGCCCCGACGATGCCGATGCCGGCGGCGACGATGAGCATGGTCCGGATCGGCTTCTTCCCGAGGCCGCGCGCGCCGATGATGGAGCCGCCGACGATGAAGCCGGTCGAGGCCACCGCGAACCAGATGCCCCACCCCTGCACGCCGAACAGGTCGATGCCGTACGGGTCCATGAGGGCCATGTAGATGCCGCCGACGAAGTTGTTGAGCGTCGTGAACAGCACGAGCGCCAGCAGGCCGGGGGCGGCCAGCACGGCGAGCCAGCCGCCGCGGATGTCGACCCACTTGGTGACCTGCTCGGCGTGCACGATCTCGCGCTCGGGGATCTTGAGCGCCAGCAGGTGGAGCATGGTCAGCGCGAGCGCGACGACGCCGATCACGAGCGTCCATCCCATGCCGAGGTAGCCCACCGAGAGGCCGCTGAACACGCTCGTGACGAGCATGGCGAGGCCCTGCACCGTGCCGACCAGGCCGTTCGCGTTCGCGTGCTTCTCGTCGGGCACCAGCAGCGTCACGGTGGTGGACAGGGCGATGTTGCGCAGCTGCTCCACGACCGCGCCGGCGAGCATCACGACCGCGAAGATCCAGAACGCCGGGCCGGTCAGATCGGTGATCGCCCCCTCGCCCACCGCGAAGAAGTAGGCCGAGTCGAGCACGAACACGGCCAGCGCGATGAGCGTGGCCCACACCATGACCGGCTTCTTGCGGAACCGGTCGACCAGCGTGCCGAAGAACATGCTGAACACCGAGACGAACAGCATGTACGCCCCGCCGATCACGCCGGTGGCGATCACGTTGCGGGTCTCGGCGTAGATCCAGAACGTCAGCGCGAACCACAGGAAGCTCGTCGTGATGTTCGCGATCGCCGTGTTGACCAGCACGTGCAGGAACATGCGGAACCCGTTCTCGGGAACGGTGCGCACGCGGCCGGTCGCGTCGTGCGACACCGCCGCGGCGTCCTCGCCCGCGGGCGCCTGGGGATCGGTCATCTCTGCTCCCTCGATCGCGCCGGCGGCCCGATGGGCTGCCGGCTGATACGAGGCTACGAGCAACCTCCGACATCGGAAACGGGCGGCCGCGCCGATCGTCTCCGATGTCGCCGGCTCAGGCGAGGGCCGGGATCACCCTGCGCTCGAACAGCTCGATGCCCGAGGTGTCGTACGCGGCCTCCGGGAAGTACGTGATCGCGTAGGCCATGCCCAGATCGCCCACCGCCGCGAGCTTCTCCGTGACCTGCTCGACCGTCCCGACGAGCGCGCCGGGGCCGCGGTAGCCGGCCATGACGCCCTCGAGCTTGTCGCCCAGGTGCGGCGCGAGCCGGGCCTCGATCGCCCGCAGGCGCTCGGCCACCTCGGCCTCGGTCTCGCCGATCACGGTGTTGAAGTTGCTCGAGCGGGTGATCTCGTCGAAGTCGCGACCGATCCGGTCGGTGTGGCCGCGCAGGATCTCGCTCTTCTCGCGGAAGACGTCGGGATCGCCGCCGGCGAAGTTGGTGTACGACGCGTACTGCGCCGCGATGCGCAGCGTGACCTTCTCGCCGCCGCCCGCGATCCAGAACGGGATGCCGCCGTCCTGCTGCGGCAGCGGCTGCACGATCGCGCCGTCGACCCGGTAGAACTCGCCGTCGAGCGTGGCCGTGCCGGTGAGCCAGGCCTGCTGCATGATGTCGACGCCCTCGCGCAGCATGCGCAGGCGCTCGGGCGCGTCGGGGAAGCCGTAGCCGTACGCGCGCCACTCGTGCTCGTACCAGCCGGCGCCGATGCCCATCTCCACGCGCCCGCCCGAGACGTGGTCGACCGTCGCGGCCACCTTGGCGAGGTAGGCGGGGTTGCGGTAGGCCATGCACGTGCACATCTGGCCCAGGCGCACTCGGTCGGTCGACGCCGCGAACGCCGACATCAGGGTCCACGCCTCGTGCGTCGCCTCCGCGCTCGGCACCGGCGTGGTGTGGAAGTGGTCGTACACCCAGATCGACTCCCACGGGCCGGCATCGGCGCGCTGGGCGAGGCCCCGCATCGTGCGCCAGTGATCGGCGGGATCGATACCCACCAGATCGAAGCGCCAGCCCTGCGGGATGAACATTCCGAAACGCATGCGAGTCCTTTCGTCGCGTGATCCGGGGGTCGGGATCAGACTATGCCGCTCGCGCCTCACGGCACGCGGTGCAGCCACGCGTCGGTCGAGAACTTGGTGCGCACCAGCTCCTCGGCCGCCGCGTATTCCTCCGGCGTGACGGTGCCGCGGCCGGCGCCCGTGTAGGCGGCGAACGTCTCGATGAAGCGATCGATCACCGCGCGCCGCGGCAGTCCCGTCTGGCTGCGGAGCGGATCGACCCGCTTGGCGGCCGACACCGTCCCCTTGTCGCTGAGCTTCTCGCGGCCGATCCGCAGCACCTCGTTGAGCACCTGACCGTCGATGTCGTAGCTCAGGGTGGCGTGGTGCAGCACCCCGCCGTTCGCGAGGCGCTTCTGGGCGGCTCCGCCGATCTTGCCGCTGGGGCTCGTGATGTCGTTGAGCGGCTGGTAGGTCGCGTCGATGCCGAGCGAGCGCAGCGCCTGCAGCACCCAGTCGTCGAGGTACGCGTACGAGTCCGCGAACGTCAGGCCCGCCACGAGCGACGCCGGGACGTACAGCGAGTACGTGATGATCTGCTCGGCGCCCATGAGCATCGCCCCGCCGCCCGAGATCCGCCGCACCACCTGGAAGCCGTGCTTCGCCGCCCCCTCGGGGTCGACTTCGTTGCGGTACGACTGGAACGAGCCGATCACGACCGCGGACTCGTTCCACTCCCAGATCCGCAGCGTGGGCTTGCGGCGCCCATCGCCGACGCGCTCGGTCAGCACCTCGTCGAGGGCGAGGTTCATCATCGGCGAGACGGCGGGATCGTCCACGATCTCCCACTCGAAGTCGCGCCAGCCCGCCGCCGTCACGAGCGCGCGGCGCACCGCGGTGCCGACCGACTCCGGCGTGAACCCCAGCAGCTGCGCGCCCTCCGGCAGCGCCCCGCGGACCGCGGCGGCGATCTGCGCCACATCGGCGGTGTCGGGCAGGCCGTTCACGGCGGCGTTGATGTCCAGCAGCGCGTCGTCCGGCTCGAGGAAGAAGTCGCCCGCGAGGTGGAAGTCGGCGATCCGCCCGTCCACGACCTCGAGGTCGACGACGACGAGCTTTCCTCCGGGGACCTTGAACTCACCGTGCATGGCTCCAGCCTAGGACCGGCGCGACGCGGCGGATCCGGTGCGCGCGGTCGGGCCGGCGCGGTCGTAGGCCCGGTGCGCGGGACCGATCGCCCAGTCGTCGGATCGATCGCCCACCTGCCGGAGAGGACGGTCGCGCGGCGGCGATCCACGCCACACCAGCCCCACACGCCCCGCCTGTCCGACGACATGGCGCGGCGATCCGACGACGTGGTGCCGCGCGCGGGCCCGGCGCGGATCCGCAGCGCTCAGCGGGCGGGGAAGCGCGCGTCGAGCCAAGCGAGGAGGTCGGCGCGCACCTGCGGCCAGCTCACGTCGTTGACGATCTCGTGACGGGCGCCGGGGTAGACGAGCGTCGTGACGTCGTCGAGCCCGGAGCGCGTGCGGTAGGAGTGCGCGAGCCGATGCACGGAGCGCGGGCCGCCGACGCTGTCGTCGCGGCCGACCAGCAGCAGCACCGGGATGTCGTGCCCCGCCGCCGCACGCAGCCCGCGGCGCGGGCGCCCGTACAGCCGCACCGCGTTGAGCGGGCCGAACAGGCGCAGCAGCGGCGTCGCGGTGGTGAGGGGGTCGGCGTGGAAGGCGCTGGCCACCGCGGGGTCGGTCGACAGCCACTCGAGGCCATTGGCGTCGGGCCCGGCCCAGCGCCGGTTGAGGTCGCCCGCGTTGAGGGAGCCCGGCCAGAGCAGCGCCGAGCCGCTGAGGACGACGCCGGCGTAGCCGGCCGGGTCCCGGTTGAGCAGCTTCTGCGCCAGGAAGGACCCCCACGAATGGCCGAACAGGATGAGGGGCAGCTCGGGGTGGGCGTCGCGGATGATCGCGCTCAGCCGGTGCACGGCCGCGACGGCCGCGTCGTGGCCCCCGGGCCCCAGCCGGCCGAGTCGGCGGGCGTCGCCGTGCTGGCGCATGCCCGTGCGGCCGTGGCCGCGATGGTCGTCGGCGTAGACGATGAATCCGGCGCCGGTGAGCGCCTCGATGACGTGCGCGTAGCGACCGGCATGCTCGCCCACGCCGTGCAGGAGCTGGATGACGCCGCGGGGCGGGACGGCCGGCTCGTGGACGTCGTAGACGATCGCGATGCCGTGTGCGTCGGTGAACTCGGGCATGGCAGGACCCTAGGACATCCGGATGACGGGCGCATGGCGTCTTGTCACGTTCCGACTTCAGTTAGCAAAGCTAATGAGCTAAGCTAATCATTAGCATGCCTAACGAATCACTTCTCTCCGACGCCTCGGAGATCCGCGCCGCCGTGTTCCGCCTGTCGCGCCGCATGCGGCAGCAGCGCGCGGTCGCCGAGATGACCGACGGCCAGTTCGCCGTCCTCGCCCACCTCAGCACGCTCGGCGCGCAGACGCTCTCGGCGCTGGCCGACCGCGAGGGCATCACGGCGCCGTCGATGAACCGCACGGTCAACGGCCTCGAGGAGCTGGGATACCTCACCCGCACCGAGGACCCCGACGACCGCCGCCGCGTGATCATCGCGATCACCGACGCCGGCCGGGCCGTCGTGCGCGACACGACGCGGCGCCGCGACGAGTGGCTCGCCCGCGTGCTGGCGGAGCTCGACGCCGACGACCGCGCCGCCCTGCGGCGCGCCGCCGCCGTGATCCTGCGCGAGGTGGAGCGCGACCCCCGGCTCACCACGGAGGAGAAGGGGGCCCAGCCGTGAACGCGATGTTCCGCTCCTTCGCCTCGTTCAACTACCGGGTGTGGTTCATCGGCGCGCTCGTGTCGAACATCGGCTCGTGGATGCAGTCCACCGCGCAGAGCTGGGTCGTGCTCACGTACCTCACCGACAACGACGCCGGCGCGATGGGCCTCACGATGGCGCTGCAGTTCGCCCCGCCGCTGCTGCTCGTGGGCGTCACCGGCTGGGTGGTCGATCGCTTCGATCGCCGCAAGCTGCTGATCCTCACCCAGGTGCTCATGGGCATCGTCTCGGTGGCGATCGGCGTGCTGCTGCTCACCGAGGTGATGACGCTCGGCCTGATGTACGCGTTCGCGTTCCTCACCGGCCTGATCGTGGCCTTCGACAACCCGGCGCGCCAGACGTTCGTGACCGACGTGGTCGACCGCGAGCTCGCCTCGAACGCCGTCGCGCTCAACGCCGCGTCGTTCAACAGCGCGCGCATGATCGGCCCCGCCGCGGCGGGCGTGCTGATCGTCGCGATCGGCTCCGGCTGGGTGTTCCTCATGAACGCCGTCACCTTCGGCGGCATGATCATCGCCCTGTCCCTCGTGCGCACCGACGAGCTGCAGCCGCGCGCGATCGCCAGCGGCCGGTCGCGCCTGAGCGAGGGCTTCCGCTACGTGCGCACCCGCCCCGACCTGATCGTCATCTTCGTGATTGTGTTCCTCATGGGCGCGCTCGCGATGAACTTCCCGATCTACGCCTCGACGATGGCGCTGGAGTTCGGTCGCCAGGCCGACGGCTTCGGCCTGCTCAGCTCGATCATCGCGATCGGGTCGCTGGCCGGAGCGCTCATGGCCGCGCGCCGCGATCGCGCCCGGCTGCGGGTCGTGATCGCCGCCGCCGGCGCCTTCGCGGTGATCGCCTTCCTGTCGTCGCTCATGCCCAGCTACACGCTGTACGCGATCGTCATCGTGGGCATCGGCTTCGCCACCGTGACGCTGCTGACGACCGCCAACGGCTACGTGCAGACGAGCACGCCCGCCGATGTGCGCGGGCGCGTCATGGCGATCTACATGGCGATCCTCATGGGCGGCACCCCGATCGGCGCCCCGATCGTGGGCTGGGTGGCCGCCGAGTGGGGCCCGCGCGCCGCCATCAACGTCGGCGCGGTGGGCGGGCTGGTCGCGTGCCTGATCGGCCTCGGCTGGATGCTCGCATCCGGGCGCGTGCACCGGCGCAAGCTGTCGTTCTCGATCGACGAGACCGTGTCGATCCCAGTGGTGCGGCCCGGCCCCGAGCAGTTCAGCGACGAGATCGCGAACACCACGCCGATCCCGATCGTCCCCGACCCCGACGCGGACCCGGACGGGGGCGCCGCCGCCCCGCTCCGGTAGGGCGCCGCCGGCTCCGGTAGGGTTCCCCGCTCCGGTAGGTTCCCCGCTCCGGTAGGGTTTTCGCGCCCCCGCGCGAAAGGACACCGATGCCCCAGTTCGACCTGCCGCTGGACCGGCTGCGCGAGTATCGCGCGGAGCACGAGGCCCCGGCCGACTTCGACGACTTCTGGCTCGCGACGCTCTCCGCCTCGCGCGAGCGCGGGTGGGAGCCGATCGTCGCGCCGGTGGACAGCGGGCTCACCCTCGTCGAGACGAGCGACGTGACGTTCGCCGGGTTCGCGGGCGACCCGATCCGCGCCTGGTGGCACCGCCCCGCCGATCGCGCGCCGATCGGCGTCGTGGTCGAGTTCCTGGGCTACAGCCTCGGCCGCGGCCTGCCGCACCAGCAGCGCGAGTGGCCGCTGGCCGGCTACGCGCACCTGCTCGTCGACTCGCGCGGTCAGGGCTACGCCCTCGCGCATCCGGGTGCCACCGCCGACCCGCACGGCAGCGGCGGATCGGCGGTTCCCGGTCAGATGACGCGCGGCATCGAGCATCCCGAGACGTACTACTACCGGCGCCTGTACACGGATGCGGCGCTCGCGGTCGACGTCGCCCGTGGGCTCGCCGGCGCCGACGTGCCGCTGTTCGTTGCGGGCGCGAGCCAGGGCGGCGCGCTCACGATCGCGGCCGCCGCGCTCGACGCCCTCGCCGGCCGCGGGCGGCTCGCCGGCGCGCTGCCCGACGTGCCGTTCCTGTGCGATTTCCCGCGCGCGACCACGCTGGTCGACTCGTTCCCGTACGGCGAGATCGTGACCTACCTCGCGACATTCCGCGATCGCGTGGCGCAGACGTTCCGCACGCTGTCGTACTTCGACGGCGTGCACCTGGCGGCCCGCGCGCAGGCGCCGGCCCTGTTCTCGACCGCGCTGATGGATGAGATCTGCCCGCCGTCGACCGTGTTCGCCGCCTTCCACGCGTGGGGATCGGAGGACCGGTCGATCGAGGTCTACCCGTTCAGCGGACACGAGGGCGGCGGGGTCCACCATCGCGCGGCGCAGCTGCGCTGGCTGCGCGACCGCGTGGGGTGATCGCGGCGCCCGGTCGCGATCTCGGCTCCGAAGCGCGGAGTCGAGCCCGACGGGTCACGCCTCGGGTGCCGGGTGCGGCCACCGCTCATCGACCGGAGCGCGAAGCGCGGAGCGGAGACGGGTCGAGCGCAGCGCCGAAGGCGCGGAGTCGAGACCGACGGGGCAACGGCTCGCGTGCCGGGTGCGGCCACCGCTCATCGACCGGAGCGCGAAGCGCGGAGCGGAGACGGGTCGAGCGCAGCGCCGAAGGCGCGGAGTCGAGACCGACGGGTCACGGCTCGGGGATGCGGAGGAGCGCGCCCTCGGCCCGGCAGGTGGCGGCCGCGATGCGCAGCGCGCGGTCGAGCACGGCCGGCCAGTCGGGGTTCTCGTCCGCCGCGAGCGCGGCCACGAAGGTCGCGAACATCGCGTCGCCGGCGCCCATCGTGTCGACGATCGGCCCCGGCAGGTCGGCGACCGGTCGCGTGATCTCGCTCTCGGCGGTGAGGAGGGTGGCGCCGCGCGCGCCGCGCGTGGCGAGCACGGCCGGCACGGCGTCTGCGCGCAGGCCGGCCGCGAGCTCATCGACCGATCCGAGGTGCAGCAGCGCCGCGTCGTCCTCGCCCACCTTCACGAACGCCGCACGCTCCGCCAGGCGCGAGAAGCCGTCGACGAAGCGGTCGCGGTCGTGCAGCATGCCGGCGCGCGGATTCGGGTCGATCGCGAGTCGCGCGCCCGCCAGCGCGCGATCGAATTCGCCCACCTGATCGATCGAGTCGAACGCGACGCAGCTGAGCGCCACGAGCGGCGCATCAGCGATCCTCGCCATCGCCTCGTCGCCGAACGCGATGTGCCGGCGCCAGGCCGCCTCGTTGAACACGTACTGCGGCTCCCCGTCGACCCGCGTGCTGACGGCCCGGGCCGTGCCGTGCGGCGCGGGCGAGGCGATCAGCTCGACCCCATGGCCCGAGAGGACGTCGCGGATCCGATCGCCCGGCTCGTCGTCCCCCACCATCGCGACGAGCGAGGTGGGCACGCCCAGCCGCGCAGCGCCCACCGCCGCGTTGAGGGCCGCGCCGCCGACGAACTCGCGCACTCCGTCGTCGTCGCGGATCTCATCGATGAGCGCGTCGCCGACCACCACGATCCGGTTCATGCACCCGATCGTATGCCCCACTCCCGGCCTCCCCGGTTTCCCGCGAGACTGCATCTTTGCGCCGAAACCCTGGCGCAACGCCACCCTCTCGGCGCAAAGATGCAGTCTCGGCGTGAAGATGCCCTGTCACCGGGCCGGGGGAGCAACCCGCCCGGGAGCAACCCGGGAGCAACCCGCCCGGGGTCAGCGGGCGAGGACGAGCTGGAGCTGCTCGATGGCCCAGTCGATCTCCGTCGCGCGGATCACCAGCGGGGGCGCGATGCGGATCGTCTGGCCGTGCGTGTCCTTCACGAGCACGCCGCGGGCGAGCAGCGCCTCGGCCACCTCGCGGCCGGTCCCGACGGCCGGGTCGATGTCGACACCGGCCCACAGGCCGGCCCGCCGGTACCCGGTGACGCCGTGCCCCACCAGCGCGTCGAGGCGCTCGCCGAGGTGATCGCCGAGCGACGCGGCGCGCTCCTGGAACCGCCCGTCGCGCAGCAGCTCGACCACCCGCAGCCCCACGGCGGCCGCGAGCGGGTTGCCGCCGAACGTCGAGCCGTGCTCGCCGGGGCGCAGCACGCCGAGCACGTCCTCGTCGGCCACGACCGCCGAGACCGGCAGGATCCCGCCGCCGAGCGCCTTGCCCAGCAGGTACACGTCGGGGACGACGCCCTCGCGATCGCACGCGAAGGTCGCGCCCGTGCGGCCGAGGCCCGACTGGATCTCGTCGGCGATGAAGAGCACGTTGCGCTCGGTCGTGAGCCGGCGCACCTCGCGCAGGTACCCGTCGGGCGGGATGATCACGCCGCCCTCGCCCTGGATCGGCTCGATGAGCACCGCGACGGTGTCGTCGTCGATCGCGGCGGCCAGCGCGTCGGCGTCGCCGTACGGCACCGCAGTGAAACCGGGCGCGTACGGCCCGAAGTCGCCCCGGGCCTCGGGGTCGTCGCTGAACCCGACGATCGTCGTCGTGCGGCCGTGGAAGTTCCCGTGCGCCACGACGATCCGGGCGCGGTCGGCGGCGACCCCCTTGACGCGGTAGCCCCACGCGCGGGCGACCTTGATGCCGGTCTCGACGGCCTCGGCGCCCGTGTTCATCGGCAGCACGAGATCCTTGCCGCACAGCTCGGCCAGCGCGGCCGCGAACGGCTCGAGCCGATCGGAGCGGAAGGCGCGGCTCGTCAGGGTCACGCGGTCCAGCTGCTCCTTGGCGACCTGCACGAGCTCGGGGTGGCCGTGCCCGAAGTTGAGCGCCGAGTACCCGGCGAGCAGATCGAGGTAGCGCTTGCCGTCGACGTCCGTCACCCACGCGCCCTCGGCGGACGCGATCGTGACGGGAAGCGGGTGGTAGTTGCGGGCGACGTGCGGCTCGGCGCTCATCGCGCACCGCCGCGCAGCTCGAGCGTGCAGCACTTGATGCCGCCGCCGCCGAGCAGCAGCTCCGACAGGTCGACGAGCACCGGGTTGTAGCCGCGCTCGCGCAGCTGCTCGGCGAAGCCCGTGGCGCGCGGCGACAGGAACACGTTGCGGCCGTCGCTGGCCGAGTTCAGGCCGAACACCGCGCCGTCGGCGTCAGCGACCCGGATCGCGTCGGGGAAGCGGCGCTCGAGCTCGGCGCGGCTGGCGTCGTCGAACGCGCCGGGCAGGTACGCGATCGTCGGCGTCTGGCCCGGCTCGACCACGGGGTCGAGCACGCTCAGCGCGGTGTCGAGGTGGTAGAAGCGCGGGTCGACGAGCGTGAGGGAGACGACCTCGCGATCGAAGATGCGCGCGATCTCGCGGTGGCTGTCGTCGGTCGATCGGAAGCCGCGACCGGCGAGGATCACGTCGCCCGCGAGCAGGAAGTCGCCCTCGCCCTCGTTGGTGAACTCCGGCTCGACCACGCGGAAGCCGTGCTCGCGCGCCCAGGCGATGAACGCGGGCTCCTCACCCTGGCGCTCCTCGAAACGGAACCGCGGCGCGTAGAAGACACCGTCGATCACGAAGCCGCCGTTGGCGGTGTAGACCATGTCGGGCAGGCCCGGCACCGGGTCGATCAGCTCAACCTCGTGGCCCAGCTCGAGGTAGGTGTCGTACAGCTTCTGCCACTGCTGCACCGCGCGCGCGGTGTCGGTGGGGTTCGCGGGCTCCATCCAGGGGTTGATGGAGTACGAGACTGTGAAGTACTCGGGCCGGCACATCAGGTAGCGGCGCTTGTGCTGAACGCGCTCGGCCGCCGAGATCGGTGCAACGGACATCTGGGACATGGATCGCTCCTCGCCGTGAAACGGGTGGCGGACGCTGTCCTCGGGCATTGCGGAGTGACTCAACACCTACGCGAATGCACGCCGGGAACATTGTGCCACGCGCCCCCGGCGCTGCCTGGGCGGACGCGCAAAGCCCCCCTCCCGCCCCGCCATCGCGCCCGTCCGAGCGCACCGGGGATCGCGCCGGGGATCGCACCGGGGATCGCGCCGGGGCAGAACTCCCCGCGCCGCCACCGCCCGCGCCGCGAGCCCGCGGGCCGCCACCCCATAGGATGCCGATCATGGCGGAGGGGGAAACCGCCGGGGCCGCGCGCACGACGGCACCGGCGGGGGCGAGCGGCGCGGTCACGCGACGCTCCGCCCGCGTCCTCGCCCGGCAGGCGGCCAGCAGGGTGCCGACCCGCTACCTCACGGCGATCGTGACGGGCCTGTTCCTCGCGGCGACGGCCGCGTTCGGCGGCCTCGCCGACGCGCCCCCGGAGCCCGCCCCGGCCCCCGCGAAGGTGGGCCTCGACGAGGCGTACGACACCGGCCGCTACACCGTCACGTTCCGGCACGCGGTGATCGTCGACGAGGTGGGCGACGTGGGCGTGTACCCCGAGGAGGGCGAGCGCACCCTGGTCCTCATCGCCGATGTCACGCCGGCCGGGCCGGACCCGATCACCTACGCCGAGCTCATGACCACGTTCGCGGGCGAGGAGCTGCCGGTCGACGAGTACACGGGCGACGTGTCGATGCAGGGCAGCCGGTACGACGATCAGGTCCTCTCCCCCGCTCTGCAGCCGCACGTGACCACCCCGCTCGTGCTCGCGTGGGCCGTGCCGGAGGAGCGCTACGCGGCGGGCGACGTGATCACGTTCACGCTGCGGGACCAGCGCCACCAGGAGCTGTCGTTCCTCGGCGCCGGCACGTACTGGGAGGAGACGGGCGAGACCGCGATCGTCACGCTCGAGATCGAGGACCTCGACGCATGACACCGCGCATCCGCTCCGCCCTCTCGTGGCTCACCGCCGCCGCGCTCGTCGTCGCGGGCTGGCTGATCGTGCAGGCGGCGCCCGGCGATGACGTGTACTGGGAGACCTTCTACCGGAACGTGTCGGTGGGCGAGGACGCCGAGATCGCGATGGCCCGCGTCAGCGTGCTGGACATCCGCGCGGCCGAGGCCGTGAGCGATTCGAGCGGTTGGGAGAGCGACGTCGAGGGCAGCAGCGGCAACGACAGCGTGTGGATCCTGCTCGACCTGCGCGTCGAGGGCCGCTACACCTCGCCCGCCGACGACACGACGACGCCCGAGGAGTACCGCGACATCGCGTACTTCGCCACGGACGCGCTGGAGGCGGGCGGCGACACGTTCAGCCCGAGCGAGCGACCGCAGGACAGCTTCGGCGGCTACGGGGAGGGCTTCGCACTCGGGAAGGCCAAGACGGGCACCTACGCCTACGAGGTGCCCGCATCGGTCCTCGATCTCGCCCGCGCCCGCGTCGTGCTGGCGCAGCCGCTACAGGCGTCGATGCAGGAGGCGATCGCGGTGGAGTTCGATCCGCGCGCGCTCGAGCTGCGCCCGCACGCCGAGGTGCTCGACACGGTCGAGGAGCCGGCCCGATGATCGCCGCCGTCCTCGACATGCTCCGCACGGCGGGGCTGATCCTGCTGCGGCGCGGCTGGCTGATGGCGCTCATCTACGCCGCCGGCGCCGTCGCCAACTACGCCCTGATCCAGGGCATCGGCCGCCTCGGCGCGTACAGCGACATCGGCGGCCTGCTGCTGATGCCGCTGCCGATCCTCGCCCACATGTTCGCGATCGTCGGCATGCTGCTCGTCGCGCGCGCGGAGCTGCGGTACCTCGGGCGGATCGCGCCGCTTCCCGCCGATCGGCGCGAGCGCCGTGCCGCGCTCGGGCGCGCCCTGCTCGGCGGCATCGTGCCGTTCTTCACCTTCTACCTCGCGTGGGGGTACCTCGCGAACGACTGGGCCGACTACCTCAACGTGGCGCTGCTCGAGCGCGAGACGGTCGGCTGGATGGATCTCGCCACGTGGCAGGAGGCCGGCGGCGGCGAGTACGTGCCGCGCGAATGGGGTTTCGAGGTGGGCGAGGTCGCGGTCAGCCCGCTCTCGGTCGGCATCCTCGTCGGCGCCTTCGCGCTGAAGTGGGCGCTCGCTCGCTGGGGCGGCCGGTTCGGTGCGTGGGCGACGGCCGCCTCGATCTACCTCGAGGGCCTGTGGGTGCTCATCTCGGCGCTGATCCTGGCCGACCTCGTCGCGGTGTTCACGGCGTGGGTCGACTCGCGCGCGGCGATGGTGTGGCTGCACGACATCACCGCGTGGATCGCGCAGTTCCTCGCGCCGCTCGCGTGGGCGTGGGAGTCGCTGCTGTGGCTCGTGGAGCAGGCCGGCGTCGTGCTGCTCCTGCCCGCCGCGTGGCTCGCGATCGCCGGCACCGTCTACGGCCAGGCGGTCAAGCCGCAGGCGCCGCAGCTGGCCGGCCGGGTCGCGGAGCGCTGGCGCCGCCTGGACGGCACCGTGAAGCGCTGGCTGCTGCAGCTGTGGGCGCAGATCGCCGGCCGGTTCACGCCGCTGTGGAACGCGATCCTGCTGGCCTGGCGCGCCGGGCCCGTGCTGATCGCCTCCTACGCCTTCCTCAACACCCTCGTCGACCCGATCGGCCCCTACCTCTCCCGGCTGTCGGTGTGGCTGTGGGGACCGCACGCGGTCGACTTCTGGCGGCAGTGGACGCCGCTGGTCGACGTGCTGCCCTCGATGGTCCTCGAGACGGTCACGATCGCCCTGGCCGCCGCCGCGTACGACGCGGTCCTCCAGATGTGGGCGCTGCGCGAGGCGGCGGCCGGCCGCCCCCTGCCGTCGAGCGCTCCGCTGCCGGCCGACGTCCCGCCGCGACCGTCGCTCCCCGGCGACGCCGCCCCGGGCGACGCTCCCGGCGACGGCCCCGCTCCGGGCGCCGCCGACCCCGCGGGCGATGGCCCCGCGCCCGCGCTGCCCCCGGGCGCGCCGATCCCGCTGCGCCCGCCCGCGACCGGCTGAGCCGTCAGATGACGTCGCGGAAGGTGGCGTCGGGGTGGCCGAAGCGGTGCGCCGTGATCGAGATCGCCTGCTCGCGCAGGAAGGGCAGCAGCTCGATGCGCCCGGCGGTCGTCACCTCGCCGGCGTAGATCGCGAGGTCGGGGTCACCCGCGACCGCGAGCGCAAGCTCGCGATGCAGCGCGCGCACGGTGTCGCGCGGACCGACCAGGCGCACGCGCGGCGGCCGCGCGGTGAGCACGGGATCGACGAGCTCGACGATCGCGTCCTCGGCGTCACCGGCGCCCTCCGGCTCGGGGGCCGGCGCGGCCGGCTCCGGCGCGGCGTCGTCAACGGGCACGGGAGTCGCCATCCGCTCGATCCACTCCGCGTCGGTCTCGACCGACACCGGGATCCGCAGGTCGCCCAGCACGCGGCGCACGGCCGCCGGCAGGCCGACGGGCGTCGAGAGCGTGAACCGCCCGCCGGTGCGCAGCCCGGCGATCACGACCCGCAGCACCTCCTGCCACGCGGCGTCGGCCGTCGCCCGGACGGCGACGGGCACGGGCCGGTAGCGAAACAGGTTGCGCTCCACCCGCAGGCCCGTCACGTCCTTGACTCGGCCGAACTCGCGGTCCCACGCGACGGCGTCCGAGAGCGCGGCGCGGCGCAGCCAGTCGAACTCGTCGTAGCTCAGCGACGGCTGGGCGGCCTCGATCACCGCCACGAGCCGCGTGTCGAGGCCGCGCAGGTGCAGGTTCCGCCCGCCGGGGACGCCGGTCGTCGCGTGCCACTCGCCCAGGCCGATCAGGTGGTTCGGCCCGCCCGCCTTGGCCCCCGTGCCCACCGACGATCGCTTCCATCCGCCGAACGGCTGCCGCTGCACGATCGCCCCCGTCGTGCCGCGGTTGACGTACAGGTTCCCGGCCTCCACGCGCGCCAGCCAGCGGGCGAGATCGTCGGGATCCTGCGTGTACAGCCCCGCCGTGAGCCCATAGTCCACGGCGTTCTGCAGCCGGATCGCCTCGTCCAGGTTCGGCGCGTACATGATGCCCAGCACGGGCCCGAAGAACTCCTCGGTGTGGAAGCGCGAGCCCGGCTTGACGCCCACGCGGATGCCGGGCGTCCACAGCCGCCCGTCGCCGTCGGGCAGCTGCCGCGGCGCGACCAGCCACTCCTCCCCCGGCTCCAGCGTCGTGAGGGCCCACGCGAGCTTGCCCTGCGGCGGCTCGATGACCGGTCCGATCTCGCTGAGCGGGTCGGACGGCCAGCCCACGCGCAGCGATCGGGTGGCGTCGACCAGCTGCCGGGCGAAGCGCTTGGAGCGACCGACCGGCCCGACGAGGATCGCGAGCGACGCGGCCGAGCACTTCTGCCCCGCGTGGCCGAAGGCGCTGCGCACGAGGTCGGCGACGGCCAGGTCGAGATCCGCCGACGGCGTGACGATCATCGCGTTCTTGCCGCTCGTCTCGGCCTGGATCGGCAGGTCCGGGCGCCAGCTGCGGAACAGCGCGGCCGTCTCCCAGGAGCCCGTGAGGATGACGCGATCGACCGCGTCGTGCGTGATCAGCTCGCGGCCGAGCTCGCCCTCGTCGATGTCGACGAGCGCGAGCAGCTCGCGCGGCACCCCGGCCTCCCACAGCGCCTCCGCGACGACCGCGGCGCTGCGGCGCGCCTGCGGGGCGGGCTTGAACACCACGCCGGAGCCCGCCGCGAGCGCCGCCAGCACGCCCCCGGCGGGGATCGCGATCGGGAAGTTCCAGGGCGGGGCCACGACGGTCACGCGCGACGGCTCGAACCGCGCGCCGGGGACCGCGTCGAGCTCCGCGGCGCTCGCGGCGTAGTAGCCGGCGAAGTCGACGGCCTCGCTGACCTCGACGTCGGCCTCGGCGAACACCTTGCCGGTCTCGGCGGCGGCCACCTCGATGAGCTCCGCGCGGTGCGCCTCGAGCACGCGCGCGGCCCGGCGCAGCAC
>Ga0182749_1000582_pt1 | contig 32635 bp, 29 predicted proteins | sample eDN3rd37CKraftMG_FD_128875 | JGI IMG/M metagenome (GOLD analysis project Ga0182749, IMG submission 128875) | Enriched Miracle-Growth compost microbial communities from Emeryville, California, USA - eDNA 3rd pass 37_C Kraft MG (version 2) (version 2) ...
CGCGTCGGCGGCGCTGCCGCCCTCGCGCAATATCGTGCGTCCCGCCTCGGCCGCGCGCGGATCAGCGGCGGAGACCATGCCGTCCTTCGCAAGGGCGACGACGGGGGCGAGGAGGAGCGAAAGGAGGAGGAGGAGACGGGTCAGCATGACGCGACGTTTAGAGGCAATCGGGCCCCGGTGGAAACACCCCCGCGCCGCAAAATGCCCGGAGGCTGCTAGAGAAAGCGCGCGAGCGCGCTTTCCAACCACGCTTCGCATCGCCGCGACCTTGGGCTCCTGCGCCCCTCCCCCTCCTAGACTCCGCCGCCGACCGCCTCGGCCAGCGTCGCAAAGCCCTCGCGCTCGACAAGGCGACCCAGCCCCTTCACGATCCGCCGCGCCAGCCCCGGCCCGTCATAGACCATCGCGCTGTAGAGCTGGACGAGGCTCGCCCCCGCCCTGATCCGCGCGAAGGCATCCTCGGCCGAGGCGATGCCGCCCGCCGCGACCAGCGGCAGCGCGCCGCCCGTCGCCACGCGGAAATCACGCAGCCGGGCAAGCGCCAGGTCCTTGAGCGGCGCGCCCGAAAGCCCCCCCGCCTCGCCCGCCAGCCGCGAGCGCAGCGGCGGGCGCGATATCGTCGTGTTGGCGACGATCAGCGCGTCGATCCCCCGCCCGATCGCCACCGCCGCGATATCGTCGATGTCGGCCGGCTCCAGATCGGGCGCGATCTTCAGGAACACCGGCGTCCGGCGTGGCCCGCGCGCCTCGATCACGCCCGCCAGCAGTTCGTCGAGCGCGGCGCGCGACTGGAGCGCGCGCAGGCCCGGCGTGTTGGGCGAGGAGATGTTGACCGTCAGATAATCGGCGACCGGCGCCATCACCCGCGCGCCCTTGGCGTAATCGGCGACGCGATCGGCCGAATCCTTGTTCGCGCCGATGTTCACGCCGACGATGCCGGGCCGCTCCCGCCGTTTCAGCAGCCGCTCGAACGCGGCGGCCTGCCCGCCATTGTTGAAACCCATGCGATTGATGACCGCGCGGTCCTCGGCCAGCCGGAAGAGGCGCGGGCGCGGATTGCCGTCCTGCGGATAGGGGGTGAGCGTGCCCACCTCGACGAAGCCGAAGCCCAGCGCGAGCATCGCGTCGGGCACCTGCGCATCCTTGTCGAACCCCGCCGCAAGGCCGACCGGATTGGGAAAATCGATCCCCGCGACGCGGATGGCGAGGCGCGGATCGGGCACGGGCCGCGCGCGGGAGGGACGGAGCCGGAGCGCCCGGATCGTCGCGCGGTGCGCGCGCTCGGCCTCGAGGCGGAAGATCAGCGGGCGCAGGAGCGGATAGAGGGACATGCCCCGCCCGATAGCGGCTCGGCCGGCGCGCGTCATGCCCCCCCCGCCGCCCGGCTCCGCGCCCGATCGTTGCGCCGACGTCGATTCCCTCCGATGCAGCATGGCGCCCATGCGCTAACGGCCCGCCCGCGACCCGAAGCCCCCCTGCCGCGAGGCGGGGGGGGCTTTACCTGCGGGCCTGGATCGCCGGGCGGATCGCCCCGCTGGGGTTGACCGGCGGCCTCCCTGCCCCCAAATGGCAATCGGAACGAATCAATCCGATTTGAAGCTGGAGCCATGCGCCTCTCGAACCTCGCCGATTATGCGGTCGTGATGCTTTCCGCCGCCGCCCGCCGCGCCAATGCCGGCGAGGAGGAGGCGCGGCTGAGCGCGGCCCTGCTCGCCGAGGAGACGGGCGTGCCGCTCCCCACCGCGCAGAAGCTGATGGGCCGCCTTGCCGGCGCGGGCCTGCTCACCTCGGCGCGCGGCGCGGGCGGCGGCTTCCGCCTCGCTCGCGATCCCGCCCGGATCAGCCTGGCCGAGATCATCGAGGCGGTGGAAGGCCCGATCGCCATGACCTCGTGCATCGAGGAAGGTCGCCACGATTGCGGGCTGGAGGAGGCGTGCCGGGTGCGTCCGCACTGGTCGGCGGTGAACAATGCTGTAAAGGGCGCGCTGGGCGGTGTCAGCCTCGCCACGCTGGCGGCCGCCCCGCAACCCACCGGGATCATGTCATGAGCGAAGTCAGGAACCGCGAAGCCTTCGACGCGGCGCAGAAGGCGTCGACCTACGAATGGGGCTTCACCAGCGATATCGAGCAGGATTTCGCGCCCAAGGGGTTGAGCGAGGACACCGTCCGCTTCATCTCGGCCAAGAAGAACGAGCCGGAATGGATGCTCGAATGGCGGCTGAAGGCGTTCCGCCTGTGGCTGACGATGGCCGCGCCCGACTGGGCGAAGCTCAACGTCCCGCCGATCGACTATCAGGACGCTTATTATTATGCGGCCCCCAGGGCGAAGCCGACGCTGAAGTCGCTCGACGAGCTGGACCCGGAAATCCTGCGCACCTACGAGAAGCTGGGCATCCCGATCGAGGAGCAGAAGGTGCTCGCCGGCGTCGAGGGCGCGCGCAAGGTGGCGGTCGACGCGGTGTTCGACAGCGTGTCCGTCGCCACCACCTTCCGCGAGGAATTGAGCCGGGCGGGCGTCATCTTCCTCTCGATTTCCGAGGCGATCCGCGAGCATCCCGAGCTGGTCAGGAAATGGCTCGGCAAGGTGGTGCCCACGCATGACAATTATTTCGCGACACTCAACAGCGCGGTCTTTTCCGACGGCACCTTCGTCTATGTGCCGGAAGGCGTGCGCTGCCCGATGGAGCTTTCCACCTATTTCCGCATCAACGCCGCCAATACCGGCCAGTTCGAGCGCACGCTGATCATCGCCGACAAGGGAGCCTATGTCTCCTATCTGGAAGGCTGCACCGCCCCCCAGCGCGACGAGAACCAGCTTCACGCCGCCGTGGTCGAGCTGGTCGCGCTCGACGATGCCGAGATCAAATATTCCACCGTCCAGAACTGGTATCCCGGCGACGAGAACGGCAAGGGCGGCATCTACAATTTCGTCACCAAGCGCGCGCTGTGCCAGGGCCGGAACAGCAAGGTGAGCTGGACGCAGGTGGAGACGGGCAGCGCCATCACCTGGAAATATCCCTCCTGCGTGCTGGCGGGGGAGAACAGCGTCGGCGAATTTTATTCGGTGGCGGTGACGAACAATTACCAGCAGGCCGATACCGGCACGAAGATGATCCACCTCGGCAAGGGATCGCGATCGACGATCGTGTCGAAGGGGATTTCGGCGGGCAAGTCGAACAACACCTATCGCGGGCTGGTGCGCGTCGGCCCGACGGCGGAGGGCGTGCGCAACTTCACCCAGTGCGATTCGCTGCTGCTGGGCGACAAATGCGGCGCGCACACCGTGCCCTATATCGAGGTGCGCAACCCCTCGGCCCAGATCGAGCATGAGGCGACCACCTCGAAGATTTCGGACGACCAGCTTTTCTACGCGATGCAGCGCGGGCTCGATCAGGAGCAGGCGGTGGCGCTGATCGTCAACGGCTTCGCCAGGGAGGTGCTCCAGCAGCTCCCGATGGAATTCGCGGTCGAGGCGCAGAAGCTGCTCGGCATTTCGCTGGAGGGGAGCGTTGGGTGATCCTTTCGCCGTCATCCCCACAAAGGCGGGGATCCATAAACTCAAAGGCCGGGAAATACGGATTCCCGCCTGCGCGGGAATGACGATGTGACAATGCTCAAGATTGAAAACCTCCACGCCACGGTCGACGACAAGCCGATCCTCAAGGGGCTGACGCTCTCGCTGAACCCCGGCGAGATCCATGCGATCATGGGGCCGAACGGGGCGGGCAAGTCCACGCTCTCCTACGTGCTGGGCGGGCGGCCGGGCTATGAGGTGACGGAAGGCTCCGTGACCTTCGACGGCGCCGACCTGCTGGCCATGGCGCCGCATGAGCGCGCCGCCGCCGGGCTCTTCCTCGGCTTCCAGTATCCGGTCGAGATACCGGGCGTCTCCAACGTCCAGTTCCTGCGCGAGGCGCTGAACGCGCAGCGCAAGCAGCGTGGCGAGGAGCCGCTGTCGGGCGGCGCCTTCCTGAAGGTCGCCAAGGCGCAGGCCGACGGGCTGGGGCTCTCGATGGACATGCTGAAGCGCCCGGTGAATGTCGGCTTCTCGGGCGGCGAGAAGAAGCGCAACGAGATGGTGCAGATGGGGATCATCGATCCGAAGCTCGCCATCCTCGACGAGACCGACAGCGGCCTCGACATCGACGCGCTGCGCGTGATCGGCGAGGGGATCAACCGGATCATGCGCAAGCCCGACAAGGCGGTGCTGCTGATCACGCACTATCAGCGGCTGCTCGACTATGTGCGCCCCGATTTCGTGCATGTGCTGGCCGCCGGGCGGATCGTCCGCTCGGGCGGGCCGGAGCTGGCGCACGAGCTGGAGCGCGAAGGCTATGGAGCGCTGGCGGCATGATGCTGGCCTTGCCCTCGACGCGCGAGGAGGCGTGGCGCTGGTCCGACCTGTCGGCGCTCCCGGCGCTCGCGGCCGCCGGGCATGAAGGCGGGCCGGTCGATGCCGATGCGCTCTGGATCGGCGGCGACGAGGGCGCGCGGCTGCTGTTCGTCGACGGGCGGCTCGACCGCGACCGCAGCCGGCCCGGCCCGCTGCTCACCGGCGCGGTGGACGCGGCGAGCGCCCATCCGCTCGGCCGCCTCGCGACCGGCGAGGGCTGGACGCTGGCGCTCGGCCGCGACCATGCGGCGCCGGGGCTGATCGAGATCGTCCATGTCGCGACCGGCGGCGCCAGCCATCTCCCCGCGCGCATCGCGCTGGACGAGGATGCGCAGGCGTCGATCGTCGAGACATTCGTGGGCGACGGCTGGGCGAACCGGCTGACGCGGATTTCACTGGGCAAGGCGGCGCGGCTGATGCGCGCGGTGCGGCTGCGCCAGGCGTCGGGCTTCACCTCGCTGCGCGACGAGGCGGAGCTGGGGCGGGGCGCGAGCCTCGTCACCACCATGCTTGGCGCGGGTGGTGCGGGCACGCGGATCGACGCGGCGGTGACGCTGGCGGACGCGGGCGCCTATGCCGAGATCGGCGGCGCGCTGCTGGCGCGGGGCGAGCAGCGCCATGATGCCGCGATCGTCGTGCGCCATGCCGCGCCGGGCGGCAGCAGCCGCCAGCTCTGGCGCGCCGTCGCCGATGACAGCGCGGCCGCCAGCCTCGCCGCACGGGTCGAGGTGGCACGTGACGCGCAGCAGACCGACGGCGAGCAATCGCTGCGCGGCCTGCTTCTCAAGCGCTCCGCGACGGTCAACCTGAAGCCGGAGCTGGAGATTTTCGCCGACGACGTGAAATGCGCGCACGGCGCGACGGTGGGCGAGCTGGACGCGCGCGCGCTCTTCTATCTGGAATCGCGCGGCATCCCCCCGCAGCGCGCCCGCGCGATGCTGACCCGCGCCTTCGTCGCCGACGCGCTCGACCGGATCGGGGACGAGACGGTGCGCGACGCCTTCGCGGCGGATGCTAACCGCTGGCTGGGAGAGGCATGATGGCGACGCTCGCCCCCTCCCTCGCCACCCGGCCGCTCGACCTGCTGAGCGATTTCCCCGCAATCCCCGAGGGCTGGGCCTATCTCGACACCGCGGCGACGGCGCAGAAGCCGCGGCCGGTGATCGATGCGATCGCGCGCGCATATGGCGAGACCTACGCCACCGTCCATCGCGGCGTCTATGCGCGCTCGGCCGACATGACGATCGCCTATGAGGCGGCGCGCGAGCGGGTGGCGCGCTTCATCGGCGCGCGCGCGGCCGACGAGATCGTCTTCGTGCGCGGCGCGACCGAGGGGATCAACCTCGTCGCGCAGACATGGGGGCAGGCGAAGCTGAAGGCGGGCGACCGCATCCTGCTTTCGATGCTGGAGCATCATTCGAACATCGTGCCGTGGCAATTGCTGCGCGATCGCACCGGCATCGGGATCGACGTCGCCCCGCTCACCGCCGACGGGCGGATCGACCTCGACGCGGTGGAGCGGATGCTCACGCCGGCGCACAAGCTGGTCGCGCTGGCCCATGTCTCGAACGTGCTGGGATCGATCCTCGACGCGCGGCGCGCCGCCGATCTGGCGCACCGGGTGGGCGCGAAGCTGCTGCTCGACGGGTGCCAGGCGGTGCCGCGCCTCGCCGTCGACATGGCGGCGCTCGATTGCGATTTCTACGTCTTTTCGGGGCACAAGCTCTATGGGCCGACCGGCATCGGCGTGCTCTGGGCGCGTGGCGAGCTGCTCGACGCGATGCCGCCCTGGCAGGGCGGCGGCGCGATGATCGACAAGGTGACGTTCGCGCGCACCACCTACGCCCCGCCGCCCGCGCGGTTCGAGGCGGGGACGCCGCACATCGTCGGCGCGCTCGGCCTTCACGCCGCGATCGATTATGTCGACGCGATCGGGCTGGACGCGATCCACGCGCACGAGACCGCGCTGGTCCGCGCGACGCGCGAGGCGCTGGGCGGGATCAACAGCGTGCGCCTGTTCGGGCCCGAGGATGCCGCCGGCATCGTCAGCTTCGCGGTCGAGGGGGTGCATCCGCACGACATCGGCACCATATTGGACGAAAGCCGGGTGGCGATCCGCGCCGGCCACCATTGCGCCCAGCCGCTGATGGAGCATCTGGGCGTTCCGGCCACCGCGCGGGCGAGCTTCGGGGTCTATAATGGCGCGGCCGACGTCGCCGCCCTGGTGCGCGGGGTCGAACGCGTGACGAGGATATTCGCGCAGGGATGAGCATGAACGAGCAGACGCAGATCAGGACCGAGGAAGTCGACGCCGTCACCCCGCCGCCCCGCGCGCGGGTGGAGGACGCCGTGGAGAGCAAGGCGGCCCCCGCCACGCGCGAGCGCGACTATCTCGACGGCTTCCTCAAGGCGCAGGCCCCCGCCGCCACCCCCGGCGAGCCGGGCGGCGATGTCTATGAGGCGGTGATCGAGGCGCTCAAGGAGATTTACGATCCCGAAATCCCGGTCAATATCTACGATCTCGGGCTGGTCTACGGTGTCGACGTCACCGGCGACGGCCATGTCGTGGTGACGATGACGCTGACCACGCCGCATTGCCCCGTTGCCGAATCCATGCCCGGCGAGGTGGAACTGCGCGTCGGATCGGTGCCGGGCGTCGGCGTTGCCGAGGTCAACCTGGTCTGGGACCCGCCATGGGATCCGGCGAAGATGTCCGACGAGGCCAAGCTCGAACTGGGGATGCTGTGATGACGGGAACCACGACGCGCGTTCGCCCCGCGGCGCTGATCCTCACCTCCGCCGCCCAGCAGCGGATCGCCAATCTGATGGCGACGGCGCCCGAGGGCGCGGTGGGCGTCAAGCTCTCCACCCCCCGGCGCGGCTGTTCGGGCCTTGCCTATTCGGTCGACTATGTGACCGCGCCCGATCCGATGGACGAGAAGATCGCGACGGCGGGCGGCGATTTCTATGTCGACGCGGGCTCGATCCTCTACCTCATCGGATCGACGATGGACTGGGTGGAGGACGATTTCACCGCCGGCTTCGTCTTCCAGAACCCGAACGCCAAGGGCGCGTGCGGCTGCGGCGAGAGCTTCACCGTCTGAAACGCGGCCCCGCGGCGGTTGCCCCCCCGCCGGCCGCCGGTTAGAGCCGCCCCGACATGCTCCCCGCGCTGCGCCATATCGACACCTGGATCTTCGATCTGGACAACACGCTCTATCCGGCGTCGGCGGACCTGTTCGGGCTGATCGACGTGCGCATGGGGCAATATGTCCAGCGGCTGCTGGGCGTCGATCCGGTCGAGGCGCGGCGCATCCAGAAGGCCCTGTTCCTGGAGCACGGCACCACACTTTCCGGGCTGATGCGCACGCATGACATCGATCCGCACGAATTTCTCGATTATGTCCACGATATCGAGATGGACGCGCTGGCCGAGGACCGGCGGCTGGTGGAGGCGGTGGCGCGGCTGCCGGGGCGCAAGCTGGTCTTCACCAACGGCGACGCGCCCTATGCGCGCCGCGTGCTCACGAAGCTCGGCCTGTCCGAAAGCTTCGAGGCGATCCACGACATCCACGCCTGCGCCTACCGGCCCAAGCCCGATCCGGCGAGCTACGAGGCGATGTGCCGCGCACTCGGCGTCGATCCGGCAAGCGCCCTGTTCGTCGAGGACATGGCCCGCAACCTGAAGCCGGCCAAGGCGCTCGGCATGACGACGGTATGGGTCGACAACGGCTCCGAGCAGGGCGGCCACCAGCATCATCCCGACTATATCGATTACGAGATCGACGATGTCGGCGCCTGGCTCCACGATATATTGGACTCCAGAACATATTGAGGGAATGGATATGAGCGACGATCTGCGGGCAGTGATCGAGGCGGCGTGGGATGCGCGCGACGGCGTCGGCCCGGACACGAAGGGCGAGGTGCGCCAGGCGGTGGACAAGGCGCTGGCTCTGCTCGACGCGGGCGAGGCGCGCGTGGCCGGGAAATCGGGCGACGGCTGGATCGTCAACCAGTGGCTCAAGAAGGCGGTGCTGCTTTCCTTCCGCCTCAACGACAATGTGCTGATCGGCGACGGGCCGGGCGGGGCGAACTGGTGGGACAAGGTGCCCTCCAAATTCACCCATTGGGACGAGGCGCGCTTCCGCGCCGCCGGTTTCCGCGCCGTGCCGGGATCGGTGGTGCGGCAGGGCGCGCATGTCGCCAGGGGCGTCGTGCTGATGCCGAGCTTCGTCAATATCGGCGCCTATGTCGGCGAGGGCACGATGGTCGACACCTGGGCGACGGTGGGAAGCTGCGCCCAGATCGGCCGCAACGTCCACTTGTCGGGCGGCGTCGGCATCGGCGGCGTGCTGGAGCCGTTGCAGGCGAACCCGGTGGTGATCGAGGACGATTGCTTCATCGGCGCGCGTTCCGAGGTGGTCGAGGGCGTGATCGTCGAGCAGGGCGCCGTGCTCGCCATGGGCGTGTTCCTCTCCTCCACCAGCAAGATCGTCGACCGGACGACCGGCGAGGTCTTCGTCGGCCGCGTGCCGGCTTATTCGGTGGTCGTGCCGGGCACGCTGCCGGGCAAGCCGCTGCCCGACGGCACGCCGGGGCCGAACCTCGCCTGCGCCGTCATCGTCAAGCGCGTCGACGCGCAGACCCGCGCCAAGACCGCGATCAACGAGCTGCTGCGCGACTGAACCGCGCGTGGCGCTTGACGGGGCGCCACGGCGCGCCATCTACCTACCGTCGATAGGCTATCGGCTCGGGAGCGGCGGGATGATGCGATGGTGGATGGCGTCGGCGATCGCGGGGCTGGCGGCGATGGCGGCCGGGACGGCGGGCGCGGCGGTGCCCGCGCCGCGCGTATCGATCGCCAGCTTCGAGCAGCTCGCCCAGCCGCTTCCCAGGCCCTATGACGAAAAGGCCGACAAGGCCGCCGCCGACCGCGCCGTCGCCGCCGCGAAGGCGCGGGCGATCGCGGGGCGCAAATTGCTGCTGATCGATCTCGGCGGCAACTGGTGCGCCGATTGCCGCATCCTGGCGGGCGTGATGGACGTGCCCGAGGTCAGGGCCTTCGTGCGGCGCCATTATGAGCTGGTGATGGTCGATGTCGGCCAGTTCGACCGCAACCTGCACATCCCCGCGCGCTACGGCATCACCGATCGGCTGAAGGGCGTGCCCAGCCTGCTTGTCGTCGATCCGCGCACGAACCGGCTGCTCAACCCCGGCCGCACCGCCGCGCTGGCCGATGCGCGCCACCTGACCCCGCAGGCGCTGGCCGACTGGCTGGCGCAATGGGCGCGTTAGGCGTTTTCCAGTCGGGTGGCATCACCTGACGACCCGGAAAATGGGGTAACAACGACTGTTCAGCGCATGTCGCGGTCCGGATGGATCGCGGAAGGCGCTGAAGCTCTCCCGGTCGCTCAGCCCTTGCCGGGCGGGTTGAGCGCGCCGTCGATCAGCTTCTTCGCGCGATCGCCGGTCCAGTCCATCGCGCCGGTGACGCGCCACAATTCCTTGCCGTGCGCGTCGTAGAGGATCGTCGTCGGCAGGTTCTGCACGCCCAGCGCCGCCGCCAGCACGCCGTCCTTGTCCAGATAGGGCTGGAGCGTGTGGAACTTCTCTTTGGCGAAATAGGCCGTCACGTCCTTGCGCCCGCCCATGTCCTGGCTGACCACGATCGTCCGGAAGCGCGCGCCCTCGCGCTTCGCGAGATCGTCGAGCGTCGGCATCTCGCGCACGCACGGCGCGCACCAGGTCGCCCACAGGTTCACCAGCAGCGGCCTGCCCCGGAAGGTGGCGAGCGTCGCGGGCGCGTCCGTCGGCCCCTGGAAGGGGACGGCGGGCGCCGGCTGGCCGACATGGCCGACATCGACCGAGCCGATCGATTCCTTCGGCATCGTGTCGGCTCCTTGCGGCTGACGGGGCGATTGCCTATCGCAGGCGCCGAGCAGGGCGAAGAGGACGATGACGATCAACGGTCGCACGGAAGACTCCAACAAGATGTGGGGCGGGCGCTTCGCCGAAGGGCCCGCCGCGGTGATGCGCGAAATCAATGCCTCCATACCCTTCGACAAGCGGCTTTGGCGACAGGATATTGCGGGATCGAAGGCGCATGTCGCGATGCTGGCCGCCCAAGGCATCGTCAGCCGCGAGGATGCCGCCGCGATCAGCGACGGGCTCGACCGGGTGGCGGCCGAATATGAAGCCGATGGCGTGCCCGAGGATCTGGCGCTGGAAGACATCCACATGGCGACAGAGGCACGGCTGGCCGCGCTGATCGGCCCCGCCGCCGGCCGGCTGCACACCGCGCGCTCGCGCAACGATCAGGTGGCGACCGATTTCCGCCTGTGGGTGCGCGACGCGATCGACGCGGTGGAGGCGGGGCTGAAGGCGCTCCAGATCGCCCTCGTCGCCCGCGCGGACGAGCATGCCGCGAGCGTGATGCCCGGCTTCACCCACCTTCAGGTGGCCCAGCCGGTGACGCTCGGCCACCATTTGATGGCCTATCACGAGATGATCGGGCGCGACCGGTCGCGCTTCGCCGATGCGCGCGCGCGGCTCAACCGCTGCCCGCTGGGATCGGCGGCGCTGGCGGGCACGGGCTTCCCGATCGACCGGGACGCGACCGCGCGGGCGCTGGGCTTCGACGGGCCGACCGCCAATTCGCTCGATTCGGTGTCGGACCGGGACTTCGCGCTCGATTACCTGATGGCGGCGACGCAATGCTCGCTGCACCTTTCGCGGCTGGCGGAGGAGTTCATCATCTGGGCGAGCCAGCCTTATGCCTTCGTCAGCCTGCCCGACGCCTATTCCACCGGCTCGTCGATCATGCCGCAGAAGCGCAATCCCGACGCGGCCGAGCTGGTGCGCGGCCATTCGGGGCGGATCGCGGGATGCATGACCGCGCTCGTCATGACGATGAAGGGCCTGCCGCTCGCTTATTCGAAGGACATGCAGGACGACAAGCCGCCCGTGTTCGAGGCGCACGACCTGCTCGCGCTGTCGATCGCGGCGATGACCGGCATGGTCGGGACGACGCGCTTCATGCCCGAACGGATGCGCGCGGCGGCCGAGGCGGGCTTCTCTACCGCGACCGACCTTGCCGACTGGCTGGTGCGGCAGGCGAACATCCCCTTCCGCGAGGCGCACCACATCACCGGCGCGGTGGTGAAGCTGGCCGAGCAGCGGGGCGAGGCGCTGTCCGCCCTGCCGATCGACGCGCTGAAGGCAATCGATGCGCGGATCGACGAACGGGTCTACAAGGCGCTCACCGTCGATGCGTCGGTCGCCAGCCGTTCCAGCCATGGCGGCACCGCGCCCGATCAGGTGCGTGCGCGCATTGCCGAGGCGAAGGCGGCGCTGGGGATGGCGGGCGGATGACGGGCCAAATGACGGGCCGGACGACGGGAAGGGAGGTTGCGGCATGAAACGCGCGACGATCCTCGTGACGGCGGCGGCGCTGCTCGCGCTGGCGGGCTGCGGCCGCAAGGAGGATCTGCGCCCGGCGAACGGCGCCAGGCTGCCGCCCAAGGCCGCCACCGCCGCCACCCAGCCCACGGCCACCCAGTTGCTGGCCCCCACGCAGATGGAGCGCCCCATGCGCAGCGATGAGGTGCTGCTGAAATCGCAGGAACGGCCGGTGGACCGTTTCAACCTGCCCCCTCCCGACTGAGATTCCAGATGGACCATTTCGAGATTCGCGACGGCGTGATGCATTGCGAGGACGTGCCCCTCACGCTGATCGCGGAGGCCGTCGGCACGCCGGCCTATGTCTATTCGACCGCGACGATGCTGCGCCATGCGCGCGTCTTTCGCGAGGCGCTGGCGGGGCTTGCGCCCGATCCGCTGATCGCCTTCGCGGTGAAGGCCAATCCCAACGCCGCCGTGCTGGCGACGCTGGCGCGCGCCGGGCTGGGCGCGGACGTGGTGTCGGGCGGCGAGCTGCTGCGCGCGATCCATGCCGGCGTCCCGCCCGAGCGGATCGTCTTTTCGGGCGTCGGCAAGACCGCCGACGAGATGGCGCTGGCGCTGCGCCACGGCATCGGGCAGTTCAACCTCGAATCCATTCCCGAGGCGCGGACGCTGGCGGAGGTGGCGGCCGCGATGGGCCGGCGGGCGCCGATCGCCTTCCGCATCAATCCCGACGTCGACGCGGGCACCCATGCCAAGATCTCGACCGGCAAGTCCGACAACAAGTTCGGCGTCGCTTACGCGCAGGCGGGCGAGGCCTATGCGCTCGCCCGCTCGCTGCCCGGCCTGTCGATACAGGGCGTCGCGGTCCATATCGGCAGCCAGCTCACCGATCTCGCCCCGCTGGAGGCGGCGTTCGGGCGGATCGGCGCGCTGATCGGCGCGCTGCGAGCCGAGGGGCACACGATCGCCGCCGCCGATCTGGGCGGCGGGCTCGGCGTGCCCTATGATCCGGCACTTCCCGTCCCGCCAAGCCCGGCGGACTATGGCGCGATGGTCCGCCGCGTCACCGCCGGCTGGAACGTGCGGCTGATGTTCGAGCCGGGGCGCGTGATCGTCGGCAATGCGGGCGTGCTGCTGGCCCGCGTGATCCGGGTGAAGGAAGGCGCGCGCGATCCCTTCGTCATCGTCGACGCGGCGATGAACGACCTGTTGCGCCCCAGCCTCTACGACGCCTGGCACGACATCCGCGCCGTGGTGCCGCGCGGGGAGCGGATGACGGCCAACGTCGTGGGTCCGGTATGCGAGAGCGGCGACACCTTCGCCACCGCGCGCGCGATGGATCTGGTGGCGGCGGGCGACCCGGTCGCGTTCATGACGGCGGGCGCCTATGGCGCGACGATGGCATCCACCTACAATTCAAGGCCGCTCACCGCCGAGGTTATGGTGAACGGCAACGATTGGTCGCTAGTGCGGGAAAGACAGCCGGTGGAGGCGCTTATCGCGGCGGACCGGCTGCCGTCATGGCTTGTCAGGGAGTCCTCATGAAACCAGTCCGCAAGGCCGTCTTCCCCGTCGCCGGTCTCGGCACCCGCTTTCTTCCCGCCACCAAGTCCGTTCCCAAGGAGATGCTGCCCGTCGTCGACAAGCCGCTGATCCAATATGCCGTGGACGAGGCGCGCGCGGCGGGGATCGAGCAGATCATCTTCGTCACCGGCCGCGGCAAGAACGCGATCGAGGATTATTTCGACATCGCCTATGAGCTGGAATCGACGCTGGGCGCGCGCGCCAAGCACGATGTGCTGGAGACGCTGAACGGCAGCCGCCTGGCCCCCGGCAACGTCGCCTATATCCGCCAGCAGGAGCCGCTGGGCCTAGGCCACGCCGTCTGGTGCGCGCGCGACCTGATCGGCGACGAGCCGTTCGCCGTGCTGCTCGCCGACGAGCTGCTGTGGAACCCGCGATCGCCCTGCCTCGGCCAGATGGTGGCCACCTATGAGAGGAAGGGCGGCAATGTCGTCGCCGTGCTGGAGGTGCCGACCGATCATACCGACCGCTACGGCATCGTCGACCCCGGCCCGCGCGAAGGCGCCGTCACCGAGGTCATGGGCCTCGTCGAGAAGCCGAAGGCGAACCCGCCGTCGCGGCTCGCGGTCGTCGGCCGCTACATCCTCCAGCCCGAGGTGATGGACCTGCTCGCCGCCGGGGACAGGGGGGCGGGCGGCGAGATCCAGCTCACCGACGCTATGGCCAAGCTGATCGGGCGCCAGCCCTTCCACGCCGTCACCTTCGACGGCGACCGGCATGACTGCGGCGACAAGGCGGGCTATATCCAGGCCAATATCGCGCTCGCGCTCGAACGCGCCGACATCGGCCCCGCCGTCCGCCGGTTCATCGCGACCTTGTAGGGGAAACCGCGCCACGCACAGCCTGCCCGTCTTTCTCCGCCTCGCTGGCCGCCCGGTGATCCTGCTGGGCGCGGGCGAGGCGGCCGATGCCAAGCGCCGCCTGCTCGAACGCGCCGGGGCGCGGATCGTGGACGAGGGAGAGACGCGCGCGGTGCTGGCGATCGTCGCGGACGGCGACGAGGCGGCGGTGGCGCGGCTGCGCGCGCGCGGGCTTCTGGTCAACGCGGTCGACCGGCCCGATCTGTGCGATTTCACCCTGCCCGCGATCGTCGATCGCGATCCGGTGCTGGTCGCGATCGGCACCGGCGGCGCCTCGGCGGGGCTGGCCAAGGCGCTGCGCCAGCGGATCGAGGCGCTGCTGCCCGCTTCGCTCGGCCGCCTCGCGACCGGGCTGGCGAATGCGCGCGCCGCGATCAGGGCGCGCTGGCCCGGGGCCGACGAGCGGCGCCGCGCGATCGACAGGGCGCTGGCCGAAAGCGGACCGCTCGATCCGCTGGGCGAGATGCCCGGCGAAGACGGGATCGCGGCGTGGCTGGGCACCGACGCGCCCGGCCGCCCGGCGATGATCCCGATCCGCCTGCGCTCGCCCGACCCGGACGAGCTGACGCTCCGCGCGGCACGCCTGCTCGGCCGCGCCGACCGGCTCTATCACCGCCGCGACGTGCCCGTGGCGATCCTCGAGCGAGCGCGCGCCGACGCCGCCCGCGTCGCCTGCGACCACGCGCCCGACGATCCCGGCCCCGGCCTGTCGCTAGACATCGGCTGGGAGCGGGATTAGCCGGCAGCGTCGATCCCTTTCCCGTCACGCCAACGGAGGCCGGGTGACGATCCGGGGATCGGTGCTTTTCCCCTTAGCCGCTGTTCCTGAGCGCGGTCGCGATCGCGTTGATCGAAAGCTGGATGCCCTCATGCACGCGCGGATCGTCCTCGCCCGCGCGGTGTCGCTTCAGAAGCTCGATCTGGAGATGGTTGAGCGGCTCGATATAGGGCAGGCGCAGCCGGATCGATTCGTCGAGCGCCGGATTCTTCTCCAGCAGCCGCGTCTGGCCGGTCGCGGCGAGCAGGCTGTCGACCGCGACCTGCCAGCCGTCGCGGATGCGCCCGAAGATCGCGCGGCCCAGCGCCTGATCCTCGACCAGCGGGACATAATGGCTGGCGATCCCCATGTCCGACTTGGCGAGCACCATCTCCATGTTCGCCAGCGTCGCCTGGAGGAAAGGCCAGCACCCCACCATCTCGCGCAGCAGCCCCTGATCGGCGAAGCCCGCGAGCGCCTGGCCCGCGCCATACCAGCCCGGCAGCATCACCCGCGCCTGCGCCCAGGAAAAGACCCAGGGGATCGCGCGCAGGTCCTCGATCCGGTCGCTGCTGGTGCGGCTGGCGGGCCGCGATCCGATCTTCAGGTCCGCGATCTCCGCGATCGGGGTAAGCTGGCGGAAGAAGGTGCGGAAGCCCTCGGTGCCGTAGACGAGGTCGCGATAGGCGCTGAACGCGCTGTCCGAAATCGCCGCCATCGCGGCCGCGAAGCGATCGAGATCGGCGGCGGGCAGCGAGGGCGGCTCCAGCGAGGCGAGCAGCGTGGCCGACGTCATCGCCTCAAGATTGGCGACGGCGCTTTCGCGCGTGCCATATTTGGCGGCGATGACCTCGCCCTGCTCGGTGATGCGGATGCGGCCGTTCACGGTGCCCGGCGGCTGCGCGCGGATCGCGGCGAAGGACGATCCCCCGCCCCGCCCGACGGCACCGCCGCGCCCGTGGAAAAGCTGCATCGCCGTCCCCGCCTTCGCGAAGACCGGCGCCAGCGCGCGGCTCGCCTCGTGCAGGCTCCAGACCGAGGTGAGATAGCCCCCGTCCTTGTTCGAATCCGAATAGCCGACCATCACCTCCTGATGGCCGCGCGCGGTGACGATCGCCGCCACCTCGGGCAAGGCGAACCAGCGGGTCATCACGTCAGGCGCGTTCTGGAGATCGCCGATCGTCTCGAACAGGGGCACCGCCATCACCGGCGCCGAGGGCGGATCGCCCGGCCGGTAGAGCCCCGCCTCCTTGAGCAGGATGTGCACCTCCAGCATGTCCGACACGCTTGCGGCCTTGGAGATGTTGTAGGTGGTGATGCAGGCGGGCCCGTAGGTCGCATGCGCATCCGCCGCCGCGCGGACGATCGCCATTTCCGAGCGCGTCTCGTCCGAATAATCGGCATAGGGGACGGCAAGCAGCCGCCCGCCCGAAAGCTCCCTGCGCAGCAGCGCGACGCGCGCCTCCTCGTCGAGCGCGCGATAATCGGCCTCGACCCCCGCCACCTTCAGCAGCTCGGCGACGACGCGCTCGTGCACGTCAGCATTCTGCCTGAGGTCGAGCGTGGCGAGATGGAAGCCGAAGGTCTCGACCGCGCGGATCAGCCGGCCGAGCGCGCCATAGTTCCAGTGCTGCCCGCCGCCGCCCGCCGCCAGCGCGTGCGCGATCTCGACGAGGTCGGCGCGCAGCGCGTCGGGATCGGGATAGGGGTCGGCGGGCACCGTCGCGGGGCGCGGCGGGGCGTGGCCGACGAGCATCGCATAGGTCGCGGCGAGGCGCGCATAGATGCCGGTGATCGCGCGGCGATAGGGCTCGTCCTTGCGGGCGCGGCCGGTGTCGCCGCTCGCCTCGGCCAGCCGCTCGACGCCGCTCGTCACCTCGGCCAGCTCGGTCGAGATCGACAGCTCCGCGCCCAGCCGGTGGAGCTGCTCCAGATAATCGCCGATCGCCGCCTCGGCCGCGCGCGCGAGCGCGAGGCGCAGCGAATCGGCATTGACGTTGGGATTGCCGTCGCGGTCCCCGCCGATCCAGCTTCCGGGCTTCAGGAAGCTCGGCGTGCGGTGCCCCAGCGCGCGCTGCCAGCGGGCGTGAAGCATCGGGATCACGGGCAGGAACACGTCGCGCAGATAAGCGAGCGCGGTCTCCACCTCGTCGGCGACATAGAGCCGCTCGCGCCGGAGCGGACGCGTCTGCCAGAGCAGCGCGATCTGGCGATAGAGCGCCTCCTCGACCAGCTCGCCGTCCGGCGTCTCGGCCGCGCCGCCGTCGCGCAGGCGCATCAGCTCGGCGATGCGGTTGCGATGATCGATCATCGACTTGCGGCGCACCTCGGTCGGGTGCGCGGTCAGCACCGGGGCGACCAGCGCATGGCCGAGCAGGTCGAGCACCTGATCGCGCGATATGCCCTCCGCCTCCAGCCGGGCGATCGCCTGCGCGACGTCGGCGCCCGGCTCGGCCGCGACGCCCTGCCTGTCCTCAGCGAGATTGGCGAGCATCGAGAACAGCATGAAGCCGCGCACGAAGGCGAGCGTGTCGTCGAGCCCCAGCGCGTCGAGCCCCGGATCGATCGCATCCGCCTCGACGATGCCCCGGTGCCGGTCGACCGAGGTGGAGCGGATATATTCGATCCGCCGGAACAGCCGCTCCCCGCCATAATCGCGGATCACATCGCCGAGCAGCCGCCCGAGGAAACGGATATCGGGATTCTGCGTGATCGGCGAGCGTGTGGCCATGAAGGGATGCTGCACCGCAGCGGTGGGGAGGTCAATGCTTCTGGTGGGAGGAGGTGGTGGGGGACGGTTTACGCCCCAATGCCGGTCATTACGGGGTTGCGGCACGAACGCCTGCTTCTGGCAGAACCGGTCAGCAGCGCGGTCGACGTCCGTTCACCGCACGGTGCGCTCGCGTTACCCGCACATCCGGTGCTGCTGCCGGGAATATTCATGTGCGAGACAGGCTGATCTGAACACGCAGTCGACTGGGAGATAAAAGGAGTCGTCCAATGCGTGTCATTTCCAAAAGGCCGGGAGCTTGCTTCCTGCTTGCCTTGCTGACCATCCCTATGTCCGGAAGCGTGTCCGCGCAACAGCAGCAGGACTCGTCCGATCCCAATATCACCGTAAATGGCGTACCCGCGCCCGAGGCGCCCGCGGCGACCGCAGGGCCCGAGATCAAAGGCGTCATCTCCGCGCGCAATGGCGACAAGGTGAAAGTCACGGCCGCCGACGGAACCAGCACAATTATTGCCATCAACGATGCTACGCGGATCAAGGCCGGAGGGGGCCTGTTCAGCGGTAGTCGCAGCAGGCTTGCCGCGGACTCGCTGCTCAACGGACTGCCAGTTGCCGTCAAGACATTGCAATCGGGCGATGGCCTGGTGGCGAGCCAGATCAGTTTTCGGAATAACGACCTCAAGACCGCGACAATGATCCGCAACGGGACTGCCCAGCGCTTTGATGAGCAGACCGCGGCAACAGAGGCGCTGCGCGGCCGCATTGGCGATATCGATAAATATAACATCAAGAGCACGACGAACGTGCACTTTGATACCGGCAAGGCCGATCTGTTCCCTCAGGACAAAGCTGATCTCTGTGCTACGGCAGCCTCAGCCGAGAGAACGGAGAACGCTCTGATACTGGTTGTCGGTTATACCGATTCGACCGGAGACGACGATTTCAATCAACAGCTTAGTGAGAAGCGAGCCAATCGCGTCATCAATTACCTTCAGCAAGCCTGTGGGTGGAAACCCTATCGTATGCTGACCCCGACCGGAATGGCCAAGGCGGACCCGCTGGCCAGCAACGACACTGCCGAAGGCAAGGCGCAGAACCGCCGTGTCGCGGTGAATATCCTGGTCAGCAAGAGCGTCGACGGCCTGTGAGTCGCGTGGGGGCGGGCTTCGCACATCTCGAAATCGCTCCAGGCGGATATTCCTGGGAATCCGCACAATCGGGTCGGGAGTGGACAATCCACTCCCGGCCGGACGTCGCATGTGAGGCCGCCCGACAGCGGTCGTTCGCCGCACGCGCCTGGAAGGACGGGAAAGTCCCCGACCCCGTTCTTGTCCTAAGCCGCCTCGCTCTGCGCCAGTTCGCCCCGCGCGGCATCGAGGAGGCGGCGTTCCAGCGCTTTCAGGCGCGCGGGTGACGTCACCTTGTCGCCGATCAGGTCGGTGAAATAGAAGACGTCCACCGCGCGCTCGCCATAGGTGGCGATATGGGCGGAGCGGATCGTCACCTTCGACTGGAAGAGCGCGTGCGCCAGGCTGTTGAGCAGCGCGGGCCGGTCGTGCGCGTTCACCTCGACCACCGTGTAGCGGTTCGACGCGCGGTTATCGATCAGCACCACCGGCTCGATGTGGAAGGCGTCGGCGCGGATGCGCGCGGGCGGCTTGGCGGCGAGCCGGTCGGCCAGCCGGTTGCGGTTGGCCAGCGCATCCTCCACCGCCGCACCGAGGCGCCGCAGCCTGTCCGGATCGTCGAACGGGCGCCCGAACGGATCCTGCACCAGCAGGTTGTCGACCGCCATGCCGTCGCGCGTGGTGTGGATGCGCGCGTCGATGATGCTCGCGCCCGCCAGATGGATCGCGCCGGCGATGCGGTAGAACAGGCCGGGATGATCGCTGGCGTAGATCGTCACCAGCGTCGCCCCGCGCTCGGGATCGGGGGCGGCGTCGATCGAGAAATGCTTGCCCTCCCCGTCGGCGGCGGCGACCAGCCGGGCGTTGCGCTCCAGGATGTCGGGCGCCTCGGCCACCCAGTAGCTTTCGGGCAGCCGGTGGACGAAGCCGTCGAAGGCGGCCTGCTCCCAGCCCAGCCTGTCCTTCAGCGCCTCCTGCTTCGCGGCGATCCGCTCGCGCCGGCCCTTCTGCTTGTGGCCGAGGCGGAGCACCTCCTCGGCCGCGTCATACAGGTCCGACAGCAATTGCCGCTTCCAGCCGTTCCACACGCCCGGCCCCACCGCGCGGATATCGACGACGGTGAGGACGAGGAGCAGGCGCAGCCGCTCGGGCGACTGCACCGCCTCGGCGAAGTCGAGGATGGTCTTGAAGTCGGCAAGGTCGCGGCGGAAGGCGGTGTCGGACATCAGCAGGTGCCAGCGCACCAGCCAGGCCACCATCTCGGTCTCCGCCGCGCTCAGCCCGAAGCGGGGGCAGAGCCGGTTGGCGACCTCCGCGCCCAGGATGCTGTGATCGCCCGCGCGGCCCTTGGCGATGTCGTGCAGCAGCACCGCGACATAGAGCACGCGGCGCGAGACGATGCGCTCGACGATGTCGCTCGCGATCGGATGATCCTCGTCAAGCTCGCCGCGCTCGATCCGGGCGAGCAGGCCGACGGCGCGGATGGTATGCTCGTCGACCGTGTAATGATGATACATGTCGAACTGCATCTGCGCGACGACGCGGCCGAAATCGGGCACGAAACGGCCGAAGACGCCCGCCTCGTTCATCCAGCGCAGCACCGTCTCGGGATCGCGCGGCGAGGTCAGCACGTCGAGGAAAAGCGCGTTGGCGCGCGGATCGGCGCGCACCCGATTGTCGATCAGCGCCACGTCGCGCGCCGCCTGCCGCATCGCCAGCGGATGGATTTCGAGGCCGTGGCGATCGGCGATCGCGAACATCTCGATCAGCCGCACCGGATCGGCGGCGAAGAAATCATCCGACGGCACGGCGAGCCGCCCCCGGTCCAAAGCGAAGCCGTCGAGCTTGCGCGGGCGGCGGCGCAGCTTGGGCAGGCCGAAGCGGCGGCCGCGCGCGGCGAACTCCTCGTCGAGATGGGCGAGGAACACGCCGGTAAGGTCGCCCACCTGCTTCGCCATCAGGAAATAATGCTGCATGAACCGCTCGACTGTCGATCGGCCCGGTCGCTCGGCATAGCGCATCCGCCGCGCCAGCTCGGGCTGCACGTCGAAGGTCAGCCGCTCCTCGGCGCGGCCCGCGATCAGGTGCAGGTGGCAGCGCACCGCCCACAGGAAATTCTCGGCCTTCTGGAACTGCCGCAACTCGTTGCGGGTGAGCAGCCCCTTGTCCACCAGCTCGGGCACCGAGCGCACCTGATGGATATATTTGCCGATCCAGAACAGGGTGTGGAGGTCGCGCAGGCCGCCCTTGCCCTCCTTCAGATTGGGCTCGACGACATAGCGGCTGTCGCCCATCCGGCGGTGGCGCTCGTTGCGCTCGGCCAGCTTGTCGACGACGAAGGCCCGCGCGGTGCCGGCGGAGACCTCGCGCACGAAGCGCGCCTCCGCCTCGTCGTAGAGCGCCTGGTCGCCCCAGACGTAGCGCCCCTCGAGAAGGGCGGTGCGGATGGTGAGATCGCTTTTCGCCATGCGCACCATGTCGTCCAGCGAGCGGCTGGAATGGCCGACCCTGAGCCCCAGATCCCAAAGCATGTAGAGCATCGATTCGATCACCTGCTCGCCCCAGCCGGTCTGCTTCCAGGGGGTGAGGAAGGCGATGTCGATATCGGAGAAGGGCGCCATCTCGCCGCGCCCGTAGCCGCCGACCGCCATCAGCGCGATCCGCTCGGCCGCCGAGGGATTGTTGTTGGGATAGAGGCGCTGGACGGTGAAATCGTAGAGCAGGCGCAGGATCTGATCGGTCAGGAAGGCGTAGGAGGCCGCCGCCTCGCTGCCGCGCATGGGCGCCGCGTCGAGCCGCCGCGCGATCTCCGCCCGGCCCGTCTCCAGCAGCGACTTGAACAGGGGAATGGCGAGCTGGCGCAGCCGCGCCGGATCGCTGGTGTCGGGCGCGAGCGCGGCCAGCGCATCGGCCGCCTCGCGCCGGTCGATGATGGCGCGACGGTGGGCGAGGCTATCGAAACGTGCGGCCATGGACAAGGAGATAGGGGAGGTGGCGGCAAAGAACCAGAGGAAGACGCGCCGGACGCGCGCGCCTTACATCCCGGCCGCCGCCTCCTCGGCCAGCCGCTTCAGCTCATAGATCAGGTCGAGCGCCTCGCGCGGGCTGAGCGCGTCGGGGGCGATGCCCGCCAGCGCCTCGCGCAGCGGATCGGCGGGGGCGACGTCGCGCGCGGCGGCGGCGAAGAGCGGAAGCTCGTCGAGCCCGGCGGCGATCCCGCCGGTGGCCTCGCGCCCCTTCTCCAGCCGGGCCAGCACTTCCTTCGCGCGCGCCACCACGGCGGGCGGCAGCCCCGCGAGCTTCGCGACCGCGATGCCGTAGCTGCGGTCCGCCGGGCCGGGCGCGACCTCGTGGAGGAGGACCAGATCGCCCTTATATTCGCGCGCGCGGACATGGTGGAGCGACAGCGCGTCGAGCCGGCCGGAAAGCCGCGTCAACTCATGATAATGGGTCGCGAACAGGCAGCGGCAGCGATTGTCGTCATGCACCGCCTCCACCGCCGCCCAGGCGATGGCGAGGCCGTCATAGGTCGACGTGCCGCGCCCCACCTCGTCGAGGATGACGAAGCTCCGCGGCGTCGCCTGCGCCAGGATCGCGGCGGTCTCCACCATCTCGACCATGAAGGTGGAGCGGCCGCGCGCCAGATTGTCCGACGCACCCACGCGGCTGAACAGCCGGTCGACCAGCCCGAGGCGCGCGCGGGTGGCGGGCACGAACGATCCGGCCTGCGCCAGCACCGCGATCAGCGCGTTCTGGCGCAGGAAGGTGGATTTGCCGCCCATGTTCGGCCCCGTCACGAGCCACAGGCGCGAATCGGGCGCCAGCGCGCAATCATTGGCGACGAAGCGCCCGCCCGACGCCGCGACCGCGCTTTCGACCACCGGATGGCGGCCGCCTTCCACCTCGAAGCAGGGATCGTCGGCGAAGGCGGGGCGGCACCAGCCCCCCTCGACTGCCCGTTCCGCCAGAGCCGCCGCGACGTCGAGCCGGGCGAGCGCGTCGGCGGTGGCCGCGATCTCGCGCGAGCGGGCGAGCGCGGCGTTGACCAGCTCCTCCAGATGCGCCGCCTCCGCCGCCAGCGCGTGCGCGCCCGCCTGCATCACGCGCAGCGCCTGCTCGTGCAGGTCGGGCGCGTTGAAGCGCATGACGCCGGCCAGCGTCTGGCGATGGGTGAAGCCCGATTCGGCGCGCATCAGCGCATCGGCATGTTTCGCCGGCACCTCGACATGGTAGCCGAGCACGCCGTTATGGCGGATCTTGAGCGCGGAAATGCCGGTCCGCTCCCGGTAGCGCGCCTCCAGCGCAGCGATCGCGCGCCGCCCCTCGCCGCCGGTCGCGCGCAATTCGTCGAGCGCGGCGTCATAGCCTTCCGCGATATAGCCGCCCTGGCCCGCGTCGATCGGCGGGGCCGGCACCAGCGCGCGCGACAACAGGTCGATCAGCGCGCCATGGCCGCGAAAGGCGGGGATCAGATCGTCCAGCAGCGCCGGCGGCGCGGGAATGGCGGCGAGCAGGTCGTGGAGGCGATAGCCCTCGTTCAGCCCGTCGCGTAGCTGGCCCAGGTCGCGCGGCCCTCCGCGCCCCGCCACCAGCCGCCCGAGCGCGCGGCCGATATCGGGCAGCGCCCGCAACGCCGCGCGCAGCCGCTCGCGCAGGCCCGCATCCCGCTCGAACAGGGTGACGAGGTCGAGCCGCGCCTCGATCGCGGGGCGATCGGTGAGCGGAGCGGCGAGGTCCGCCGCAAGCGTGCGCGCCCCCGCGCCGGTGACGGTGCGGTCGATCGCGTCGAGCAGGCTGCCCTTGCGCCCGCCCGTCGCGGCTTGCGTGATCTCCAGGCTTTCGCGCGTCGCCGCGTCGATCATCATGTGATCGGCCGCCGCCCGCCGGCGCGGCGGCTGGAGGAAGGGCAGCGCCCCCTGCCCCGCCTGATCCAGATAAGCGAGCAGCCCGCCCACCGCCGCCAGCTCGGCGCGGGAGAGCGCGCCATAGCCGTCGAGCGTCGCGACCCCGAACAGGCTTTTCAGCTTCCGCTCGGCGGCGATCCCGTCGAAACGCTCGCGCGGCCAGCGATAGGCGTATTGCGGCGCGCCGTCGAAATCCTCCGCCGCGATCGTCTCGGCCGCGCCCAGCCGGGCCAGCTCCGCGTCCAGCGCGCCGGGGGCGATCGGCCCCACCTCGAACCGCCCGGTCGAGATGTCGGCGGCGGCGAGGCCCATCGCGCCCCCCGCCTCGGCCAGCGCCACCAGCCAGTTGGCCGCGCGCGCGTCGAGCAGCGCCTCCTCGGTCAGCGTGCCCGCCGTCACCACGCGCACGATCGCGCGGCCGACCAGCGCCTTCGATCCACCGCGCTTCTTCGCCTCCGCCGGGCTTTCCACCTGATCGGCGATGGCGACGCGGTGCCCCGCCTTGATCAGCCGGGCGAGATAGGATTCGGCCGAATGCGCCGGCACCCCGCACATCGGCACGGCATTGCCGCCATGCTCGCCGCGCGCGGTGAGTGCGATGTCGAGGCAGCCGGATGCGATCCGCGCATCGTCGAAGAACAGCTCGAAAAAGTCGCCCATGCGGTAGAAGAGCAGGCAATCGGGCACCTCGGCCTTCAGCGCGTGATATTGCGCCATCATCGGCGTCACGGCGCCCGCGCCGCCGCTTGCGGCCCCGCCCGCTCCCGCGCGCGCCTCTTTCCCCGATCCCGCCATCGCCCGGCTGATAGCGGCTTGTGGCGCGCCCATCCATGCCCCAAAAGGCGCCGCAGGCCGGCCAGGGCAGAATTTTCGACGGACAAGGAAAAGCGATGAGCGAAGGAAGCAACGTCCAGTTCTCGGAGCGCGAGGCGCTCCTCTTCCATTCGTCGGGGCGCCCCGGAAAGATCGAGATCGTCGCATCCAAGCCGATGGCGACGCAGCGCGACCTGAGCCTCGCTTATTCGCCCGGCGTCGCCGTGCCGGTGCGCGCGATCGCCGCCGATCCGGCCACCGCCTACGACTATACCGCCAAGGGCAATCTGGTCGCGGTGATCTCGAACGGGACGGCGATCCTGGGGCTCGGCAATCTGGGCGCGCTCGCGTCGAAGCCGGTGATGGAGGGCAAGGCCGTGCTCTTCAAGCGCTTCGCCGACGTCGACGCGATCGACCTCGAGCTGGACACCGAGGACGTCGATCGCTTCATCGACGCGGTGGCCCTGCTGGAGCCGAGCTTCGGCGGCATCAACCTGGAGGATATCGGCGCCCCCGCCTGCTTCATCATCGAGCAGACGCTGCGCGAGCGGATGAAGATCCCCGTCATGCACGACGATCAGCACGGCACCGCGATCATCGCGGCCGCCGGCCTGATCAACGCCTGCCGCCTGACCGGCCGCGACCTCCGCGACATCGACGTGGTGGTGAACGGCGCGGGCGCGGCGGCGATCGCGTGCACCGCGCTCATCAAGTCGATGGGCGTGCCGTCGGACCGGGTGCTGATGTGCGACCGCAAGGGCGTGATCTATCAGGGCCGCGAGGAGAGCATGGACCAGTGGAAGTCCGCCCACGCGGTCAAGACCGACCGGCGCACGCTGGCCGAGGCGATGGTGGGGGCCGACGTGTTCCTTGGCCTGTCGGCGGCGGGCGCGCTCAAGCCCGAGATGGTGAAGACGATGGCCGACCAGCCGATCATCTTCGCCATGGCCAACCCCGATCCGGAGATCACCCCGCCCGAGGCGCGCGCGGCGCGGCCGGACGCGATCATCGCGACGGGCCGGTCGGACTATCCGAACCAGGTCAACAACGTGCTCGGCTTCCCCTTCATCTTCCGCGGCGCGCTCGACGTGCAGGCGACGACGATCAACGAGGAGATGAAGATCGCCGCCGCGCAGGCGCTGGCCGACCTCGCGCGCGAGCAGGTGCCCGAGGAGGTGGCGACGGCCTATGGCGGCAAGGCGCCGAGCTTCGGGCGCGACTATATCATCCCCGCGCCCTTCGATCCCCGGCTGATGGAGGTCGTGCCCCTCGCCGTCGCGAAGGCGGCGATGGATACCGGCGTCGCGCGCAAGCCGATCCTGGACCTCGGCGCCTATCGCGATCAGCTCAAGGCGCGGCTCAATCCCACCACGTCGGTCCTCACCCTCGCTTATGAAGGCGCGCGCGCGCATCCCAAGCGCGTCGTCTTCGCCGAGGCGGAGGAGGAGGTGGTGCTGCGCGCCGCCATCCAGTTCCGCGACGGCGGCTACGGCACGCCCGTCCTGGTTGGCCGCGACGACGTGCCCGACCGGCTGCGCGCGCTGGGCGTGAGCGATCCCGAATCGTTCGAGCTGCACAACAGCCGCATCTCGCCGCTGGTGCCGCGCATGGTCGACCATCTGTACCAGCGCCTCCAGCGGCGCGGCTATCTGCGCCGCGACGTCGAGCTGATGGTGAACCAGGATCGCCACATCTTCGGCGCGCTGCTGCTGGAGCTGGGCGAGGCCGACGTGATGATCACCGGCGTTACCCGCACCTATTCGCAGACGATGCGCCAGGTCCGCCGCGTGATCGATCCGATCGAGGGGAGCAAGCCGTTCGGCATCCACGTCCTGATCGGCCAGAGCCACACCGTGTTCATGGCCGACACCACCGTCAACGAGCGCCCGTCCGCCGAGGAGCTGGCCGACATCGCCGAGCGGACGGCGGCGGTGGCGCGCAGCATGGGGCATGAGCCGCGCGTCGCCTTCCTGTCCTATTCCACCTTCGGCAATCCGCCCGGCAACTGGCTGGATAATCTGCGCGCGGCGGTGGCGATCCTCGACGAACGTGGGGTCAGCTTCGAATATGAAGGCGAGATGGCGCCCGACGTCGCGCTCAACCCCCGGCTTCAGGCGAATTATCCGTTCATGCGCCTGTCGGGGCCGGCGAACGTGCTGGTCATGCCGGGTCTCCAGTCGGCCAATCTCTCGGCGAAGCTGCTGCGCGAGCTGGGCGGCGATTCGGTGATCGGGCCGATGCTGATCGGGATGAAGCACCCCGTGCAGATCGCGACGATGGGATCGAGCGCGTCGGAACTGGTGACGCTCGCGGTGCTCGCCGCGGCGGGCATCGCGCGCTGAAGGAGGCGGTGGCGGGGGAGCGGCGCGCCCTTCCCCGCCTCCCCGCTCCCGGAGCGGAGGCGGCCTTTAGCTGGTGGGATTGTCGGTCGTCGGTGCGCTCTGGCCCACCGCGCCGACGCGGCCGATATTGCCGAACAATTCGGTGAAGAAGCCGCGATGGCGGCCCAGCGTCGGCGTTTTCTGGGCAAAGGGATGGATGGCGACCACCTTCTCAAGCCCGGTCTTCTGGACCGAGACGACGTTGCCCGCCGTATCGAAATGCACGATCAGCACCGTCTGGGCCACCGGACGTGGGCTCGCGAAGGCGAGCTGGCGGGTATCGCGCGCGACATAATACCAGGACCGATCGCCGTCGAACTGGCCCGCGAAGCTCGGCCGGCCGAGCGTCTTGGCGACCGAATCCCGATTATCGATGCCGGGCTTCACCGTGTCCACCAACGTCGGGTCGATGACGTAGCCCTTGTGGTCGCGCAGCTGGGTGCAGCCGCTGGCCGTGGTGATCAGCACCACGCCAAGCGCGACCATTCCCAGTCGCGGCAGGTAATCGGGCATCGTCGCAAACTCCTCGAAACTCGCCGGCGACACCCCGGATGGGAGGGACGCACCACACCCGGCGATTGCATCGCGGGCGCTGCGCCTCAATATGCGCGTAGGCCGTGGCGACGCAAGCGCGGCGATATCGACCATCAAGCGAGGAATGCCGTGTCCCTATTGGATCGCCTGTTCGGAAAGGCCGACGACAAGGCGGCGCTGCGCCCGCTCTACGACGCGATCGTGGCCGAGGCGCGCCGCCCCGCCTGGTATCGCGACGGCAAGGTGCCCGATACGCTCGACGGGCGGTTCGAGATGGTGGCGGCGGTGCTCTCGCTGGTGCTGATCCGGCTGGAGGACGACGGCGAGGCAGGCAAGGCGCCCTCCACGCGTCTCACCGAGATATTCGTCGACGACATGGACGGCCAGCTACGCGAGATCGGCATCGGCGACATCGTCGTGGGCAAGCATATCGGCCGGATGATGAGCGCGCTGGGCGGGCGGCTGGGCGCCTATCGCGCCGCGCTGGCACCGGGGGCGGACGGGGACCTGCTGCGCGCAGCGCTGCTGCGCAACGTCTATCGCGGCCAGCCGCCGGGGAGCGGGGCGATCGAATCCCTGATCGCGGGGCTGCGGGCGCTTTTCACGGCCATTGGCCGCGCCCCGCTCGACACGATGCTGGCGGGCGGGCTGGCGGGAGGAGCGGCGCGATGACGGACGAGGCGGCGAAAGCCGGCGAATTCCCGCGCCCCGTGCGGCTCGACACGCTGGGCGCAGGCGAGCGGGCGATCACCATCGCCGCGGAGGCAGGCGAGCGCGCGGCGCTGGCGCGGCGCTTCGGGCTGGTCTCGCTCGACAGGCTGGAGGCGTCGATAAGGCTGAAACGCGCGGGCCCGGCGGTTCATGCCGAGGGCAGCCTGCACGCCGAACTCGTCCAGAGCTGCGTCGCGACCGGCGATCCGCTGCCACTGGCGCTCGACGAGACATTCGTGCTGCGTTTCCTGCCCGAGGAGATGGTCGACGCCGCCACCGAGGAGCTTGAGCTGAGCGAGGAGGATTGCGACACGGTGCCTTATACCGGCGGCGCGATCGATATCGGCGAGGCGGTGGCGGAAACGCTGGCGCTGGCGCTTCCCCCCTTCCCGCGCGGTCCCCATGCGGACGCGGCCCTGCGCGCGGCGGGCGTGCTCAGCGAAGGCGAGGTGGAGGGCGGCCCCTTCGCCGCGCTCAAGGGCCTGCGCGACCGGCTGAAGGGCTGAAACCGGGCGCTCCCGACCCTGGCGGGGGAGCGCCCCAATCCAGGTCAGAACGGAACGTCGTCGTCCAGATCGTCGTCGAACGGGCCCGGCTGGCGCGCGGCACCGCCGCCGCTACCGCCACGCGCGCCGCCCGAGGGCGGGCCGCCGAAGCCGCCGCCGCCCCGGTCGCCGTCGTTGAAATCGCCGCCGCCCCAGGCATCGCGGCTTCCGCCGCCGCCGCCACCGCCCATGCCCTCGCCGGGCTTGTCGAGCAGGGTCAGCGTGCCGTTGAAATTCTGGAGGACGATCTCGGTCGTGTAACGGTCCTGCCCGTTATTGTCCTGCCACTTGCGCGTCTGGAGCTGGCCCTCGACATAGACCTTGCTGCCCTTGCGCAGGTAGCGCTCCGCGATATTGCCCAGCGCCTCGTTGAAGATCGCGACCGAGTGCCACTCGGTCTTCTCCTTGCGCTCGCCGGTGCCGCGGTCCTTCCACGTCTCGGACGTGGCGATGCGCAGGTTGACCACCTTGCCGCCGTTCTGGAAGCTGCGCGATTCGGGATCGCGGCCCAGATTGCCGACGAGGATCACCTTGTTCACGCTGCCTGCCATAATGTCTCCTAAAGCCCAAGGGCCGTCGCGAGCCAGTATGTAGCGCCGGCGGCGACATATGCCAGCACGAACAGATAGCCGAGCGTGAACGCCGGCCACGTCCAGCCGTTGGTCTCGCGCCGGATGACCGCGAGGGTGGAGAGGCATTGCGGCGCGAAGACGAACCACATCAGGAAGGCGAGCGCGGTCGGCAGCGGCCATTTGCCCTGCAACCGCCCGACCAGCGAGCGCGCGGTCGTCTCGTCGTCCTTCGCGTCGATCGAATAGACCGTGGCGAGGCTGGAGACCGCCACCTCGCGCGCCGCCATCGCCGGGATGATGGCGAGCGCGATCTGATGGTTGAAGCCGATCGGCCGCACCACCGCCTCCAGCCCGTCGGCGATGCGCCCGGCGGCGGAATATTCGCTCTGGCTGACGCCGGCCGGCGCCTGCGGGAAGGAGAGCAGCGCCCACAGCAGCAGCGTCGCCGCCAGGATCAGCGTGCCCGCGCGACGCAGGAAGATCCACGCCCGCTGCCACAGCCCGATCGCGATATCGCGCCAGTTGGGCATCTGATATTTGGGCATCTCCATCATGAAGCCGCCATTGGCCCCGCGCGCCACCGTGCGGCGCAGCACCAGCGCCACCACCATCGCGCCGACGATGCCCACCGCGTAGAGGCCGAACAGCACCAGCCCCTGGAGCCCGATCCCCGGCCCGATCGAGCGCGCCGGGATGAACGCGCCGATGATGACCGCATAGACGGGCAGCCGCGCCGAGCAGGTCATCAGCGGCGCGATCAGGATCGTTGTCAGCCGGTCCTTCGGATCGTCGATCGTGCGCGTCGCCATGATGCCGGGGATCGCGCAGGCGAAGGAGGAGAGCAGCGGGATGAAGGCGCGCCCCGACAGCCCCACGCGCGCCATCAGCCGATCCATCAGGAAGGCGGCGCGCACCATGTAGCCCGACGCCTCGAGCAGCAGGATGAAGAAGAACAGGATCAGGATCTGCGGCAGGAAGACGATCACCGCCCCCACGCCATGAATCACCCCGTCGACCAGGAGCGAGCGCAGCACGCCCGGCGGCAGCACGTCCGTCACCAGCGCCTGAAGCTGCTGGAAGCCTGAATCGATCAGGTCCATCGGCGCCGCCGACCAGGCGAACACCGCCTGGAACATCACGAACATCAGCGCCGCCAGGATCAGCGGCCCGAACAGCGGATGCAGCGCCACCGCGTCGGCCACATGCGTCCAGCGGCGCTGCGCGTTTTCCTCCACCGTCGCGGCGACCGCGATCGCGCGCGCGCGGCGCTGGAGCGTCACGATGTCGGGCAGCGAATCCACGTCGACGCGGGCGGGCGCCCCCGCCCCGGTGACGAGCGCGCCCAGCGCCTCCTTCAGCTCCTCCACCCCGCGCCGCCGCACCGCGACCGTCGGGATCACCGGCACGCCCAGCTCGCGCGACAAGGCGGCGGCATCGATCCGCAGCCCGTCGCGCTCGGCCATGTCGATCATGTTGAGCGCGACGACCATCGGCAGGCCGAGGGCCGCGAGCTGGAGGACGAAGCGCAGATGATTGTCGAGATTGGTCGCGTCGACCACCACCAGCAGCGCCGATGGCCTGCGCTCGCCGTCCTGCCGGCCGAGCACGACGTCGCGCGTCACCGCCTCGTCGGGGCTGGCGGGATCGAGGCTGTAGGTGCCGGGCAGGTCGACCAGCTCGACCGGGCGGCCGTCGGGCAGCGCCAGCCGGCCCGATTTCCGCTCCACCGTCACGCCGGGATAATTGCCTACCTTCTGCCGCGCGCCGGTGAGCGCGTTGAACAAGGCGCTCTTGCCGGCATTGGGATTGCCGACCAGCGCCACCATCGGCGAGACGATCATGCCCCGGCCGCTTTCCCCGCGGCCGCCTCCGCCTGCCCGATCCCGGCCTGCTCGACCGAGATCGCGCAGGCGAGCGCGCGGCGCAGCGCAATCGTCATCCGGCCGACGCGGCAGGCGATCGGATCGCGGCCGATCGGGCCGACGTGCAGCGCCTCGATCCTGACTCCTTCGTCGAAACCCAGCTCGCGCAGCCGCCGCGCCTCGGTGACGCGCAGCGCCGACCAGTCGATCGCGGAAATGGTGGCGGCCTGCCGCAGCGGCAATTGATCGAGACGCACGAATCTCACCCGGAAAAACAAACCTGCGACTGATTATCAATAACGGCGGGGAAATGCCAGCGCCACGTCACGCGACCGGGTAACGCAGACGTCCCAGGAGGCGCGCGAGGCTGAAATGGCGATCGGGATCGGGCTTCAGCCGGGCCTTCAGCTTCTCGAAGCGCATCACCCCTTCTATCCGCCGCGCGAGGAAGGCGCGGGTATCGGCCAGATTCTCGCTATCGTCGTCGATGAAGACGAGGCAGGTCGCGCCATAGACGGCGCCCAGCGTCGCGCGCCTGGTATAATGGCTGAAATCCGCGGCGCCATCGCCGGCCAGCCGCCACATCCGGTCCGCCGCCCGCCAGCCGAGGCGCGCGGCGCGCACGGCGTTGCCCGGCATCGCCAGGATGGCGAACGCGCGGCGCAGCGCCTCGCGGCAGGGCAGGGCGGTTTCCAGCCGGAAGAGGATCAGCGCGCCAATCCGCTCGCGCGTCTTCATCCCCGCGATCCGTTCCGCCGGGAAGGCATCGGCCATCGCCTGGTCGATCGCGGCGAACCAGGCGTCGATCATGTCGACCGGGCCGTTGGGAAAGGCGAGTTCCGCGCGGCCCGGCGGCAGGCCCAGCTCCGCCCCCGCCGCCTTCAGCGCGGCCGCGCTCCACCCGTCGAACACGGCGTGGCGGGCGATGACGGGGGCGAGCGCGAGGCGAAGCTCGTCGAGCGTCCGGTCGTCGGGGGCGGCAGCGGCAGCGGCGTCGGTCATGCGGGGACGATAGGCGTTCCGGCCGCGCGCGCCAAGCTCAGCCGCGCCCCTTCTCCGGACGGCGCACCAGCACCAGCGCCACCGCGATCGCCAGCGCGCCGGCATAGTCGGCGAGCGTCAGCCGCTCGTCATAGCCGATCCAGCCGATCGCCGCGGCCAATACCGGCTGGGAAAGCAGCCCCAGCCCCACCACCACCGGCGACAGATGGCCGATCGCATAGACCATCAGCCCCTGCCCCGCGACCTGGCTGCCGATCGCGAGCAGCAGGAGCGGCCACCAGATATCGGGCATTATCCGCTCGCCCAGCAGCATCGCGAAGCCGAGCAGCGGCAGGATGCCGAACAGGGTGGAGATGGCCAGCGTCGGCAGCGGCTGGAGCAGGCCACGCGCGCGCTCGATCACGATCAGGTAGCCGGTGTAGAACAGCCCCGCGACGAGGCAGAGCAGATCGCCC
>Ga0182749_1000583_pt1 | contig 32606 bp, 31 predicted proteins | sample eDN3rd37CKraftMG_FD_128875 | JGI IMG/M metagenome (GOLD analysis project Ga0182749, IMG submission 128875) | Enriched Miracle-Growth compost microbial communities from Emeryville, California, USA - eDNA 3rd pass 37_C Kraft MG (version 2) (version 2) ...
GCATCAGCTCCTGGAACTGCTCCTCAGGGCTGCGGTCGTCGTCGTCTGGCACTTCAGCCGCCTTTCAGCCGGTTGCGTCCTACGCTAGTCGCACGAGTCATCGCACTCTCCGACCGGGCCCCCAATCGCTTACGCCGGTCGCGAACGACCGGCTGGAGGACCTGTGGCGCTGTTCGACGAGACGGTCGAGATCGTGCCCGCACCCCGCAGGCGCCCGCCGCGGGGCACCATCCTCGGCATCTGGGCGCTCGTCGTCGCGCTCGTCGCGCTCCTGGTCATCACGTTCCTGCCGACGTCCTTCGTGATCCAGCAGCCCGGTCCCGTCTACAACACGCTGGGCGAGGCCGCCTCGTCGGACGGGACGATGGTGCCGCTCATCTCCGTCGAGGGCGCCGAGACCTATCCGACCGAGGGCGCCCTGGATCTCCTCACGGTGCAGATCGTCGGCAACCGGGAGCGGACGCCCTCGTGGTTCGAGCTGGCGACCGCATGGTTCGACCCGTCCCGGGCCGTCGTCCCGCTGGACGCCGTCTTCCCGAAGGGACAGACGACCGAGGAGCGCAACGAGGAGAGCGCGGCCATGATGGTCGATTCGCAGAAGGAGGCCACGGCCGCCGCGCTCCTGCAGCTCGGCTACGACGTGCCGAGTCACCTCGAGGTGTACGCGCTCACCGAGGACTCGGCGTCCGAGGGCATCCTGCAGCCGGGCGACGTCATCGAGGCCGCCGACGGCGAGACGATCACCTCGGCGGACCAGCTGCGCGGCATCATCAACGACCTGCAGGGCGCGCCGGTGCCGCTCACCGTCGAGCGGGACGGGGAGAAGACCGACGTGAGCGTCACCCCGACCGCCGTCGAGGCGGACGGCGAGACGCGCTGGCTCATCGGCGTGACCCTCATCACCGACTACACGTTCCCCATCGACGTGACCATCCAGCTCAACAACGTGGGCGGCCCGAGCGCCGGCATGATGTTCGCGCTGGGGATCATGGACACCCTGACGCCGGGGGAGCTCAATGGCGGGAAGAACGTCGCCGGCACGGGCACGATCACCGCGGACGGGACGGTCGGCCCGATCGGCGGGATCCGGCAGAAGCTCTATGGGGCGAAGGACGCGGGCGCCACCTACTTCCTCGCTCCGCAGAGCAACTGCGACGAGGTGTACGGGCACGTGCCCGACGGCCTCCGGGTGTTCGCCGTGGAGACCCTCCAGGACGCGGTGGACGCGCTCGACGCGGTCGCGGACGGCGGCGACCTCGACGCTCTCCCCACGTGCACGGCGTCGGATGTCTCGGAGACCGCGTCGTAGCGCGATTCCGCTGAGCGCGAAGCCATGCATTCGCATAGGGGTTCCTCGGCGTCCGCCCAGTGCGGCCTGCCTAGGATGGAACGGTGACCACGACCTCAGCGCCGAAGCCGGCCACGCCCCCCCGCAGATCCCGACGCGCCATCGCGATCACCCTCGTGGTGCTCGCCGTCCTCGTCGTCGGGTTCTTCATCTTCGCGAACCTCTTCTCCGACTGGCTGTGGTTCAGCCAGCTCGGCTACCAGTCGGTCCTGGCCACGCAGTGGATCGCCCGGGTCGTGATGTTCGTCGTGGGCTTCCTCGGCATGGCCGTCCCGGTGTGGCTCGCGATCCAGCTCGCCTACCGGCTGCGCCCCGTCTACGCGCGCCTGAGCTCGCAGCTGGACCGCTACCAGGAGGTCGTGGAGCCGCTGCGTCGCCTCGCGATGTGGGGCATCCCGGTGTTCTTCGGCTTCTTCGCCGGGTTCGCCGCCTCCGCGCAGTGGGAGACCACGTGGATGTGGTTCAACGGCGTCGCGACGGATGCCACGGACCCGCAGTTCGGTCTGGACACCGGCTTCTACCTGTTCGCGATGCCGTTCTACAGCGCCCTGCTCGGCTTCGCCTCGGCCGTCCTGCTCATCTGCCTGCTGCTGACCGCGATCGTCGCGTACCTGTACGGCTCGGTGCGCGTCGGGCAGCGTGAGCTGCGCATCTCGAAGGCGGCGCGCATCCAGCTCGCCGTCATCGCCGGCCTCTACCTGCTCGTGCAGGCCGTGAGCATCTGGCTCGACCGGTACAAGACGATGGTGGAGCCCGGCGACCTCATCACCGGTCCCGGCTACACCGGCGTCAACGCCGTCATCCCCGGTCAGACGATCCTCTCGATCGCGGCGGTGATCGTCGCCGTGCTCTTCTTCGTGACGGCGTTCATCGGCCGCTGGCGCTACCCGCTCATCGCGACCGGGCTCCTGCTCGTCTCGGCGATCGTGCTCGGCGCCGCGTATCCGTGGATCGTCAACACCGTCCAGGTGAAGCCGAACCAGCTGAGCCTCGAGCGCGAGTACTACCAGCGAAACATCGACGCGACGCAGGAGGCATACGGCCTCGCCGGTCTCGAGAAGACGGACTTCACCGCGACGACCACGGCCGAGGCCGGCCAGCTGCGCCAGGACGCCGACACGACGGCATCCGTGCGCATCATGGACCCCGCCATCATCAGCCCGACGGTCAAGCAGCTCGAGCAGTACCGGCCCTACTACCAGTTCCAGGATCCGCTGGACGTCGACCGCTACATGATCGACGGCGAGTCGCAGGATGCTGTGGTGTCGGTGCGCGAGCTGAACCTCGAGGAGCTGGGCTCCCCGACGTGGCAGAACACGACCGTCGTCTACACGCACGGCTACGGCATCGTCGCCGCCAAGGGCAACGCCCGCACGGCCGACGGCGAGCCGGTCTTCCTCGAGCGCGGGATCCCGTCCACGGGCGACCTCACCACCGAGGACTTCCAGCCGCGCATCTACTTCGGCGAGCACTCGCCGCTGTACTCGATCGTGGGCGCACCCGAGGGCGCCGACCCGGTCGAGCTCGACTACCCGCGCGGCACCGACGGCTCCAGCGAGACGAAGTACACCTACACCGGCGACGGCGGCCCGAAGATCGGCGACTTCTTCACGAAGCTCATCTACGCGCTGAAGTTCCAGTCGGAGCAGATCCTCTTCTCGGACAACGTCAACGAGGAGTCGCAGATCCTCTACGACCGCCACCCGCTGGACCGGGTCAAGAAGGCCGCCCCGTACCTGGAGCTCGACAACGACCCGTACCCCAGCGTCGTCGACGGGCGCATCGTCTGGATCGTCGACGGCTACACCACGGCGTCGACCTACCCGTACTCGACGGCGGTCAGCCTCGACGCGGCGACGACGGACGCCAACACGACGCAGCCGCGCTTCGCGATCGACAACATCAACTACATCCGCAACTCGGTCAAGGCGACGGTCGACGCGTACTCCGGCAAGGTGACCCTGTACGCGTGGGACACGAGCGACCCCGTGCTGCAGACGTGGCAGAAGATCTACCCGTCGACGCTCAAGCCCATCAAGGACATGTCCGCCGACCTGATGAGCCACGTGCGCTACCCCACGGACCTGTTCAAGGTGCAGCGCGCGATGCTCGGCACGTACCACGTCGACGACGCGGCGTCGTTCTACCAGAGCGACAACCGCTGGGCGACGCCGAACGACCCGCAGGACAACACGCGCTTCCAGCCGCCGTACTACCTGACGATGAAGATGCCGGGGCAGGACAGCCCGACGTTCTCGATGTTCACGAGCTTCATCCCGCGCTCACAGGGCTCCGCGGCGGTGCGCAACGTGCTCACCGGCTACCTCGCCGTCGACTCCGACGCCGGCAGCGAGCCCGGCGTGAAGAAGTCCGACTACGGCAAGCTGCGGATGCTGGTGATCAACGCCGACACGACGGTCCCCGGCCCCGGTCAGGTCCAGAACACGTTCGACGCCGACCCGCAGGTGTCCGCCTTCATCAACATCCTCAAGCAGGGACAGTCGCAGGTGCTCAACGGCAACCTGCTGACGCTGCCGGTCGGCGGCGGCCTCCTGTACGTGCAGCCCGTCTTCGTGCAGTCCTCGGGTGGCACGAAGCTTCCGATCCTGCAGAAGGTGCTGGTGTCGTTCGGCAACAAGATCGCCTTCGAGGACACGCTGAACGAGGCGCTCGACGCGCTGTTCGGCGGCGACTCCGGCGCCGACGGCGGCGATGTCGACGTCGAGCCCACGCCGGGCGAGACGCCGGACCCGGGCGAGACGCCCGGTGAGACACCGCCGCCCGCGACCGACGAGTTCCAGGCGACGCTCGAGATCGCACGTCAGGCGATGATCGACCGCCAGGCCGCCCTCGAGGCCGGCGACTGGGCCAAGTACGGCGAGGCCGACAAGCGCCTCACCGACGCGATCGACAAGCTGCTCGCGCTCGAGGGCGACGGCCCCGAGTGATCGAGAGGACGGCGGGCCGGCGGGAGACCGTCGGCCCGCCGTCCTGTGCGGGCAAGGACGCCGGCGCGGTCAGCCGACGGGGTGGGACAGCCACCACCAGATGAGCAGCAGCGTCGCGCCGAACCCGGCGATCTGGTTGAGCCACAGGAAGCGGCTCCAGCCGCGCGTCGCGGTCTCTGCCGTCTCGTCGGTGACGTCCCGGAACGGCCACACCGACACGAGGTAGGGGAGCGCGAGCAGGGCCGCGAGCGGGCCGGGCCACGGCGTCGCGAGCATCACGAGACCCGCCGCGGCGTAGCACGCGAGCGAGAACCACACCGTCCAGCGGGCGCCCATGCGCGTCGCGATGGAGGAGATGTCCGCGGCGCGGTCGGCGACGACATCCTGCACCGCGCCGAAGGCGTGCGACGCGATGCCCCACAGGGCGAACCCGACGATCACCGCCGCCAGCTGCCACGTCCACGTCGCCCCGGCGAGGACGAAGCCGTACACGGCGGGGGAGAAGAAGTGGATGCTGCTGGTCACCGAGTCGGCGAAGGGCACCTCTTTGAGGCGCAGCGGCGGGGCGCTGTAGAAGACGACGAAGAAGAGGCTCAGCGCCAGGACGAGCCAGGACCACGGCCCGCCGACGAGCACGAGATATACGACGAAAGGCGCGCACGAGAGCCCGGCGGCCCACAGCGTCGTCGCGTGCAGCCTGCGGTCGAGGACGGCGCCGTGGGCACCGCCCTTGCGCGGATTGCGCAGGTCCGACTCGTAGTCGAACACGTCGTTGATGCCGTACATCGCGAGGTTGTACGGGAGGAGGAAGAAGAGCGTCCCCACGATGAGCGGGATGTCGATCTCCCGCGTCGTGAGCAGGTACGCGGCCGCGAAGGGGTAGGCGGTGTTGATCCAGCTCACCGGGCGCGACGACAGCACGAGCTGGCCGAACAGGTCGCTGCGGGTCGCGGCGCGCGTCATCGCGGTCCTCCTCGGCGGAAGAGGGCGAACAGGGCGGGCACGAGGAAGGCCGCGCACACGGGGTACGCGAAGTCCTCGAGCGGGGCGAGTCCGATGCGCAGGCCGCTGACGTGCTCGGCCGGATAGCGGAACAGCCCCGATGCGATCATGACGTTGTCGAACACGGCGGTGAGGACGGCGAGGACGGCGGCGGCGATCGCCGAGGATGCCAGGCGCCGACGGATTCCGGGCCGCACGGCGGACACGGCCGTCACGAGGATCGTCACCGCCGCGAACGGGAGGATGAGCAGACCGTACGTCACGGCGCCTCCCCGCCGTCGTCGCCGTGCGGTCCCGCACGGCGGGCGAGCAGCCGAGACGCGCCGGCCTGGACGACCAGCGCCAGATAGGTGAGGAACGCGAGGAAGAAGACCTCCTCGACGGGCAGGTGCGGAGCCAGGTCCCATCCGAGATACAGCGGGCTCTGTCCCTTCACGAAGACGCCCGCGGCGATGCCGGCGAGGTCCCACACGAGGAAGAACGCCGTCGCGAGAACGACAGCCGTGGCCGCCCGCACCGGGGCGCGCCAGAACGCGAGCGTGAAGCGGGCATCCAGCAGCACGATGAAGCCGGCCGAGACGAGGATCGCCACCAGGTACAGCCCCGGCACGTCACACCTCCGCCGTCACGGGCTCCGCCATCGGCGCGGCCGACGTGTCGCCGCGCAGCCGCTTGGCGACGAGCTCCGCAGAGATGAGGCACAGCGGCAGACCGATGCCCGGCAGCACCGTCGTGCCCGCGTACATGAGGCCGGCCACGGTGCGCGACACGTTCCGCGGGCGGAACACCGCGCTCTGGCCGAGCGTGTGGGACAGCCCCAGCGCGTTGCCGCGCCACGCCCGCAGATCCGCCTCGAAGTCGCCGGGAGCGATCGTGCGGCGCACGACGACGCGCTCGGCGAGGTCGGGGATGCCGCACCACTCGGCCACCTGCGCGATCACCGCATCCGCCGCCTCCTCGATGCGCGCATCGCCCGCGCCGGCCACACCGCCGCGCCCGAGGCCGGGATCGGCGGGCACGGGGACGAGGACGAAGAGGTTCTCGTGGTCGCGCGGCGCGACACCCGGGTCGGTGGCGCTCGGCCGGCACACGTAGAGGGACGCGGGGTCGGGGATGCCCGCGGCGTCGCCGAAGATGCGCTCGAAGCCCTCGCGCCACTGCTCGGTGAACAGGAGGGTGTGATGCGCGAGCTGAGGCAGCTCGCCCCGCACCCCGAGCAGGAGCAGCAGCACCCCGGGGCTCGGCGTGCGGTCCTTCCACCACGGCTCCGGGTACGTGCGCGCCTCGGGTGGGAGCAGCTGCGTCTCGGTGTGGTGCAGGTCTGCGGTGGACACGACGACATCCGCGTCGAACGCGCGTCCGTCGGCGAGGCGGATGCCGGTGGCCCGCCCGTCGGCCACGAGGATCTCCTCGACCGCCGCGCCCGTCTCGATGTCGGCTCCTGCGTCTCGGGCGAGACGCTCGATCGCGGCGATGACCGCTGCGATGCCGCCCTGCGGATAGCGCACGGCGTCACTGAGGTCGAGGTGGCTCATGAGGTGGTAGAGCGCCGGCACATCGTACGGGGACCCGCCCAGGAACACCGCGGGGTACTCGAGGATCCGCTGCAGCCGGGTGTTCCGGAACCGCCGCTCCACGAACGGCCCGAGGCGCGCGCCCAGGAGCGTGGCGAGGCGGGGGAGTCGCCGCAGCAGCGACGGGTGACGCAGACCCGCGTACGTCGCGTACGGGTCGTAGAGGAAGCGCGACACGGCGAGCTGATAGGCATCCGCGGCGCTGTCCAGGTAGCGCGCGAGCGCGCGTCCCGAGCCCGGCTCGATCGACTCGAACAGCGCGATCGCGCTGTCACGCCCCGAGACGACGTCGATGGGGGCCTCGTCCCCCTCCGTGTAGACGCGGTACGCCGGGGTGAGCGGGACGAGGTCGAGCTGCTCGTCGGCGCTCGTGCCGAGCAGGCGGAAGAAGTGGTCGAAGACCTCCGGCATGAGATACCAGCTGGGGCCGGTGTCCCAGCGGAAGCCGTCCGCCTCCCACGACCCGGCGCGTCCGCCGACGGCGTCCTGCGCCTCGAACACGCGGACGTCGTAGCCGTCGCGCGCGAGAAGCGCGGCGGTGGCGAGCCCCGAGATCCCCGCCCCGATGACGATCGCGGAGCTCATCCGGCGACCGCCGCGGTGGCGCGGGGCCGTCGAGCGGGCACACGCAGCACGGCGCGTGCGGCGATGAGGGCCTTGACCGGATCCGGCACGCGCACCCGCACGGTGTCGGGGGGCGCGGCGCGCAGTCGCGCCGCCAGCGCGGCGAACAGGTCGTGCGCCGCGCGGACGGCCGGGCGGCAGTCGGATGGCAGCCGGGTGATGGCCTCACGTGCCACCGCGAGGTCCGCCTCGATGCGGTCCAGGAGCGCGGTCCGGTCCTCGGCGGCGCCGAGCGCGAGATAGTCGCGGCCGAGCGTGTCGGCGTCGAAGTCCTGGTCGCGCAGGAAGTTGATCTCCTGGAAGGCCGCGCCCAGGCGCCGTGCGCCCTCGACGAGCGAGGCATCCGGTGCGGTGATCCCGTCCCGCCCGGCGTTGACGAACACCTGGAGGCACATGAGGCCGACCACCTCGGCTGAGCCGTACACGTACTCCTCCAGGGAGACGGGGTCGTGCGCCGTCTGCGATAGGTCGGTCCGCATCGAGGTGTAGAACGGCCGCACGAGGTCCTCGCCGATCCCGCACTCGCGGGCGGTGACGGCGAACGCGTGCACGATGAGGTTCGTGCTGAAGCCGGAGGAGATCGACTCCATCGTCTCGGTCTCGAGGCGATCGAGCGCCTGTCCGGCCTGCTCCACGGTCAGCCCCGCCTCGGCGGCGGGTCCGTCCACGACCTCGTCGGCGATGCGCACGAGACCGTAGATGTTCCGCACGTGCGTGCGCACGCGCGGACCGAGGAGGCGGCAGGCGAGTCCGAAGGATGTCGAGTAGCGGGCGATGACCGCCGCCGCGGCGTCCTGCGCCGCCTCGTTGTAGAGGTCGATTCCGGTGGATGCGCGATCTGTCATGGGATGCGGCCTTCCACGTGGTCGGCGCATGCGCCGAGCAGGTGTGCGAGGGGAGCGGGCAGGTCGACGGTCGCGCCGCGCGCGTCGTCGAGGAGCGAGTGGACGAGCGCCTCCGCCTGAGCGCGCGCACCGCTCTCGGCCAGGGCGCGCTGGGCCTCCTGCAGCGCGATCGGGCCCGTGTGCGCCAGCGCGATGGTCTCGCTGACATCCGGCCAGGACCCCGTGGAGCGCGCGAGCGCGACGAGGGGGGTGTGCTTGGCGGCGATGAGGTCCGCGCCGGCCGCCTTGCCGGCCTGCGCCGCCGTGCCGAATGCGCCGATGAGGTCGTCGACGAGCTGGAAGGCCAGACCGAGCGCCGATCCGCACATGCCCACCCGCAGCACGGTCATGTCGTCGGCGCCGGCGAGGAGGGCACCGGCGCGCAGCGGCGCGCTGAACGAGTACGCCGCCGTCTTGTCGTGGCTCATGGCGAGCACCTCGCTCACCGCCCCGTCGGCTCGCAGCGCGTGCTCGACGTCGGCGAGCTCGCCGGCGGCCGTGACGATGACGGCCTCGTCGAGGAGATCGAGCAGGCCCGCACGCAGCGGCGGCGGAGCGTCGAGGGTCGCGACGATCCGCTGCGCCTCGTGGAGCAGGAGATCTCCTGCGAGCAGGGCCGCGGTGTCGCCCAGCGCGACCCCGTCGTGTCCCTCGGCGCGCATGCGGAACTCACCCGCGACGTTGGGGACGCCTCGGCGCACCGTGTCGCCGTCGATGAGGTCGTCGTGGATGACGAACGCGGTGTGCAGCAGCTCGAAGGCGGCGCCGACCCGCAGCACTGTGGGGCGGCGGTCCGCCGCGCCCTCCAGCGCACGGAAGGCGGCGAGGACCAGCGCGGGGCGGAAGCGCTTGCCGCCTGATCCCGCGCGCCGCATCGCCGAGGAGAGCGCGGTGAACGAGTCGCCGCGGGGACGCATGCGCGCGTCGAGATCGGCGAACGCGTCGTCGATCGCGATCTCGAGCTCGTCCTGCTCGGCAGCCGTGACGGGCGGGTTCACGATGCGCGTCGCTCTCTTCGCTCGACACGGCCGAACAGGTTGAGCTGCTCGGCCTGGAGGACCAGCCACGGGCTGAACGCCCACGGGGTCGAGCGCAGCGACGAGGCGAGCTCGTCGGGCTCGACCCAGCGTGCGTCCACGACCTCGAGCGGATTCAGGACGAGCTCGCTGGCGGCACGGGCGGTGTAGACGGGGCAGATCTCGTGCTCGACGATGCCGTTCGCATCGACGGCGCGGTAGCGGAAGAGGGGGAGGGCCAGCTCGATGTCCTCGAGATCGAGCCCGAGCTCATACTCGGCGCGGCGGCGCACGGCGTGCAGCATGGGCTCGGCGGGCCGCGGGTGCCCGCAGAACGAGTTGCTCCACACGCCCGGCCAGGTGGCCTTCTCGAGCGCGCGGCGGGTGACGAGCACCCGCCCCTCGTCGTCGATCACGTGACAGGAGAACGCGAGGTGCAGCGCCGTCTGCGTGCCGTGCACGCTGGACTTCGGCGCCGTGCCGACCTCGTTACCGTCGTCATCGAGCAGGACCACGTGGTCGACATCGAGCATGTTCATCTCCCTTGAATCGCTAGCTTATCTAGCAATTTGCTGGATTCGATGCTACACAGGGCATGGGAGAGTGTCTAGGTGGTAGCAGAGAACCCGGCCATGAGGTACCGCCCCGGGGAGGACGATACGAGAGCGCAGGCCATCACGGAAGCCCTCGTCGCCGTGCGCGCGTTCAGCGATGCGATGGATCGCATGCACAGCGGGATGAAGGACGACATGGCGCTGAACGCCACGGATCTCGCGGCGCTGCGCATGATGGTGATGCGCGAGCAGCGGGGCATCCCGGTGAGCCCGCGGGACGTCGCCCGGCACCTGCGCATCTCGACCGCGTCGACGACGAAGCTGCTGGATCGCATGGAGCTGGCCGGCCACCTCGAGCGGCATCCGCATCCGCATGATCGCCGTGCCCGCGTCGTGGTCCTCACGGATCTTTCGCGCGGCGAGTTCTACAAGCACTTCGGTCAGCGCCTGGCTGCCATGCGCGGCGTCGCCGAGCGCTACAGCGACGAGGAGCTCAGCGTCATCGCGCGCTTCATCAGCGAGATCTGCGACGTCCTGGATCCGCCCGCGACGCGGGGCTAGAGGTCGGTCGCCTCGGGGAGATCCTCGAGCGTCTCGATGACGCGTGCGAGCCCGGACAGCAGTGCCGCGTGCGCGGCGGGATCCAGCGCCCTGTCGAGCGCCCGGCTGATCGCGTCGATGCGGGCGTTCGCGGCATCCAGGAGTGCGCGTCCCCGCGGCGTGAGCGTCAGGGGGATCGCGCGCCCGGAGGCATCCGCCGCGCGCACGATGAGTCCGCGCTCCGCCAGGCCGCGCAGGAGGGTGTTCATCGTCTGCCGCGTGACGAAGACGCTGCGTGCGACGTCGGAGGTGGAGGCGCCAGGATGCCGGCCGATGGCGTCCAGGCACGAGTACTGGGGGGTGGTGAGCCCCAGTGCGCGGAGTGCGTCGTCCATGCGGGAGCGGAGCGCGGACTGCGCCTGCTTGAGGCGGTAGCCGATCAGCTGCTCGACGGGACGAGGGTCCGAGGTCATGTCAGTATTCTGACATAGGCTGTGAATGTCAGCATCCTGACAACATCGGAAGGAATCCTCATGAGCATCACCGGACCCGACTTCCTCGCCCTGCAGGTGCGCGATGTGGCGCGCGCCGCGGAGTTCTACGAGACCCGGCTGGGGCTGCGCCGCCTGCCTGCGTCGCCTCCCGGCGCGGTCGTCTTCGCGACGTCGCCGATCCCGTTCGCGGTGCGCGAGCCGCTGCCCGGCGTCGATGTCGCGCAGATCTCGCCCCGTCCGGGGGAGGGTGTCGCCCTGTGGATGCAGGGCGACCACGTCGAAGCGCTGCACGCCTCTCTGGTGGCGTCCGGTGTGGAGATCCTGCGCGCTCCCGAGCCCGGCCCGTTCGGCGTCGCCTTCACGTTCGCGGACCCGGACGGCTACGCCATCACCGTCCACGAGGCCGCCTAGGCGACGCGGGCCCCCTCGGGCGGGACAAGACGCGGGTCTCGGCAGACAGACGAAGAACGGCGCCCCCTGCGGGACGCCGTTCTTCGTTTTCGTTGCGGGGACAGGATTTGAACCTGCGACCTCTGGGTTATGAGCCCAGCGAGCTACCGAGCTGCTCCACCCCGCGGCACAAGATGAAAGCCTAGCACGAGTTTCGACGGTGGTTCGCACACCGCCGGGAACTTGCCCGCCACCCCGGCGGACGCGAGGATGAATCCATGTCCCGCGCCTCCCGTCCCGACTCGTCCGCCGCGGACGACATCGACGACGGACGCGACGAGACGCCGGCCGAGCGCTACGACCGCAACTGGAACGAGGTGCTGCAGGAGCTGCGCGTGCTGCAGACGGGCACCCAGATCCTCACCGGCTTCCTGCTCGCGCTGGCGTTCCAGCCCAAGTTCCCGGACCTCGACGAGGGGCAGCAGATCTTCTACCTCGCGCTCGTCGTCCTCGCCGCGCTGAGCTCGATCATCGCGCTGTCGCCGGTCGCGGTGCACCGCATGCTGTTCCGGAAGAAGGTGAAGGGCGTCGTCGTGAGCTTCGGCCACGCCGCCCTCATCACGGCGCTCGTGACGGTGTCCGTCCTCCTCGTGGGGGTCGTGGCGTTCGTGTTCGACGTCGTGGTCTCCGCCGCGGCATCCGTCACCGCGGCCGTCGTGTTCGCGGTGCTCATCGTGCTGGGATGGCTCGTGGTGCCCGCGATCCTGCGCGCGCGGCGGGCGAAGGAGGAGGACGCATGACCGGACCGGCCGGCCTCGCCGTCGCGATCGCGCAGTTCGCGCCGACGGCCGACACCACGGCGAACCTGGACCATATCGCCCAGCTCACCGCCCGTGCGGTGGAGCGCGGAGCGCGACTCGTGCTGTTCCCCGAGTACTCCAGCTACTTCATCGACCCGTTCGACGCGTCGCTGGCGGAGAACGCGCAGCAGATCGACGGCCCGTTCACCTCGGCGCTCGTCGCCCTCGCCGCCACCCACGACGTGCACATCGTGGCCGGTCTCCTCGAGCGCGCGGAGGACGGCGCGCGCGTGCGCAACACGGTCGTCGCCGTCGACGGCAGCGGGATCCGCGCCCACTACCGCAAGCTGCACCTCTACGACGCGTTCGGGCAGCGCGAGTCCGATTGGGTGGAGCCGGGCGGGCTCGACCCGGTGCAGACGTTCGACGTGGACGGTCTGCGCTTCGGTCTCCTCACCTGCTACGACCTGCGCTTCCCGGAGGTCGCGCGCCTTCTGGCGGACGCGGGGGCGGATGTCGCACTCGTCCCCGCGGAGTGGGTCCGCGGACCGCTCAAGGAGCACCACTGGCGCACCCTCCTGCATGCCCGCGCCATCGAGAACACGATGTACGTCGCGGCCGCCGACCATCCGCCGCCGCTCGGCGTGGGGACGTCGATGGTGGTCGACCCGCAGGGGGTCGAGATCGCCGCTGTCGGCACCACGACGGACGTCGCGGTCGCGTGGCTCGACCGCGAGACCGTCGAGCGCGTGCGCCGCGTCAATCCGGCCCTGCGTCTGCGGCGACTCCGCGTCGTGCCGGGCGAGGGCGCGGACGCCTCAGCCGAGGCCGGCGAGGCGCTCTGACGCGTCGGCGAGCACCTCGACGCGCTTGCACGCGGCGAACCGCACGAGGGTGGCGTACTCCGTGCGATGCGCCGCGACGACGAACGCGGTGAGCGGAATGGCCACGACGCCGGCCCGTTCAGGCAGGGTGCGGCAGAACTCCGCGGCATCCGTCGCTCCCAGCGGCGCGGCGTCGGCGACGGTGAAGTACGAGCCGGACGGACGCGACACGGCGAAGCCCGCCGCGCGCAGGCCGTCCCCGAGCAGGTCGCGCTTGCCCTCAAGTGCCGCGGCGACCCCGGTGAAGAACTCCGGCGGCAGGCGCAGTCCCACCGCGACGGCCGGCTGGAACGGCGCGCCGTTGACGTAGGTGAGGAACTGCTTGACCGTGAGCACCGCCGTCACCAGGTCGGCGGGGCCGCTCACCCAGCCGATCTTCCAGCCGGTCGTCGAGAACGTCTTGCCCGCCGACGAGATCGTGAGCGTCCGCTCCCACGCGCCGGGACGCGTCGCGATCGGCGTGTGTCCGACGCCGTCGAAGGTCAGGTGCTCGTAGACCTCATCCGTGACGATGATCGCATCGTGCCGCTCGGCGAGGCGCACGATCTCGTCGAGCACCTCACGGGAGAAGACGGCCCCGGTCGGGTTGTGCGGGTCGTTCACGAGGATGATGCGGGTGCGGTCGGTCACCGCGGTGGCGAGCGCGTCGAGGTCGGGCTGGAAGTCCGGCCAGCGCAGCGGCACGGTGACCAGGCGCGCGCCGGAGAGGGCCACGCACGCGGCGTAGGAGTCGTAGAAGGGCTCGAACACGACGACCTCGTCGTCCGGGCCGTCCACGAGGGCGAGGAGCGTCGCGGCGAGCGCCTCGGTGGCACCGGCGGTCACCAGGATGTCGCGCTCGGGGTCGGGGAGCAGGCCGTAGAAGCGCTCCTGATGCTCGGCGATCGCGTGCAGCAGATCGGGCGTGCCGCGGCCCGGCGGGTACTGGTTGACGCCGTTCGCGATGGCCTCCCGCGCGGCCTCCAGGACCTCGGGCGGCCCGTCCTCGTCGGGGAATCCCTGCCCGAGGTTGACGGCGCCCGTCCGGGCGGCCAGGGCGCTCATCTCTGCGAAGATGGTGGGAGCCACCGCCCCCGACGCCGACAGCAGTCCTGCGCCGCCGGCGGTGCGGCGCCAGGCCCCATGGATGTCCTGCACCAGGTCAGGGTATCCGCATAGGGGCGTCCCATCCTCGCCATAAGAAACGCACAGAAACGGGCCGCACGCTGTAAGGGCTTTGGCAGAAGGAGCACACATGAGCGACAACATGGGCGAGCGCCCGGAGAACGCGGCGGACGACGCCGTCACCGCCCGGCCCACGAACGCGGCCGAGTCCACCGACCAGACCCCCGCCACCACGGCGTCCCCGGCCGCTCCGGCCGACGCGCCGTCGGCTCCGCAGACGTCGATGCCCGTCCCGCCGCAGCCCGCGGCCCCGCAGCCCGTCCCGCCGGCCCTGCCGCACACCACCGCCCCCGTCCCGCCGCAGGCGACGGCCGGGCATCCCGCTCCCACGCACCCGGTCGCGGGTCAGCCCACGCCGCCGCGTCCCGTGTACGGACAGTACGCCGGCCAGCCCGCCGCGAACCCCGCCCCGCCGCAGGGGCAGTCGTTCGGCCTGCCGCAGGGCGCGACCCAGCCGACCCTCCCGCTGCACGGCGCCCCCGCCACGGGTGCGACCGCGACGGCCACAGCCACGAAGGAGCGCCGGGGCGGCGCCGGACGCGTCGTCGGCCTCATCGTCGCCGCCGCGCTCGTGGGCGGCGCCGCCGGCCTCGGCGGATCGTACGCAGGCAGCCAGCTGTGGCCCGCGCCGGGCACGACCGGCGCCTCCGCGCCGGAGGTCGTCACCGTCAACAACCCCGACTCCGTCAACGCGACGACGGCCATCGCCGCCAAGGTCGTGCCGAGCGTGGTCACGATCCAGGCGACGTCGTCGAACTCGGGCGGCACCGGCTCGGGTGTCATCATCAGCCGCGACGGCTACGTCGTCACGAACACGCACGTCGTGACCCTCGACGGTGCCACGGGAGACGCGTCGCTGCGCGTCACGACATCCGACGGCCACGTCTACGACGCGAAGGTCGTGGGCACTGACCCGACCTACGATCTCGCGGTCATCAAGCTCCAGGACGCCGAGGACCTCGACCCGATCGAGTTCGGCGACTCCCGCAAGCTCAACGTGGGTGACCAGACCGTCGCGGTCGGCGCTCCGCTGGGCCTGTCCAACAGCGTCACGACCGGCATCGTCAGCGCGCTCAACCGCTCGATCGAGATCGCCTCGTCGGCGGCCCCCGACGCGAAGGACTCGGAGGACGAGGGCGACGGCGGTCAGGGCGGTCGTGGCGAGAACGGCGAAGGCGGTCCGTTCTTCTTCGACTTCGGTCAGGGCGGCCCGCAGCAGCAGGCGCCGAGCGAGACGATCAAGATCGCCGTCATCCAGACCGACGCGGCCATCAACCCCGGAAACTCGGGGGGCGCGCTGGTGAACGCGAAGGGCGAGCTGATCGGCATCAATGTCGCGATCGCGACCGCGGGCGGCTCGTCTGCGGGCGACCAGTCCGGCAACATCGGCGTCGGCTTCTCGATCCCCTCCGACATCGTCAAGCGCGTCGCCGACGAGATCATCAAGGACGGGAAGGCCTCGCACGGCCTGCTCGGCGCGAGCGTCCAGAACGCCGCCGCCGTCGAGGACTCGACGATCACCGGCGCCTACATCGCCGAGGTCACCCCGGACGGTGCGGCCGCCGCGGGCGGACTGAAGAAGGGGGACATCGTGACGGCCTTCAACGGCGTCCCGGTCACCGGCTCGGTGGACCTCACGGCTCAGGTGCGCGCCGCCGCAGCCGGCAGCAAGGCGACCGTCACCTATGTCCGTGACGGCAAGACCTTCACCGCCGATGTCACGCTCGGAGAGCTCAAGTAACCCCCGGGTGGGCTCTCCGGAGAACGGACGCCACCCCGCGATAGGCTCGCGGGGTGGCGTCCTTCTCGTTCGGCGCGGGCAACGCGCGCAAGCTCGCCCGCATTCCGCTGTACGTCCTCGGGCGCCTCGTCACCCTCGTCCTGCCGCGCCGTGAGGGCGCCTGGGCGTTCGGGTGCGGCGCCGGCATCGGCGACGGCGCCCTGGCCCTGTGGCGCACCGTCACCGCCGCCGGACACGACCCGATCTGGCTCGTCGGGTCCGACCGGGAGGCCTCCGATGCCGCCGCCCTCGGCATCCGCACCGTCCGCAAGCACTCGCTGCGCGGGTTCCTCGCCACCGCCCGCGCCGCGGTCGTCGTGGTCACCCACGGCTTCGGCGACGTCAACCGCTATGCCGTGAGCGGCGCGTTCGTCGTGCAGCTGTGGCACGGCATCCCGCTCAAGCGCATCGGACTCGACTCTCCCGAGACCGTGCGCGCTCCCGCCCCTCTCGACCGGATCCCGGGCGTGCGCGGCCTCATCGGTCGGCTGTACCGCCGCGCCGCGCGCCAGATCCGCGTGCTCCCCGCCGCCTCGCATCTCGTCCGAGGTCGTCTGGAGTCGGCGTTCGCACTGCCCGACGCCCGCGTGCCGGTCACGGGCGAGCCGCGCGTGGACGTGCTGTCCCAGGGGGAGCCCGACGCGCGCCGGGAGGCCGCGCGCCGCCTCGTCGTCGCGCGCACCGGCGCCCTCGGCGAGCACACCCGGCTCGTCCTCTACGCGCCGACCTGGCGCGACGGCGCCCCGGACCCCGCGATCCCCACGCATGCGCAGTGGACGCGCCTGCTCGAGGTCCTCGAGGCCGCCGACGCCGTCCTGCTGGTGCGCTCCCATCCGCTCGGCGCGGGCGACTATCGGCCGCCCGTCGCGACGGAGCGCGTGCGCGCGCTGAGCAGTGACCTCGTCGCCGACGTCACGCCTGTCCTGCCGGGCCTGGACGCCCTCGTCACGGACTACTCGTCGCTCGCGTTCGACGCGGCGCTCGTCCCGCTCCCGGTCGTCTACCTCGCGCCCGATGTAGAGGAGTACGGGCGGCGGCGCGGCTTCTACGGGCGCTACGCGGATGTCGCGGGGGACGACTACGCGAACGACTGGACGGATGCCGCCGAGCAGCTCGCGCGGGTGCTCTCCGACGATGCCGAGCGCGAGCGGCGCATCGCCCGCTCGCGGGCGCTGAGCGACCGGGTGCACGCCTTCCGCGACGGCGGCAACACCGGTCGCGTGTATCGTGCCATCGTGACGGGCGCGGGCCGGATGGCGGGGCCGCAGAGGGAGAATCGATGACGACGGCGCAGTTCCTGGGTGCTCCCGAAGAGCCCGTGCTCGAGCTGCGCGGCGAGGGGCCCCGTCCGGAGCACGTCGCCCTCGTGGGTCCCCGCGCCACCGCCCCTGCATCCGCCGTCACCGGCCGTGGCAAGACGTGGCGCGCCGTGGTGCCGCTCGCCGCCGCCCGCTGGGGCGGCCCTCGTCTGCCTCTCCCGGCCGGCGACTACACGGTCGAAGGCGTGGAGACGGATGCCGTGCTCCCGCTCACCCAACTGGGCACGCTCCGGGCGAGCCTCGACGGCGCGACCCTGCGCATCGGGCCGCCGATCGATCCCGCGTACGACTCCGGGGAGGGGCAGGCCGCCCTCGAGCGCCGCTATGCGACGCGGCCGGGCGGACTCGAGGACGCGGTCTTCTTCGAGAGCTTCTACGGGCGCAACGCGAGCTGCAATCCGCTCGCGATCGACCGCGAGCTGGCGCGGCGTCGCCCCGAGGTGACCCGATACTGGAGCGTCGTCGACCTCTCCGTCCAGGTGCCCGAGGGCGCCGTCCCGGTCGTGGAGGGCAGTCCCGAGTGGTGGCGCGCCCGCGGATCATCGCGACTCATCGTCGTCAACGACTGGCTCCGTCGTCGCTTCGAGCGGCGCCCCGGCCAGCGTGTGCTGCAGACATGGCACGGGACGCCGCTCAAGCGCCTCGCGCTGCATCGTCCCGGCTTCGATCCGCGCCGGATGGCCGCGGTCGTCCGCGAATCGCGCCGGTGGAACGTCCTGCTCGCGCAGAACCCGTACGCGGAGCGCATCCTCCGCAAGGCCTACGCGTTCCTCACCCGCCCCATCTGGGTCGAGGGGTACCCGCGCAACGACGTGCTCGTCACGAGCGACGGCAGCGCGACGCGCGCGGCCCTGGGCATCGGGGCGGACGAGCGCGTGCTGCTGTACGCGCCGACGTGGCGCGACGACCGCGACGAGATGGTCGACTTCCTCGATCCGGTCGCGCTGGCGGCATCAGCCGACGCCGTCGTGCTCGTGCGCGGCCACTCTCGCACGCTTCTGCCGGGGAAGGATGCCGCGGGGCCCCGCGTCATCGACGTGACCGCGTTCCCCGACATGGCGCAGCTGCTGCTCGCCGCCGATGCGCTCATCACCGACTACTCGTCGGTCATGTTCGACTACAGCGTCACCGGCAAGCCGATGTACTTCTTCGTCCCGGACCTCGAGCACTACCGGGGCGAGCTGCGCGGCTTCTACTTCGATCTGGCCGAGCGCGCGCCCGGGCCCCTCGTGCGCACGCAGGAGGAGCTCGCGGCGGCGCTCGCCGAGGACCCGGCCCGGCACGACGAGCGCTACCGGGTGTGGCGCGCGACGTTCAACGCGCGGGACGACGGTCACGCGTCCGAGCGCGTGGTGGCACGCCTGCTCGACCAGGACTTCATCTGACGCGCGCGCCGGTCAGGGCAGGGGAGTGTTGCGGTCGCCGAGCCGCGATGTGTCCACGGTGTCGCGCGCGCCGCGCAGGACGCCGGCGATGAAGCCGACGCCCCAGCACACGTGCATCGTGGGCAGCACCGCCAGCGTCCACAGCCGGTCGCGCCACGTGGAGCCGCGCAGCGCGTCGACCACGACCAGGAGCGCGTAGGCGATGAGCGGCAGGTAGACCGCCGACGCGACGAGGGATGCGGTTCCCGCCAGCACGCCGGTCAGCTGCAGGGCGGCCACCACGACCGCGAGGGCGAGGACGAGCACGAGCACCGGCGGGGCGAAGAAGCGCAGCGAGTTGCGGCGGCCGTAGCGCCGCACGAGCTCTCCGCGCCAGGTGCCCGTCGCGATGAACTGGCGGGCCAGCCGCGACCAGCTGTCGCGCGGCCAGTAGGTCACCGCGAGGGCCGGATCGAACCACACCCGGTAGCCGGCGCGGCGGATCCGGAGGTTCAGCTCCCAGTCCTCGCCGCGGCGGATGGTCTCGTCGAACAGCCCCACCTCCTCCAGCACGGCGCGGCGCATGACGCCGAGGTAGGCGGACTCCGCGGGGCCCTCGCGGTCGGAGCCGTGGTACGCGCCGCCGCCGAGGCCCACCCGCGAGTTGTAGGCGCGGGCCACCGCGCGCTGGAAGGGCGTGCGGCCCTCGGCGCGCATGACCCCGCCGACGTTCGCGGCGCCGGTGCGCGCGAGGGTCTCGAGCGCCCGCCGCGTGTAGCCGGGCGCGAGCTCGGAATGGGCGTCGACGCGGACGATCGTCGGGAACGACGACGCGCGGATCGCCAGATTCAGCCCGATGGGGATGTCGGCGTCCGGATTGTCCACGAGCACGATGCGCGGATCCTCCGTCGCGAGCCGGCGGGCGAGCTCGGTGGTGCCGTCCGTCGACGGGCCGAGCGCGAGCACGATCTCGGTGGGGCCGTCGATCTCCTGCTCGAGCACGGTCTCGACGGCGCGGCGCAGGTAGGCGTGCTCGTTGAGCACCGGCATCACGAACGAGACGCCGGCGCCGTACGGGACGGCCGGAGCGTCGGAGTCACCGGATCCGTCGACGTGCACTCGTCGATCATCCCACGCGCCCGTCGGTAGGCTGGAGAGGTGAGTCTGGTCTCCGATGCGCGAAAGGCGTTCGCCCTCGTCCGCAAGGCGCTCACGAACCGTTCCGCGGCGGGCGAGGTCCGCCGCCTGCAGGCCCGGCGGGCGCCGCACCCGCCGCGTCACTTCCAGGTCGCGGTGTACTTCGCCGACGGCGCCGTGAACATGTACCAGATGCGCCAGTGGTACCGTCCGCTCGCGGAGCTGTCCCGGCACCGGCCGGTCGTCGTCCTCAGCCGGGTCGCCAGCGGCGCCCGCGCGATCCTCGAGGAGAGCGACCTCCCTGTGGCGTACGTCCCCAACGTCCGCGACATCGAGCAGTACATCGCCGACCAGGACATCCGCGTCGTGCTCTACGTGAACCAGAACACGCGCAACTTCCAGATGTTCCGCTACGGGCGGCGCTGGCACGTGTTCATCAACCACGGCGAGTCCGACAAGATGTACATGTCCACCAACCAGTACAAGGCGTACGACTTCGCGTTCATCGCGGGGGATGCCGCGCGGCAGCGGCTCGAGCGCGTGCTGTGGGACTACGACTTCGACGCGCGCGCGATCCAGATCGGGCGCCCGCAGGCGGACCACTACTCCGGGACGCTGCCGTACACGCCCGACGAGCGCACCGTCGTGCTCTACGCGCCGACGTGGGAGGGTGACCGCCCGTCGGCGCACTACGGGTCGATCGTGACGCACGGCGAGGCGCTCGCGACGGCCCTCCTGGCCTCCGACCGCCATCGCCTCATCTACCGCCCGCATCCGCGGTCGGGCGTCGTGAACGCCGAGTACGGGGCGGCGAACCAGCGGATCATCGCCGCGATGGCGGCCGCCAACGCCGCCGACCCGACGGCGCAGCACGTGTTCGACGACGGTCCCGAGCTCGGGTGGCAGCTCGCCGCGGCGGATGTCGCGATCGTCGACATCTCCGCAATGGTCTACGACCGGCTCGCCGCGGACAAGCCGCTCATGATCACCCGCCCCGTGGACCCCGAGGCGGTCATCGACACCAACGGCTATCTGTCGGCGTGCGAGTGGCTCGAGGCGCGGGACGCCGGCGACATCATCGCGCACGCGGACCGCGTGCTGGGCGATCCGGACGCGGTCGCGCGCCTGGACGAATGGGTGCGCCACTACTTCGGCGATACGACGCCGGGCGCCGCCACGGCGCGATTCCATGCGGCGATCGAACGGCTCATGGGGGAGTGGGAGCGCTGGCACGCGCGCTCCGACGGCGACGGTGCCGCCGAAGAGGGACTCGGGCCCGAGGAGGCCGACGCGGACGAGTGACGCGTCAGCCGGTCGCGAGCCGACCGATCGCGCGCAACGGGATCGCGATCCAGGTCGGGCGGTTCCGGGACTCGTAGATCGCCTCGTAGACCGCCTTGTCGAGCTCGAGCGCATCCAGCAGCGGCTGCTGGGCGTCCAGGTCGACGGCGGATGCCGCGGCGTACCCGTCGAGGTAGGCGCGTCGGGCCGCGTGGGCCCACTCGCGCACCGACGTGCGGGACGCGTCGGGCTGGTCGAGTCGGATGGAGCCGGCGATGTAGTCGAACGAGCGGAGCATGCCCGCCAGGTCGCGGAGGGCCAGGTCGGGCCGCTCGCGCTCGGCCATCGGACGCATCGGCTCGCCCTCGAAGTCCAGCAGCACCCAGCCGCGGCGGGGCACGAGGATCACCTGACCGAGGTGGAAGTCGCCGTGGACGCGCTGCAGGGGCGGCCACGGCGAGTGGAGCGCCCGGGCGTAGACCTCCTCGATCCGAGCGCGCGACGCGGACAGCGCAGGAACCTCGGCGATCGCGATCGACAGGCGCTGGCGCCAGCCGGTGACCGTCCGCGCGCGGTCGTCGGCATCGGGTGCACGCGTGCCGAACAGGTCGGCGAGGGCGACGTGGACACGCGCGGTCGCCTCGCCGAGGGCAGTGGCGCGGGCGGTGAAGTCCTCGCCGGCCGCCGCGGCCCGCAGCGCGACGCGCCAGGCGTCCTCGACATCCGGGAGGAACTCCTGTGCGAACGCGAGCGATCCGTCGACGCTCAGGCGTCCGTCGTCGGGGTCGGGCCACATGCCGCTGACCGATCCCACCGAGCGCGGCACGAACGGCGATCCCGCCTCGGCGAGCGCCGTCTGCAGCTCGATGTCCGGATTCACCCCGGGCTGGAGCTGACGGTAGACCTTGGCGATGACGGGTGCCGTGCCCTCGGGGCCGCGGTACACGATCGACGTGTTGGACTGCTCGCCGCTGACGACGCCCGCCGACATGGTGTCGGCCGTCGGGGCGGTGGGGCGCGCCGCGGAGGGGATCCCGCGGGCCAGTGCGCCTGCTCCCATGCCCTCGCCGCCGACGGTCACGAGCCGCAGCAGCGCGGCCGCGTACGACCGATCGTGAGGACCGTCGATGAGCGTCGTGCCGGGCTCGGGACTGCCGATGAGATGGGCGGCGTCCACCTCGACCGTCGAGGTCGCGCGGGCCACCACGGGGATCTGGTACACGACGGCGGGGAGCGTGCTCTCGTCCGCGACGATGAACGTGCGCACGCGGACGAGGGTCGACGATTCGTCGACGAAGGGGTCGGGCAGATCCCACGCGGCGATGAAGCGCAGCGACGGCACGCGGCCCTTGCCGGCATACCAGCGCTGCCGCGGCATCCACGCCGCGAGGCACGCGAGGGTGCTGTCCATGTAAGCGAGGGTAGGACCGCCGCCGACGCGGTGTCGATACGCCTCCCCGCAAGTGGGCTGTGCGGGGCTCAGTCCCCGTCGTCGTCCGGGCCGCCCTGTCCGGAGTCGGAGGAGTCCTGGGCGACCTCGACGACGGGCGGCATCGGGAACACGATCGACTCGACGGCCCCGCCGGTCACGAGCCCCACGGCGTCCACGGCGGGGGCGGCGTCGGCGAGGCGCTGCGCCGCCGTCTCGGGCTCCGCCGGCTCACCGGGGATCCCGGCCCACTCGTCGCTGAACTCCGGCCTCTGGGTGAACAGTCCCATGCGTCCATTCTCACCCGTTCAGCGGGCGTCGGCGCCGTCCGTCGTCGCCGGTCCGCCCGATCCCGGGTTGTCGCCCGCATCGCCTGTCGCGCCCTTCCGGCGGGTGAGGGCGCCGGTCGCCCGGCGCCCCGCACCGGCGACGGCAGACCCGGCACGGCCGGCCGCTCCGGCGATCGCGCCGCCGGTGCGGCGCAGGCGCGCGACGGCCGCGGCTTCGAGCGGCAGGGAGCCGGGGGCGGGCTCGAGCTCAGCGGGAAGTCGGACGGGCGGGATGCCGAACGCGCGCCGCGAGGTGGTCATGACGCGCCGCGCGAGGATGTGGTTTCCGGCGCCGCCGACGGCGGCGCCGATGCCGAACGGGAGTGCCTTGCCGACCCATGAGGCGCCGGCGCGGGCGGTGAAGTGCCGCAGGAACATCGACTTGAGCCGGTCGACGAGCGGTCCGACGGCAGCGCGGGGGAGCGTCTTGGTGACGAGCTCGCCCCAGTACGCGGGGCGCCCCGCGGCCTTGCCGGTGGCCTGTCCGGCCAGCTGCGCCAGCAGCTCCGTGCCCTCGCTGCCGAGCATGAGGGTGAGCACGAGCGCGCGGGCGCGGTCGGGGTTCTCGACGGGGATGCCGTGCACCTCCGCGACGGACTGGGCGAACAGGGCCGTCGACTCGAGGAAGCCGAACGTCTCGACGCCCGACAGCGCGAGCGTCACGCCGGTCGTGATGCCGGGGACGACGGCGGTCGCGCCGACGGCGGCACCGCCGGTCGTGACGGCGGTGAGATAGCGCCGCTCGAGCATGCGGATCACCTGCGCGGGCGTGGCATCCGGGTTGCGTCGACGGATGCTGCGCAGGTGCGCGAGCACGACGGGGCGTTGGATCGCGAGCACCTTGTCGAGCGCGCGGATCGTCCGCGGGTGCTCGGGGGAGCCCACGGGCGGCAGCCCGCTGTCCCACGGCGAGTCGTCGGGGAGCGAGTGGATCTTGTGCACCTTCGCGGCCATCGCCAGAAGCCTAGGTCGCGAGTCTGAGCGTCAGACGAATGCGCGGAGGTGTCAGACGAAGAGGTTGGCGCGCTCGAGGTCCTCGGCGAAGTCCACCTCGACCGCGTAGAGGTCGGAGATGTCGAGCGGCTCGAGGCGCAGGCCGTCTTCGGCGATCGCGAGCTCGAGGCCGCGCTCGAAGTAGTCCTGGTCGTCGACGCGCTGCAGCTGGCGCATGAAGGCGCGCTTGCCGGCCGCCGAGATGTAGTTGATGCCGACGGCCTCGCCGATCCCGTTCTCGACGGTCTTCGACAGCTCGTGGATCCAGCCCTCGGAGGTGACGGTGTACTTGACCTCTTCGTCGCTGACCTTCGAGGTGTTGACGGTCACGAACGACTGGTCGCGCTCGATGAGCGAGATGGCGCGGCCGAGCACGCGCGGGTCGAAGACGACGTCGCCGTTCATCCACAGCACGCCGCTCTTGCCCGTGGCGGCCAGAGCGCGCAGGAGGCTCTTGGAGGTGTTCGTCTGGTCGTAGCGGTCGTTGTAGACGTAGTCGACCTCGGGGAACGCCTCGACGATCGTCTCGGCGCGGTAGCCCACGACCGTCGTGATGCGCGCAGAGGACCCGAACGCGGCACGGATGTTGTCGTGCTGCTGCTGCATGATGCTGCGGCCGTCGCTCAGCTCGGTCAGCGGCTTGGGCAGGCTGCGGCCGAGCCGCGAGCCCATGCCCGCTGCGAGGATGACGGTCTGAAGAGTCACTGTGTGCTCCTGGAGTGTGGGGGAGTTCTGGAGGGATTCACCTGATCGACACCCCGTCGTGCCAGCTTCATGCTAGCGAAGGCGTCTGGGAGACCGCAGGGGGAGAGGGGGCCCGTTGTCTTTTCGTGACCTGGGAGTTTCCTGGTGGCGCCACACGGGGGTCGCGCGTGCGTGGGGACGGGCATGTTCGGTTGATAGGTTTGCCTGGTGACCGCCTCCATGCCTGCCCCCCGTGAGCCGGACGCCGAGGACGCCGCCACGGACCTCGATCCGGCGCCGCCTCGTGCCGCCCGTCCGGTGCAGGTGCTGCCACCCGTCTCCGACGCGAGCACGGCTGAGGAGAAGGCGTCCGAGACGCCGGCCGCACCCCCGCGCAAGAAGGCTCCCGCACGCAAGCCCGCCGCCAAGAAGACGACAGTGCAGAAGGATGCCGACGGCGGCGCCGCGCCCCGGACCACCGCTCCGCGCAAGCCGGCCGCGCCGCGCAAGCCCGCCGCTGCGCGGGCGACGACGAGCGCGCGCGCGGCGAGCACCACGTCGGCCGCGGCGGCCGAGCCCGCACCGGCGAAGCCGGCCGCGAAGTCCACGCCGTCGAAGAGCGCAGCGAAGTCCACCCCGTCGAAGAGCGCGGCGACCTCGCCGGCCGCGAAATCGTCCGCGAAATCCTCGGGAGCGGCCACGTCGGGCGCGAAGTCGTCCGGCGCCGCCAAGGCATCGGGGGCGAAGGCATCGGCCGCGAAGAGCGCGTCCGGGGCGAAGGCATCGGCGGCGAAGTCCGGCACCGGCCGCGCCAAGAAGTCGCCGGCGACGCCGCCGCCTCCGCCGCTTCCCGCCGACATCGTCGAGGCGGACGGCGAGACGATCATCGTCCCGCCGAAGCCGCCGTTGCCCGCTCCGAGTCCGGCCGAGACGCCGGAGTCGGCCGCGCCGAGCGAGCCCGCCGTCGCCGACGCCGCGGTCCCGACCGAGGTCGCCGAGCCCGAGGTCGCAGAGACCGAGCCCGCCCCGGCCGCCGAGGCGGAGCCTGCCGTCGAACCGGAGGCCACGGTGACCGAGGCCGCGGAGACCGAGGCTGCGGTGGCCGACGTCGTCGAGCCCGCCGCGGCGGAGGTCGACGAGACGCCCGTCGTCGTCGAGGAGTCCGCCCCGAGCGCGGCGGCCGACGAGGCAGGAGCCGCTGACGCCGCGGCATCCGTCCCCGCGCTGGCTCTGCGCGGCGTGACCAAGATCTTCGGCGACGCGCGCGCTGTCGATGGCATCGACCTGACCGTCCCCGCCGGCACGTTCTACGGGCTCGTCGGCCCGAACGGCGCCGGCAAGACCACGACGCTGTCGATGATCGCGGGCCTGCTGCAGGCCGACCGCGGCACGATCTCCGTCAACGGCGTCGACGCGGCGAAGAACCCTCAGGCCGCGAAGCGCGCCATGGGCGTGCTGCCCGACCGTCTGCGCACGTTCGACCGCCTCACCGGCCGTCAGCTGCTCTACTACTACGGCGTGCTGCGCGGACTCGCGCCGGCCGTGGTGGAATCGCGCACCGTCGATCTCGCCCGCGCGTTCGACCTCACCGACGCACTCGGCCGGGTCGTCTCCGACTACTCCGCCGGCATGACCAAGAAGGTCATGCTCGCGGGTGCGATGATCCACTCGCCGCGCCTGCTCGTGCTCGACGAGCCGTTCGAGGCGGTCGACCCGGTCTCGAGCGCGATCATCCTCGACATCCTCGGCGCATACGTCGCCCGCGGTGGGACGGTCGTCCTCTCGAGCCACGGCATGGAACTCGTCGAGCGGGTGTGCACGCGCGTGGGCGTCCTCGTCGCCGGCCAGGTGCTGGCCGAGGGCACGATCGACGAGGTGCGCGGCGAGCTGACGCTCGAGCAGCGCTTCATCGAGCTCGCCGGCGGACTCGGCGACGTGGAGGGTCTCGAGTGGTTGCACACGTTCTCCGACTGAGGGCGGCGCTCCTGTTCGGAGCGCTGCGCGGTGATCGTCGCGAGGTCGCGCGCACCGTCACGGCGCTCGTCCTGCTCGTCGCCGCCGCCGTCGTCGCGTGCCTCGCGGTGCTCTCACTCGATGACGCGTCCCACGACGTGGCACGGGTGGTGATCGTGCTCGGCGGTGCCGCCGTCACGCTGGGCTTCGCCCTGACGCCGCTCGTCGCGGGCACGGAGGACCCCCTCGACCCTCGCCGCTTCGCGGTGTTCGGCCTCGAGCCGCGTCCGCTCGCGTGGACCATCGCGCTCGCGGGTCTGCTCAGCGCGCCGCTGCTCGCCGTCATCGCCATCAGCGTGTGCGCGACGATCACCTGGTCCGCGCAGGGCGCGCCGGTCGTCGTCGGGATCCTCGGCGCGCTCCTGGCCGTCGTGACCTGCGCGCTGTTCGCCCGCGTCTGCATGGCGCTCACGGCGATGTACCTGCGGGAGCGCCGCTCGCGCGAGCTGTCCGGACTGTTCATCCTCGCGATCGCCGTCGTCGTCGTCCCCGCCGCCGTCTTCTTCGCCTCGCTGGACTGGCACAGCACCGTTCCCACGCAGCTCTCCGAGGCGATCACCGTCCTCGGGTTCACGCCCATCGGCGCCGCCTGGGCGCTGCCGGCGCTCGCGGCGAGCGGATCGCCCCTGGTGTGGCTCGCGGACCTCGTCGCCCTCGCCACGGTCGCGCTGCTCGCCGTCGTGTGGCAGGGGCTCGTGACCCGCATGCTCACCACCACCGAGCGGCCCTCGTCGGTGCGCGAGCGCGCGGGCCTCGGCTGGTTCGCCGTCGCCCCCGGCACCCCCGGTGGTGCGATCGCGGCCCGCAGCCTCGTCTACTGGCTGCGCGACCGCCGCTACATCGTCAACGCCGCCGTCATCCCCGTCGCCGCGGCGATCGCGATGGTGCCGCCGCTCGTCGCAGGCGCGCCGTGGTCTCTCGTGGTCCTCATCCCGGTCCCCATCGTGGCCCTCTTCTTCGGCTGGCTGCCGCACAACGACGTCGCGTACGACTCGACGGCGATCTGGATGCATGTCGCCAGCGGCACCCGGGGGCGCTCGGACCGTCTCGGCCGTCTCGTGCCGGTGGTGCTCATCGCCGTCCCCCTGCTGGCCGTGCTCATCCCGGTCACGATCGCCGCGCACGGGCGCTGGGCGCTCCTGCCCGGTCTCACCGGTGTCGCCGTGTCGCTGTTCCTGTGCGGCCTGGGACTGTCGAGCGTCTCCTCGGTGCTCGCGCCGTACGCCGTGTCCCGCCCGGGCGACAGCCCGTTCCAGCAGCCGCAGCACGCGTCCAGCGGCGTCGCGTCGCAGGCGATCGTGCTGCTGGGCGCGGTGGCGCTGAGCGCCGCCCCGGTGTGGTGGTTCTGGCTCGCGCTGACCCAGGACATCCGCTACGGCTCGCTCGCCCTGTGGGGCGGCATCGGCATCGGCGTGGTCGTACTGGTCGTGGGTGTCATGCTGGGCTCGGCGCTGTTCCGCCGCAGCGGCGCGCGCCTCATGGAGTTCGCCGAATCGGCGTGAGCGACCCCGACCCCTGGTGCGGGTCGCGCGGCTAGACTCTGACAGATGAGAGGGAAAGGGCGGCAATGAGCACCCCTGCAGGAACCCCCGACGACGGAGGACTGGCTCTCCTCGACCGCGAGCTCGAAGAGCTCATCCGCGAGGAGACGATCGAGCCCGGGGATCACGAGCGCTTCTCGCACTATGTGAAGAAGGAGAAGATCCTCGAGTCCGCCATCACCGGCAAGCCGGTCCGCGCGCTGTGCGGGAAGAAGTGGACGCCTGGTCGTGACCCGGAGAAGTTCCCGGTGTGCCCGACCTGCAAGGAGATCTACGAGTCGCTGCGCTGACGGCGCGGCCTCGTCCGGTCACCGCGCGTCGATGTAGACGGTCGGGATCGCCGGATCGGACCGGCTGAGCGCGCGCGCCCGCACGGGCAGCTCGGTGCGCACCTGCGCGTGGTGCGCGCGCGCCGCTTCGACCCCCTGCGGACCGAGGAACGCCGGGTCTGGTTCGCCCGCGACGACGAGCGGCACCTGCAGCGGCCGGGAGTCGGGGTGCGACGCGGCCGTCTCGACCTCTTCGAATCCGTCCGACACGGCGATGAGCTCGCGCGTCGCGCGGCCCGACTTCAGGGTGCGGAACGCCGCCTTGCGCCCGCCCTTCGAGCCCTTGTCGGTGGATGTCTTGGTGACCGCCACCCAGGACCCGTCCTCGGCCTGGCGTGCGACGAGCTTGTAGACCATGCCGGCGGTGGGGTTGCCCGACCCGGTGACCACCGACGTGCCGACGCCGTAGCTGTCGACGGGGGAGGCCGCGAGCGCGGCGATCGCGTACTCGTCGAGGTCGCTCGTGACGGTGATCCTCGTCTCGGTGGCGCCGAGCGCGTCGAGCTGCGCGCGCACCTCGCTCGCGACGACGGGGAGGTCGCCCGAGTCGATGCGCACACCGCCGAGGCCCGTCCCGGCGACGCGGATGGCGGTCTCCACACCCGTGCGGATGTCGTACGTGTCCACGAGCAGGGTGGTCCCGATGCCGAGCGCCTCGATCTGGGCGCGGAACGCGTCCTCCTCGCTGTCGTGCAGGAGCGTCCACGAGTGCGCCGCGGTGCCCATCGTCGGGATGCCCCATGTGCGGCCCGCCTCGAGGTTGCTCGTCGCGCCGAAGCCCGCGATGTACGCGGCGCGGGCGGCGGCCACCGCCGAGGACTCGGCGGCGCGACGCGATCCCATCTCCGCGAGGGGGCGGTCGCCGGCTGCGATGCTCATGCGCGCCGCGGCGGTCGCGACGGCCGAGTCGTGGTTGAGGACGCTGAGCGCGATCGTCTCCAGGATCACGGCCTCCGCGAAGGTGCCCTCGATCGTGAGGAGCGGCGAGCCGGGGAAGTACAGCTCGCCCTCGCGGTAGCCGGTGATCGAGCCCGTGAAGCGGTAGGACTCCAGGTACGACACCGTGGCGGCATCCACGACCTTCTCGTCGCGGAGGAACCGCAGCTCGTCCTCTCCGAAGCGGAAGTCCTGCAGGAGCTGGAGGAAGCGCCCGGTGCCGGCGACGACGCCGAAGCGGCGGCCGCCCGGCAGGCGTCGGCCGAACAGCTCGAAGACGCAGCGGCGCCGGGCGGTGCCGTCCCGCAGGGCGGCGTCGAGCATCGTGAGCTCGTAGCGGTCGGTGAGCAGGGCGGTGGACGCGGCCATGCGCTCAGCCTACTGAGCCGCCTGGCGTAGGCTGGATGATCGTGAACGACGCTCCCATCGGCATTTTCGATTCGGGCGTCGGCGGGCTCACCGTGGCACGGGCGATCACCGATCAGCTTCCGCGGGAGTCGATCCTCTACATCGGCGACACGGCGCACTCGCCGTACGGTCCGAAGCCCATCGCGGATGTGCGCCGCTATTCGCTCGAGGTGCTCGACACGCTCGTGGCCGAGGGCGTCAAGATGCTCGTGATCGCGTGCAACACGGCATCCGCGGCGATGCTGCGCGACGCCCGCGAGCGGTACGACGTCCCCGTCGTGGAAGTCATCGGGCCGGCCGTGCGCACCGCCATGTCGACGACGCGCAACGGGCGCATCGGCGTGATCGGGACGGCCGGGACGATCGGCTCCGGCGCGTATCAGGACATGCTGGGCGTCAACGAGAAGCTCACCGTCTTCGCCGCGGCGTGCCCGCGCTTCGTGGACTTCGTCGAGGCGGGCGTGACGGATTCGCCCGAGCTCCTGGCCGCCGCCGAGGAGTACCTCGCGCCGCTGCGCCATGCGGGGGTCGACACCCTCGTGCTCGGCTGCACGCACTACCCGTTCCTCAAGGGTGCGATCAGCTACGTCATGGGTCCGGATGTCGCGCTCGTCTCCAGCGACACCGAGACCGCCAACGACGTGTACCGCCAGCTCGTCTCCCGCGACCTGCTCGCCGGGCCCGAGGCCGCCCCGTCCCACGTCTACGAGGCCACCGGCGCCTCGGCGGACGACTTCATCCGTCTCGCGCAGCGGCTCATGGGCCGCGGCGTGAACGACGTCAAGCTGGTCCAGACCGGAGCCATCGACCTGCCCCGAGGAGCACACACATGACCGACACCGTCCGCGCCGATGGGCGCACGCCGTCCGACCTGCGCCCCGTCACCATCGAGCGGGGGTGGAGCGCGCAGGCCGAGGGCTCGGCGCTCATCAGCTTCGGCGGCACCAAGGTGCTGTGCACGGCGTCGTTCACCAACGGCGTTCCGCGCTGGCTGACCGGCAAGGGCAAGGGCTGGGTCACGGCCGAGTACGCGATGCTGCCCCGCGCCACCAACAGCCGCAACGACCGCGAGAGCGTCAAGGGCCGCATCGGCGGGCGCACGCACGAGATCTCGCGCCTCATCGGCCGCGCCCTGCGCGCCGTCGTGGACACCAAGGCGCTCGGCGAGAACACGATCGTCATCGACTGCGACGTGCTGCAGGCCGACGGCGGCACCCGCACCGCGGCGATCACCGGCGCGTACGTCGCCCTCGCCGACGCGATCGAGTGGGGCCGGCGCAACAGGTTCATCGCGCAGAAGGCGAACGTGCTGTACGACTCCGTCGCGGCGGTGTCGGTCGGCATCATCGACGGCGAGCCGATGCTCGACCTCGCCTACGTCGAGGACGTGCGCGCCGAGACGGACATGAACGTCGTCGTCACCGGCCGCGGCCTGTTCGTCGAGGTGCAGGGCACCGCGGAGGGCGCCCCGTTCGACAAGCGCGAGCTGGACGCGCTCCTGGAGCTCGGCGTGAACGGCTGCGCGCAGCTGCGCGACCTCCAGGCCGCCGCACTCGCATCGGCGGAGGAGTCCGCGTGACCGCGCGCGTCGTCCTGGCCACCCACAACGCGCACAAGGTCGAGGAGTTCGGCGCCATCGTGGCGGCGACCCGCCCCGACCTCGAGGTCGTCGGCTACGACGGCCCGGAGCCGGTCGAGGACGGCGTCACATTCGCCGAGAACGCGCTCATCAAGGCGCGGGCCGCCTCGGCGCACACGGGCCTGGCGGCGCTCGCGGACGACTCCGGCATCGCCGTCGACGTGCTCGGCGGTGCGCCCGGCGTCTTCTCCGCGTACTGGGCGGGTCACGCGAAGGATGCCGTCGCGAACCGCGAGCTGCTGCTCGACCAGCTCTCCGACATCCGCGATCCGCATCGGACGGCGCACTTCGTCTCCACGATCGCGCTGGTGACCCCCGACGGCGCCGAGCACGTCGTGGAGGGCCGCTGGCCCGGCCGCCTCGCCCACGCCGCATCCGGCTCCGCCGGGTTCGGGTACGACCCGGTGTTCATCCCGGATGGGCAGGATGCCGGCGCCGAGCGCACCGTCGGCGAGTGGACCGCCGAGGAGAAGAACGCCCAGTCGCACCGCGCCCGCGCGTTCCGCGAGCTCGTGCCGCTGCTCGCGCTCATCTGAATACGAGCGTCCGGCCCCGTCCGGCCCGCACGGTGGAAGGCTGGATCCCATGGCGGACGTGACCCCCTCGCAATCCTCGACGGACGAGATGCTCCTGGACGTCGGGGGAGCGACGCTGTCCTACAGCGACCGTGCCGGTGACGGGCCGGTGATCGTCGGGCTGCACGGCTTGGCGTCGTCGCGCGCCTCGGAGGACAGCGGCGGCTACTTCGACTGGTCGCCGCTCATCGCGACGGGGCGCCGTGTCGTGCGCTACGACGCGCGCGGCCACGGCCGCTCGACCGGCCGCGCCGTGCCCGGCGACTACACCTGGGCGCGCCTCGCCGACGATCTCCTCACCCTGATCGACGTCGTCTCGCCGGACGAGCCGGTCGACGCGTTCGGCGTCTCGATGGGCGTCGGGACCCTGCTGCACGCCGTGCTCGCCCGGCCGCGGCGCTTCCGTCGGCTCGCCCTCGTGATCCCGCCCACCGCGTGGGAGACGCGCGCCGCGCAGGCGGCGAACTACCGACAACTCGCCGCGCTGGTGCGAGCGCGGGGCGGGGGCGTCTTCGCCGCCGCTGCCTCCGCGGTGCCGCCGCTGCCGATCATCGCGGAAGGCGGCTGGTCGCCCGGCGGCCCCGACCTCGACGACGCGTCGGCGGCGGCGGTCCTGCTGGGGGCCGC
>Ga0182749_1000585_pt1 | contig 32446 bp, 33 predicted proteins | sample eDN3rd37CKraftMG_FD_128875 | JGI IMG/M metagenome (GOLD analysis project Ga0182749, IMG submission 128875) | Enriched Miracle-Growth compost microbial communities from Emeryville, California, USA - eDNA 3rd pass 37_C Kraft MG (version 2) (version 2) ...
GCCGCAGCCCTCGGCGCGCTTCTCGCCCTTGTCGCCGGGGTGGGACGGACCAGTCTGGCGATGGCCCGCAACCGGGACCTGCCCGCCTGGCTGGCCGGGGTGCACCCGAGGCACAAGGTGCCGCACCACGCCGAGATCGCCCTCGCGGGCGTCGTCGGCATCCTCGTCCTCACCGTCGACCTGCGCGGCGCGATCGGGTTCTCCTCCTTCGGGGTGCTGCTCTACTACCTGATCGCCAACGTCTCCGCCTTCACCCAGCCCAGGGCGCGGCGCCGCTACCCGAGGGCGCTCCAGATCCTCGGTGCGATCGGCTGCCTGGCCCTGGCCGTCACCCTGCCGGTCGGCTCGATCGTCACCGGTGTCATCGTCCTCGCCATCGGAGTCGCCTACCGGTTGATCCGGCTGCGGGTGCAGAGGACCATGGGCCAGGGCTGACTCCCCGGCTACTCCGTGGCGACGGGGCGCCAGAAGGCGTCGCTCGCGGCCAACGCGTCGATCCGCTCCGCCGGCAGCCCGAGCCACTCCCGCAGGATCTCGGCGCCGTGCTCGCCGAGCCGCGGCGCGCCCCTGGTGATCCGCGGCGGAGTGCGGTCGAGGCGATGCGGCGGCGCCGGATAGTCCGTCGGCCCGAGATCGGGGTGCTCCACCCGCACCACCGCTCCGCGCGAGCGCAGCTGCGGGTCCCGGTAGACGTCCTCGACGTTCTGCACCGGTGCCGCCGCGACCCCCGCCTTCTGCAGCTTGCGCGCCGCCTGCAACGGGGTCTGGTCGGCCAGCCAGCCGATGGCGGCCAGCTCGAGTTCCTCGACGAGACTCTCGTCGGGAGCCCCCGCGTCGTGCGGGAGTGCCAGGTCAGGGCGCTCGATGGTCTCCGCGATCCGATTCCAGTCATCCACCGACTCCGCCTCGACGGCGACCCAGCGGTCCAGTCCCTCGCACGGCAGGATGCCGGACCAGACCGAGCCCGGCACCCGGTTCCCGATCGGCTCGGCCTCGCGGCGGTTCACCGTGTAGTCGAGGATCAGGGGAGCCATGGTCACCGCGGCGACCTCGATCTCGGAAAGGTCGATGACGATCCCCCGATCGGTTCGCTCGCGTGCGCTCAGGGCCGCGAGAATGGCCAGCACCCCGTGCGCCTCCGAGGCGAAGTCGAAGTGGGTCTGGTGGCTGTAGCCCCATGCCCTGGTGAGCCCGACGAAGGAGCAGACCACGGAGCCGTACGCCAGGAAATGCGACCGCGGACCCTCGGCGTGACCGAAGCCGGTGAGGGAGATCTGCACCAGACCCGGATTCTCCGCGGCCAGCCTGTCGTAGCCGAGGCCCCACTTGTCCATGACCGAGGCGCCGAAGTTGTCGACCACGACATCCGCCGACCTGACCAGCTCGAGGAAGAGCTCAACCGCCGCCGGGTTCTTCATGTTCATCGACAGGCTGCGCTGCGTGTAGTTGAGGTTGGCGTACATGGCCGAGGTGTTGGCGCCTGACGGCTCCTGCACCGGAGTCTCGTCGGGGTACCAGCGGCGACGCAGGTTGTCGGGCATGGTCGGCGACTCGATCTTGATCACATCGGCCCCGAGGTTGGCGAGCACCGCGCCCGTGTAGGCGCCGGCGATCGCGGTGCCGAAGGAGATCACGCGGATGTCCGAGAGCGGCTTCCCGCTCGAACGACGGGTGCGGCCCGAGGCCCACTCCTCGATGATCTGCGCGGCGCTGTACTCGCCGAGCTCGGGCGCCGGCCGGTGGAACGGGTCGAGCAGCGGCTCGGTCGAGCGGTACGGAGCCCCGGGCATCTCGACCAGGCGGCCGTCGGGCAGCGGAGTCTCGATGAGGAAGTCCCGGCTGCGGGGCTGCGGGTCGTTGACGAACTCGCCGATGCTGTTGAGCAGAGCGCAGGGCACCCCGAGCTTCTGACCCCTGGCGACGAAGTCCTCGCGGCCGATCGACTTCACCAGCGGACCGAGGGCGGCGATGACCTCCTCCCGGCGGTCGTAGCGGGTGTTGGGGTTCGACAGGCTCGGGTCGCTCAGCGACTCCGGGTTGCCCAGCAGGGTCATCAAGCCCTGCCAGTGCTTGTCGGTGGAGACGAAGAACTCGACCAGGCCGTCGCTGCACTCCCAGATTCCGCCCGACTGGTTCGGCTCGATCGGCTCCCGGTAGGGGAGCACGTTGACCGTGGAGTACTGGTTGAAGGGGAAGTTCGATGCGAAGAGGATCTCGTGCGCCGACAGGTCGGCGAACTGGCCTCCGACCCTGTCGCGTTCGCGGAGAGCGGTGAGCGCGGCGATCGCCGCGTTGGTGCCGATGTGCGCGTGCATCTGATCGCCGGGGATGACCACGGGCGGGCCTTCGGGGGTGCCCTGGGAGATGAGCAGTCCTGACATCGCGTGCGTGGTGAGGTGGGTGCCGCGCCAGTCGCGGAACGGCCCGGTGAGCCCGAAGGGCGTGATGCAGATGACGATGGCGGATGCCGGCGCCCACTCCAGCGACTGCGTCGCCGCGTCGAAGCCGGTCACCGGGCTCTGCGGCGACGGCGTGATCAGGATGACGTCGACGTCCGCGGCCAGCGCGCGCAGGTCATCCGCCGAATCGGGGGACGAGACGTCGAGAGCGATGCCGCGCTTGTTCGCCTCGAAGTAGAGGAAGCGGAGGGAGCGGTTCTCACCGGGCTCGTCGTCGACGAAGGGCGGGACCCGGCGGCTCCGTACGCCCTCCGGCGGCTCGACCTTCACGACGTCGGCGCCGAAGTCCGCCAGAAGACGACCGCAATAGGCGCCGATCGCCCCGGTCAGGTCGAGCACGCGGATGCCGTCGAGGGGAAGCTGGTCGCGGTTCATTTCACATCACGAAGTTTCATCTCGCACCCAGGGTAGCGGCAGCGGGCGGGCGCCTCCGACCGTGCTCCGTGAGCCTCCGACCGGCTACGGGCGGCGGCCCAGAGTCGCGATCACGACAGTCCCGTCGTACTCGTCCGAGTGCGCCGTCTCGACGCCGAACCCGTTCTCGGCGAAAAGGGCGGCGCTGCGCGAGGCCTGGGCCTCGCCGGCCTCGATCAGCAGACGGGAGACCGGGGACATCCACTCCCCCGCCGCCGCCGCGATCCGGCGATGGAGGCCCAGGCCGTCGGGGCCGCCGTCGAGCGCCAGACGGTGCTCGTGGATGCGGGCCTCGGGCGGCATGGTCGCGATCGCCTCCGTGGGCACGTACGGCGCGTTCACCACGACGAGGTCGATGCGTCCGCGCAGCGACGGCGGCAGCGCCTCGAACAGGTCGCCCTCGAACACGCGGCTCGGCGGCAGGTTGCGCCGGGCCGAGGCGACCGCCGCCGGGTCGAGGTCCGCGGCGTGGAGCTCGATGCCCGGACTCTCGGCGAGGAGCGCCGCTCCGATCGCGCCGGCGCCGCAGCAGAGGTCGACGACCACTGCGCCGGGCCGGGCGGACTCCAGCGCCCGCTCGACCAGGTAACCGGTGCGGAACCGCGGCACGAAGACCCCGGGCTCGAGTGCGATCCGCAGGCCGCGGAACTCCGCCCAGCCGAGGATCTGCTCCAGCGGCTCGCCCGCCTCTCTCCTGACCAGCAGCGGCTCGAGTGCCCGTCCGTCGGCGAGGAGCAGGGCTGCCTCGTCCTCCGCGAAGACGCAGCCCGCCGCGCGCAGGCGGTTCACGGTCTCTGTGCTGTCGATGCATCCAGTAAACCCCAGTAGCGTGTGCGAATGCCCGGCTCGCTCCTCGTCGACCTGCTGCTCATCGTGCTGCTCATCGCCTACGCCGTCTACGGGTACCGGCGCGGCTTCGCGCTCAGCGCCGGCGGGATCCTCGGGGTGGTCGTCGGGGCGGTGCTCGCCTTCTTCGCGATCCCGCTCGTGACCGGATGGGTCGGCGCATCGGTCGCACGGCTTCCGCTGGTGCTCCTCTCCGTCGCGGCCCTGATCGCCGGCGGATTCTGGCTGGGCACGACGGTCGGCGCCGCGATCCGTCGCGGGATGACCAGGAGCCGGCTCGGCATCCTCGACCGTGTGCTCGGCGCACTGGTCTCGCTGGTCGCCACCGCCGTGGTGATCTCGATGCTCGCCTTCGGCATCGGCGCGATCGGCGTTCCCGTGATCTCGACGGCGATCGGCACCTCGCGGGTGGTCGCGGCCATCGACGCGCTGACGCCGGGACCGGTGAAGGCGCTGGAGGCCCAGGTGCGCGCCTTCGTCTCGCAGCAGGGCCTGCCGCGACTGCTCGAGGCGATCGGCGTCGGGCCGGCGCTGCCCATCCCCGACAGCGGGATGAACGCCGCCCAGGAGCAGGCGGCGCGATCGGTGGTGAGGATCGTCGGCAACGCCTACGCCTGCGGCCAGAACCAGAGCGGCAGCGGCTTCGTGGTCTCCGCGAACCGGGTGGTCACCAACGCCCATGTGGTCGCCGGGGTGACCGAGCCGGTCGTGCAGGCTCCGGACGGCGGAAACTGGGCCGGCCGGGTGGTCTACTTCGACCCGGCGGGCGACCTCGCGGTGATCGCGGTCGACGGGATGCCGACCGCCGCGCTTCCCCTCGGGCAGACCCTCGGCACGGGCGACGAGGCGATCGTCGCCGGGTATCCCTTCGGCGGCCCGTTCACGGCGAGCCCGGCCGCGGTGCAGGGCGTCAGCACGGTGAGCGCGCCCGACATCTACGGCCAGGGCTCGTCGCCGCGGGAGGTCTACTCCCTCGCGGCCGACGTGCAGCAGGGCGACTCCGGCGGGCCGCTGCTCGACCGCTCGGGCCGCGTCGCCGGGGTGACCTTCGCGAAATCGGCGACCTCGGCGGTCGGCTTCGCGCTGACCGTGGGCGAGCTCGCCCCGGTCGCGCAGGCCGCCCCCTCCCTCGCCTCCCCGGTGACCTCCGGGTATTGCACGACGGGTTAGCGCGAGTCGGGGCTCGTGGCGGGTCCCGCGGCTCCGCAACCCGCCACGACTCCCGACTCGAGGATGCGACTACCGCAGCAGAGGGTGGATGTCGCCCCGCACGCGGGCGAGCGAGGCGGCGGATGCCCCGGTGCGGCTGGCGATCACCTCGGCGAGGATCGACACGGCGGTCTCCTCGACGGTGGACGCACCGAGGTCGAGGCCGATCGGCGAGTGCAGCCGCCGGATGGACGGCTCGTCCACCCCGCGCTCGCGCAGCGAGGCGATCCGACGATCGTGGGTGCGACGGGATCCCATCGCACCCACGTACCGAGCGGGCGAGGCGAGCGCCTGGGCCACCAGCTCGGCGTCGTATCGCGCATCGTGGCTCAGCACGCAGATGACGGTGCGCTCGTCCACGGCCTGGTTCGGGAACCACTCCGTCGGCCAGGCGACGACGATCTCGGCACCGGGGAAGCGCTCGGGGGTGGCGAACAGCGGGCGCGGGTCGCACACCGTGACGCGGAAGCCGAGCATCCGCGCGGCATCGCTGAGGGCTGCGGAGAACTCCATCGCCCCGAAGACGATGAGGTGCTGAGGCTCGTACGGCACCTCGTAGAAGACCTCCAGCAGTCCGCCGTCGCAGTCGATGACGCCGAGGCCGGTGGAGCTGCGCGCCGCCAGCTCCGCCGCGATCCGGCGCTCGTACCCGGCAGGGCCGCTGACCACGCTGGCGACGCCGCGGCCGGCCCTGAGCGCGTCGGCCAGGCCCTCGTCGAGCAGCCGGATGTGGATGCGCAGCTGCCCGCCGCAGGTCAGCCCGATCGAGTAGGCGGTCTCGTCGCTCACCCCGTACTCGACGGTGCGCGGCTCGCCGTCGGCGAGCACCTCATCGCAGGCCTCGACCACCGCGCCCTCGACGCATCCGCCGGCGATGCTGCCGATCACCGCACGGCCGTCCCAGGCCATCGAGGTGCCGACGGTGCGCGGCGCGCTGCCCTCGATCGAGACCGCGGTGGCGACCGCGAGCCTGCGGCCCGCATCCACCGCGGCCAGCAGCCGCTCGGCGATCTCGAACATCTCCCCAGGATCGCACCCGGGCGTTTCAGGGCGGTTACAACCCCGACACATCCCGGTGCTAGAACCGGTCCATGCTGAGGATCACGGGCGCGGACCGCATCGTCATCGACGAGACCACCGAGACCACGGGCGACCTGTTCGCCGCCGAGGGAGCGATCGTCTCCGACGACTCCGGCGGCGAGGCGATCGACGCGAGCGGCTGCGTGGTCACGCCCGGCCTGGTCAACGCGCACCACCACCTGCTGCAGAGCGCCTTCCGCACCCTTCCCGGAACCCGTGGGGTGGTCATGTCGGAGTGGCTTCCGACGATGGCCGCCGCGTATGCCCGTGCCGGCATAGATGCCTCGCTCGCCTCCGCGTCCGCGGCGATCGGGATCGCGGAGGGGCTGCTGAGCGGGGTCACCACGATCGCCGACCATCATCTCAACTGGCCGGCCGAGGGCGACACCGTGGCCATAGCCACGGCGACGGCGGATGCCGCGCTCGCCCTCGGCGGGCGGCTGGTCTTCGTGCGCGGCGCGGCGCGGGACGATCCGCAGGTCGCGGCGGCATCCGCCGAGTCGATAGCTGAGGCGCTGAAGCCCCGCACCGGCGACGGCATGCTGCAGCTCGCCGTCGGGCCGGCCGGAGTGCACAGCGACGGACGCGAGACCTTCGAGCTGCTCGGCGAGGTCGCCGCTCGCCATGGCCTTCGACGAAGGACCCAGGCCAACGAGCAGGTGGATGTCGCCATCGCGATGGAGAAGTACGGCAGGAGGCCGCTCGACCTGCTCGAGGACTGGGGCTGGCTCGAGCCCGGCGTCACCGTCGCGCACCTCTGCGCGGTCACCGACGATGAGATCGCCCGCCTGGCCGCGAGCGGCGTGACCGCCACCCACGCTCCCGGCTGCGATCTGCCGATGGGCTGGGGCATCGCCCCGGTCGCCGCGCTCCGCGCCGCCGGCGTCACCGTCGGCCTGGGCACCAGCGGCGGCGGCAGCAACGACGCCGGACACCTGCTGGCGGACGCCCGGCTCGCCATGCAGGTCGCGCCCCTGGTCGGCCCCCCGCTCGCCGCGCGCGAGCTGCTCGGCATGGCGACAGCCGGCTCCGCCGCCGGTCTCGGCCGCCCGGAGCTCGGGCATCTGCGTCCCGGCGCCGCGGCCGACCTCTGCGTCTGGGACGTGTCGGGCGTGGCGGACGCCGGGGTCGCCGACCCCGTCGCCGGCCTGCTCTGGGCGGCTCCCGGCCGCCGCCCGAGACATGTCGTGGTCGCGGGGAAGGTGGTGGTGCGCGACTACCGGCTGGTCAACGCCGACGAGCACGAGCTGGTCGAGACCCTGCGGCGGCGGATGACCGGCTGAGCTGCCGCTGAGGACCGCCCAGCCCGAGGGGCCGCTGGCGAGACCGGCCCAGGGCCGCTGACGACGGACTCGAGCCGCTGACGGGCCAGCCGAGGCGCCGCTGGCGACGGAGATCCGGCGCCCTCCCGGCGTGTCGCGCGGCGACGCGCCGCACGCGCCACCGAAGTCCGTCCTCCGCAGCGGGGCGCGTCGACGAGACCATCGCCGTGACAGTTGTGACGTCAGAACCCAGCCGGACCAGGCCCAAGCGCCGCTGACGACGGAGATCCGGCGCCCTCCCGGCGTGTCGCGCGGCGACGCGCCGCACGCGCCACCGAAGTCCGTCCTCCGCAGCGGGGTGAGTAGCAGGCGGGTGGGGAGCAGAAGGGAGGGTGGAGGGCGGCCGGAGTCACCGGAGACGAGTGCCGGCAGAAGGCACGGAGGGGGCTGGCCGGGAAGGGGCTGCCGGAGAATACGGACAGGGCAAGGCCTGCCAAAAAGACCGACACGGGAGACAACAGGGCAAGGCCGGCGAAGAAGTGGGGAGACAACAGGGCAGGGCCGGCGACGAAGTGGGGAGACGACAGGGCGCGGGCGCGGCTAGAGCTCCAGCACCAGCCGCGGGCAGGCCGCCCGGGAGACGCAGACGTACATCACGTCGTTCCGCGCCTGCTCCTCGGGGGTGAGGATCGAGTCGCGATGGTCCACCTCTCCCTCGAGCACGCGCGTCTCGCAGGTGCCGCAGGTTCCCTCTCGGCAGCTGGAGAGCACGAACGCACCGGCCTCCTCGGCGACCTCGAGGATGGACCGCGACGGCGGGACGGTCACGGTGGTCCCGGTGAGGACGAGCTCCACCTCGAAGTCTCCGGCGAAGACGGGCTCCGTGAGCGCCTTCGCCTCGAAGCGCTCGACGTGCAGCGGATGCCCCACCATGGTCTGCTCGACGGCCTCGATGAAGTGGGCCGGCCCGCAGCAGTAGATCACCGCCGCCGGATCGGCGGTCGCGGCGAGGGTGGCGAGCTCGAGTCGTTCGCCCTCGTCGGAGGGGTGGATGACCACCCGCCCGGGGTGGGCATCCACCAGTTCCTGCACCAGCGCCATGGTCTCGCGGGAGCGGCCGGAGTAGTGCAGCACGTAGTCGACGCCCGCGGCGGCCGCGGCATCCAGCATCGCCACGATCGGGGTGATGCCGATGCCTGCGGCGAGGAACAGATAGGGGGTGCCCGGCGAGGCGGAGAAGTGGAACAGGTTGCGCGGGCCGCGGGCCTCGAGCTCCTTGCCGACGGCGAGCGAGTTGTGGATCCAGATCGAGCCGCCTCGACCAGCGGCCTCGCGCAGCACGGCGATGCGCCAGAGCCCGTCGGGGGCCCCTGCCACCAGGGAGTACTGGCGCTCCTCATCGGCCGGCAGCAGCAGATCGATGTGCGCTCCGGGCTCCCAGGCGGGCAGCGGGGTGCCGTCGGCGGCGGCGAGATCGAACAGGTCGACGGCCTCGGCAGCACGCCTGCGGGCCCGCACCACGACCCGGGTCACGCTCTCGGGCGAGCTGCTCATAGCTGTTCCGGTTTCTCCTTGACCACGAAGAGGCGATAGCCGTCGGGCTCGAGGGCGGTCCAGCGGTGGGGTGTTCCCCCAACGTAATAGAGCGAATCGCCCTCCCGCAAAGTCGAGGCCTGCCGCACGACGGAGGTCCCGTCGCCCAGCTCCACGATCACCGAGCCGGCGACCACGTGGATGAACTCGTCCTCGTCGTGCACGAAGAAGTCGCCGGGCTCCAGGTTGGCCGCGGTGAACTCCATCGGATGGAAGCGGCGCGAGCCGTGCACCAGCATGCGGGCCTCGCCCTCCGCGTAGTGCCCGCGGGTGCCCTCGCCTGCCCGCACCAGCACGCTCGGGGTGGTCGGCCTCTCCTCCAGCTCGTCCTCGGCCGCGGCGATCAGCTCGAGCTGGCTGCTGCCGAGCGCCCGCGCGATCTTCTCCAGCGACACCATGCTCGGCCGGGCGCGACCGCGCTCCAGCTGGCTGAGGAAGGGGTGCGACAGCTCGCACAGCTCGGCCAGCTGCACCAGGGTGAGCCCCCTGGCCCGACGCAGGGCCCGGATCCGGCCGCCGATGCGCTGGGTCTGACGGTCGATGGCTGCGTCGAGCGCGGTGACGGGGTCCTCCTCGGGCGGTCGAGACGGTACGAGCGGTACCTGGTGTACGCGAGGTACCTGAGTAGGGATATCACAGGCGGCAGGGGGCCGCCCGCGGGATCGACTCAATTAACACGTGGAAACGACCGCGTTACCTGTCAGAAACGCGCCGTCCGTAGATTCGAGCATGTTGACAACATCAACATTTCCGCGGTCCTCAATGGTGCGGTGCCGCCCGCCGACCTTCCTCTCGATTTGGAGTCGCCGCACCGTGACCACGCTTCCCGTCCAGCTCTCCCAGTTGAGGAACGCCACGCTCTCCGACGGGACCAGGCACGATCTCGAGCTGGCCGGCGACACGGTCGCCGCGGTGCTGCCCGCGGGCAGCCTGGACTCGGCAGAGGCCGAGCTCGACCTCGACGGCTTCGTGCTGCTCACCGCCCCGGCCGAGCCGCACGCCCACCTCGACAAGGCGCTCTCCTGGGACCTCATCGAGCCGCCGGCCGGCGACCTCAGGCTCGCGATCCAGTCGTGGCGCGCCTACTCGGCGACGATGACCGTCGACAGCATCGTCGAGCGTGCCCGGACACAGGCCGTCGCGATGCTCCGCAACGGGACGACGGCGATCCGCTGCCACGTCGACATGCTGGCCGGGACCGAGCCGCTGCGCGGAGTGCAGGCGCTCCTGCGCGTGCGGGAGGAGCTCGCCGGCCTGATGAGCATCGAGCTGGTGGCGCTGGCTGGTTACGAGACGCCGGACTGGGTGATCGAGGCGGCGCTCGACCTGGGAGTGGACCTGGTGGGCGGCGCCCCGCACCTGGCGCCCGACCCGATCGCCGACCTGCGACGCCTGCTCGCGGTCGCCGAGCGACACGGGGTCGGGGTCGACCTGCACACCGACGAGGGCCTCGGCGGCGAGCCGACCATCGTCGAGTTCGCCCGCGCCGTGCGCGACTGGAGCCTGCCGGCGACGGCCGGGCACTGCGTCCGGCTCGGCACGCTCGAGGCCGAGGAGCTCGACCTGGTGATCGAGGAGGTGCTGGCCAGCGACCTCGGCGTCGTCTCGCTGCCGATCACCAACCTCTACCTGCAGGGCTGGGAGCATCCGGTCTCCACCCCGCGCGGGCTCACCGCGTTGCGCGCGCTGCTCGATGCCGGGGTGCGGGTCGGCGCCGGCGCCGACAACGTTCGCGACCCCTTCAACCCGGTCGGCCGCAGCGACGCGCTCGAGACCGCCTCGCTGCTGGTCACGGCCGGCCACCTCTCCCTCGCCGAGGCCTACGGCGCGGTCAGCGACGGCGCCCGCGCGGTGATGGGCCTGGCGCCGGCCGGCCCGGTCGCCGGGGCCAAGGCCGAGCTCCTCGCCGTGCGGGGAACCGGACTGTCGGATGTCGTTGCCAACGGTCCGGCCGACCGTTTCGTCATCCACGCCGGCCGTCTGGTCGCGCGCAGCCAGGTCACCTACCAGGTGGCCGAACCGTCCACCGTCCGCACCACGACCCTCCAATTGAGGTGATTGCCCGTGTCTCTCGCAGCCCCGGCCAGGAAGAAGCAGCAGTCGTCCACACGCGACGACGGGATCCTGCTCGACTTCCGTGACGTCGCCATGAAGTTCCCCAACGGCACCGTTGCTCTGCACGGTGTCGACCTCACCGTGAAACGCGGCGAGTTCGTCACCGTGGTCGGCCCGTCAGGCTGCGGCAAGTCGACGCTGCTGAGGATCGCCTCGGGACTGGAGAAGGCCTCGGAGGGCACGACCTCGATCGACACCGGCCGGATCGGCTACGTGTTCCAGGACGCGACCCTCCTGCCGTGGCGCACCGTCCAGGACAATGTCGAACTCCTCGCCGAGCTGAACGGCAGCAGGCCGAGGGAGCGGGCGGAGAAGGCGAGGGCGGCGATCGAGCTGGTCGGGCTCGGCGGCTTCGAGAAGAACCTGCCCAAGCAGCTCTCCGGCGGGATGCGGATGCGCGCCTCCCTCGCCCGCTCGCTCACCCTCGACCCGGAGCTCTTCCTCTTCGACGAGCCGTTCGGCGCTCTCGACGAGATCACCCGCGAGCGGCTGAACGACGAGCTGCTCAAGCTCTTCGCCGAGCAGCAGTTCGCCGGCCTGTTCATCACCCACTCGGTCTCCGAGGCGGTCTACCTGTCGACCAAGGTGGTGGTGATGTCCGGCCGCCCGGGAACGATCGTCGACGCCTTCGACGTCCCCTTCCCGATGCCGCGCGATCCCGACATCCGCTTCACCGCGGAGTTCGGGGAGCTCGTCGGCGAGGTCTCGCACGCGCTGAGGGAAGGACACCACTGATGTCGAGCGGAGAGTCGGTAGCCAGCACCGCGGTGACGCCGCGCGAGGCAGCAATGGAACGCCGCGGCGAGCGCCAGCGGCGAGCGTACGCCCGCTCCCGCGGCACCCTGGTCTGGGCCCCGCCGCTCGTCGTCGCCGTCATCCTGATCGGGATCTGGTACCTCGGCGCGCTGTACTACGACAGGGTGCAGGGGCTCGCCTTCCTGGTCCCCTACCCGCACCTGGTGCTCAAGGAGTTCTTCGGCGACCCCTATTTCAGCCCGTCCCTCTGGCAGGACCTGCTGAACTCGACCGAGGTCGCGCTGACCGGTCTCGTCTTCGCCGTCGTCATCGGCGTCGTCTGGGCGACCCTGATGTCCCTCGCGAAATGGGTCGAGCGCTCCCTCTACCCCTACGCCGTCATCCTCCAGTGCGTGCCCATCCTCGCGCTGGTGCCCCTCATCGGCACGCTGTTCGGCTACGAGTTCCCGTCCCGGGTGATCGTCGCGACGATGATCGCCATCTTCCCGATGGTCTCGAACACGCTGTTCGGCCTCCTGTCCGCCGACCGCTCGCAGCGCGAGCTGTTCCAGCTGCAGGGCGCGAGCCGCCTCACCACGCTGGTCAAGCTGCAGTTCCCCGGGGCGATGCCGTCGATCTTCCTCGGGCTGCGCAACGCCGCCGGGTTGTCGGTCATCGGCGCGATCGTCGGCGACCAGTTCTTCCAGCGCGGCACGCCGGGCCTCGGCGTGCTGATCCAGGTGACGACCTCCCGCGCCAACGGGGCCGGAACCTTCGCGGCGATCATCATCGCCTCGCTGCTCGGGATCGCCGTCTTCCTGCTCTTCGGCTGGCTCGCCCGGCTGGTCGTCGGCAAGTGGTACGACTTCTGATCCCGATCCGTCCTTTCCCTCCGCACCATCCCGTACCGCACCAGAAAACAAGGAGTCTCGATGCATAGAACAGCAATACGCTCCGTCATCGCAGCCGGCATGGTCCTCTCCGCCGGCGCCGCGCTGACGGCCTGCTCCAGCAGCTCGCCGAGCGGCGACAGCACGTCATCCGCCGCCATCGGGACCGACCTCTCCGGGGTCTGTCCGGCGACGGTGACCGTCCAGACCGACTGGAACCCGGAGGCCGACCACGGCCACCTCTACGAGCTGGTCGGACCGAACCCCAGCATCGACGCCAGCAAGAAGTCCGTCACCGGGGACCTGTACTCGAAGGGCAAGCCCACCGGGATCAAGATCGAGGTCAGGGCCGGCGGCCCGGCGATCGGCTTCCAGACCGTCAGCTCGCAGCTGTACAAGGACAAGGACATCACTCTCGCCTACATCTCCACCGACGAGGCTGTGCAGTTCTCCGACAAGCTGCCGACCACGGCGGTCTTCGCGGAGAACGACATCTCGCCGCAGATGATCATGTGGGACCCGGCGACCTACCCCGACGTGAAGACGATCGCCGACCTCGCCACGTCGCTCAAGCCCGGCGGAACCGTCCGCTACTTCAACGGCGCGGCGTACATGAGCTACCTGCAGGGCTCGGGCATCCTCCCCGAGGCTGACACCGACGGCAGCTACGACGGCACGCCGGCCAAGTTCGCGGCCGACAAGGGCATCTCCGGCCAGCAGGGCTTCGCCACCGCGGAGCCGTACATCTACGAGCACGAGGTGCCGGCCTGGAACAAGCCCGTCGACTTCCAGCTCATCAACGACACCGGGTACCCGATCTACCCCGAGGCGATCTCGGTGCGCACCGGCGACCTGGACAAGCTCTCGCCCTGCCTCGAGAAGCTCGTCCCGGTGCTGCAGCAGGCCGACGTCGACTACCTCAAGAGCCCGGCGGAGACCAACAAGCTGGTCATCGACCTGGTCAACGCCTACAACAACGGCTGGGTCTACGACGAGAAGATCGCCGACTACGCGGTCAAGGAGATGAAGAAGCTGAAGATCGCCTCGGATGGCGACAACGGCTACGTCGGAGACATGGACGAGGCGCGGATCGCGAAGATCATCGAGCTCGACACGCCGATCTTCACCTCCACCGGCGACGCCCCGAAGGCCGGGCTCAAGCCGTCGGACCTGTTCACCAACCAGTTCCTCGACAAGTCCATCTCGCTCGGGTTCTGATCGAGAGATGACCGACCCATCGACGACGACGGCCCATGCGGCCGGACGATTGACCGGCAAGCGGGTCGTCGTCGTCGGCGGGGCCAGGGGGATCGGCGGCGAGATCGCCACGAGGTTCTCGGTCGAGGGCGCTCGGGTGAGCGTCCTCGACCGGCTCGCCGATCGGGGCACGAGGCTCGCCGAGTCGATCGGCGGCAGCTTCCACGAGGTGGACCTGCTCGACCCCGAGGCGGCGAGGTCGGTCACCGAGGCCGCGGTCGCCGGCCTCGGCGGGGTGGACGTCCTGGTCAACAGCGCGGGCATCCTGCGCTTCGGTCCGCTGCTGGAGGTCTCCGTGCCGGACTGGAACCGGATCTTCTCCATCAACACCCGCGCCATGCTCACCACGATGCAAGTGGCGGCGACCTCGATGATCGCGGAGGAGCGCGGCGGCACGATCATCAACATCGCGAGCATGGCCGCCAAGAAAGGGGGAGCGAACGAGGGGGTCTACGCCGCCTCGAAGGCCGCGGTCGTCGCCCTCACCCGGGTCGCCGCGCTGGAATGGGGACGACACGGGATCACCGCGAACTCGCTCTGCCCCGGCTACATCCTGACCGAGATGGGCGCGGACACGCGCACCGAGGACGACGTGAGGACCTGGTCCTCGTACTCGCCGCTCGGCCGACTCGGGACGACCGCCGACGTGGCCGGAGTCGCCGCATTCCTCGCCTCGACCGATGGGGGATACCTCACCGGCCAGGCCATCAACGTCACCGGCGGCATGGTCATGCACTGACCTCCGCCCCGCACCAGACGCCACACAGAAAGTTGCACGACATGCCAGACATCACCGCCCTCGAGGCAGAGCTCAGGGAGCTCATCGGCGACCGCGGGGTGAGCACCGAGCTCGCCCTGCGCGAGAAGGCCTCGCTCGACGGCTCGAAGCTCTCCCCCGTGATCAGCGAGCAGCTGCCGCTCGGCCTCGCCGACCTGGTCGCCTATCCGGCGAGCGCAGAGGAGATCGCGATCGTGGTCGGGGCAGCGGTGCGCCACGGCGTCCCGATCACCCCGCGCGGCAGGGGCACCGGCAACTACGGGCAGGCGATTCCGATGTCGGGCGGCCTGGTGCTCGACACGTCGAGGGCGCGCGCGATCGTGGAGGTCGGCGACGGCTTCATCACGGCCGAGGCCGGGGCCAGCATGATCTCACTGGAGCAGGCAGCGAACAAGGCGGGACAGCAGCTGCTGATGTACCCCTCCACCGCCACCTCCACCGTCGGCGGCTTCTTCTCCGGGGGCTCCGGCGGCACCGGGTCGATCAGGCACGGAATGCTGCACCAGGACTACGCGCTGGCCCTGGACGTCGTGCACGCCGTCCCCGACGCGACCCTCGTGCACGTGGAGGGCGAGGATGCCGAGGCCTACATCCACAACTACGGCACGGCCGGGATCATCGCCAGGCTCACCCTCGCGCTGGAGCCGTTGCAGGACTGGCGCGGCTTCTACGCCAGCTTCGACCGCTTCGAGCAGGCGCTCTCGGTGATCCGTCCCTTCGCCGATCTCGAGCCGACGCCGCGGCTGGTCTCGGCGGACCTGCCGACCCTGGCCGAGGCGCTGCCGTCCGACCCCGCCATCCCGGCCGGTCGCGCCAGCCTGCGCGCCATCCTCGACGTCGCGGCGGTGCCGGAGGCGACCCGGCTGGTCGAGTCGGCCGGCGGCCGGGTCGAGGACGTGCGCGAGGGCGCGCAGCAGACGGTGAAGATCAGCATGATCAGCTACAACCACCCGATCGAGTGGCTGCAGAAGGCCTACCCCGGCACCTACTTCCACGTGGAGGTCTCCGGCGACGCCCTGGTCGATCGGATCGACGAGCTGCACGCGGTCTACCCCGACGGCATGCTGCACATCGAGGCCCAGAAGGGCCGCCCGATCGGGATGCTGGCGGCGAAGTACACCAGCGCCGATGACGTCTACGCGGGCTTCGCCAAGCTCGACGCGATCGGCGTCGGCTACCACAACCCGCACCAGTGGTACGTGGACTACCTGCCCGAGCGCACCCTGGCCCTCGCCGCGAGCACCGACCCGCACCACCTGCTCAACCCGGGCAAGCTCGCCGCGAAACCGCCGGTCGCGACCGGGGACCAGCGCCGATGAGCCGGCTGCTGAGCGAGCTCTCCGGGCCCGCGCTCGCATCCGCTCTCACCGCCGAGTCGATCGTCGTGCTGCCGACCGGCGCGACCGAGCACCACGGCCCGCACCTGCCGCTGGCGACCGACTTCCTGATGGCCGAGTCGATCGGCACCGCGGTGGTGGATGCCGCTGCCGGCGCCGGTCTGGACGTCTGGCGCCTGCCCGGCCTCGCCTACACCAAGTCCGACGAGCACCACTGGGCGCCGGGGACGGTCTGGCTCGGCTGGGAGACCATGATGAGCACCGTCGTGGACATCGGACGATCGATCGCCGCGACGCCCGCGAAGACCCTGGTCTTCTACAACGGGCACGGCGGCAACGTCGCCCTGCTCCAGGTCGCCCTGCGCGAGCTGCGCCGCCGCTTCGGCCTGCGCACCTTCCTGATGGGCATCGGCATCCCCGCCGGCGACGGGGTGAACGGGCCGGACGAGCGGGGCTTCGGCATCCACGGCGGCCACGGCGAGACCTCGATGATCCTGCACCTGCGGCCGGAGCTGGTCGACCTCTCCTCGGCCGAGCGCTGGGTCCCCGATCAGCTGGCCGATCACGAGCTGATCCGGTTCAACGGCGGCGCGGTGAGCTTCGGCTGGCTGAGCAACGACTTCGGGCCCTCCGGCGTGATCGGCGACCCGACCGGCGCGACCGCCGAGTGGGGGGCCGCCCTGTTCGATCGGGCGGTGGATGCCGGAGTGGCCGCCCTGCGAGAGATCGCCCGATTCCGCCCGGAGCCACGATGACCGGGCAGAGCGGAGCGGACCCCAGGGTCGGCGTGGGGTCGGCGCCGGCCGATCCGTGGGAGCTGGTGCGGGAGTGGCTGCCCGGCAACGACGAGCCCGACCGGCCGCAGATGACCCTCTCCTCCGTCACCGCCGAGTATGGGGCCGACGCCCGCACCGTGCTGCTCACCGAGTTCGACGAGACCGGCTTCTACTTCCACACCGACGCGCACTCGCGCAAGACCGCGCAGATCGCGGCCAACCCCCGGGTGGCTCTGACCTTCCTCTGGCCGGGCTTCACCCGGCAGCTCGTCGTGCAGGGGCTGGCCGAGGTCGCGCCGGCCGAGGAGATCGCCGCGGCCTACCGCCGGCGCTCGCCCTATCTGCAGCAGCTCGCCTGGCAGAACACGGCGGAGTTCGCCCGGCTGCCGATCGAGGAGCGGCGGGATCGCTGGGCCGCCTTCCTCGCCGAGCACGCCTCGGGCTTCGAGCAGCCGGGCGGCTGGGTCGGCTTCAGGGTGCGGCCGTTGCGGCTCACCTTCTGGAGCAGCAACCCGGATGCGGCGAGCCGCCGGGTCGAGTACAGCGCGAGCGGGCCGGGCTGGGAGCTCGGCTACCTGCCGGGCTAGCCGTCCAGATGATCCGAGATGAGCGCGAGCGCCTCGGCGTACCAGGCCTCGCGGCCCGGGCCTGCGCCGCCCGAGAGGTTCACGCCGCGCACCCCGTCGATCGCGAGGAGCTCCCGCCCGAGCTCGACCGCCGCCGCCAGCCCCTCGGCGAAGGGATCGGCCGCGCCGAGGATGCGGTCGAGGTAGCCCTCCGGCAGCACCAGCGTGGTGAAGCTCCTCAGCAGCTCAGCGCTCTCGCGGTCGACCACCACCGGGATGCACGGGATGAAGGCCATCGTCGCGCCGAGATCCTGCGCCCGGGCGATGAAGTCCGCGACCGGGGCCGCCCCGCCGGCGTGGTTGACGAAGCAGACCTCGGCGCCGGCGTGCATCTTCTCCAACAGCCGGCCCGGACGCCGGTCGACCGGCGGGGTGGCCGGGGCCTCCCCGACCGAGACCAGGTGGCCGGCGGCACGGGCCAGCGACGCCGCCTCGGTGGAGTCGAGGTCGAAGACGGCAGCCGCGTCCGGCCGCGAGCCGGTCTCGGTGTAGTCGCCGGTGACGCAGTGCACCCCGGCGACGCCGACGTGCGCGAGGCCGGCGAGCTCCCCCTCCATCGCCACCCGGTTGCGGTCGCGGCAGGTGAAGCCGCTCCAGACCGGGAGACCGGACGAGTGGATGAGGTGGGCGCGATACGAGGGCGGGAACTGCACCCGGGCGCTGCCGGAGTCGCCGGCGAGCACGGCATCCACTCTCCCGCGGAGGATGCCGGCGCACTCCTCGATGGAAGCCGCGTCGAGCGCGCGCGCCGGGAAGTCGGCGACGACCACCTGCTTCGCCCGGAGCAGCTCGCGCATCCGCTCCCCGCCGGCGGAGGGGACCGGAGCTGGGACCGGATCGGCTGGCCGGGGCTGCTCGTCGGAGACCACGCCGCGCCAGCCGACCGTCGGCAGGTCGAGGAACGCGCAGCGACGCGGCGAGACCTCGCAGCTGCCGTCGAGCTCGACCCCGCCGCAGGGGCCGTACTCCATATGCTTGGGGCACTCGAATGGAGCGGTCGGCATCGCGGCCTCCTCGGGTCGGCTGGATGCCGATCCTACGATCCCGCCTGTTTCGACCGGATTTCGGGCGCGGCGTCCGCGGCCCGCCACGACAGCCGGGAGGCGGCATGACCGAGTTCGATCTGGTGCTGAAGGCGGCATCCGCTCTCGTCGACGGGGTGTTCCGTCCGGCCTGGGTGGGGGTGACCGGCGGCACGATCGCCGCGGTCTCCGACATTCCGCTCGAGGGGCGCGAGGTCGTGGAGCTCGCCGCGGACGAGGTGCTCGTCCCCGGCCTGGTGGACAGCCACGTGCACGTCAACGAGCCGGGCCGCACCGAGTGGGAGGGCTTCGCGAGCGCCACCCGAGCGGCGGCGGCGGGCGGCGTGACGACGATCGTGGACATGCCGCTCAACAGCATCCCGCCGACGGTCTCCCCTTCCGCGCTGGACGCGAAGCTGGCGGTCGCCGGCCCGCAGGCCTCGGTGGACGTCGGCTTCTGGGGCGGGGCCATCCCGTCCAGTCTGGGGCACCTCCGCGAGCTGCACGAGCGGGGCGTCTTCGGCTTCAAGTGCTTCCTCGCGCCGTCGGGGGTGGACGAGTTCCCCCACCTCGACACGGCGCAGCTGAACCTCGCGCTGGACGAGGTCGCCAGCTTCGGCGGGCTGCTGATCGTGCACGCCGAGGACCCGGCTGTGCTCGAGGCGCACGCCGACCACGGCGGAGCCGACTACCACCGCTTCGTCGAGTCCCGGCCGCCGGAGGCGGAGATCGCCGCGATCCGGACCGTGGTGGACGGTGTGCGGCGCAGCGGTGCCAGGGCGCACATCCTGCACCTCTCGTCCGCCGCCGCGCTGCCGCTGCTGCGCGAGGCGAAGGCCGAGGGCCTCCCGATCACCGTCGAGACCTGCCCGCACTACCTCGCCATCACCGAGGAGCAGGTGCCGGATGGCGCGACCCAGTTCAAGTGCTGCCCGCCGATCCGCGACGAGGCCAACCGCGATCTGCTCTGGGAGGCGCTGCTCGACGGGACCATCGACATCGTCGTCACCGACCACTCCCCCTCCACCGCCGAGCTCAAGTTCGCCCACGGCGGCGACTTCGAGCTGGCCTGGGGCGGCATCGCGGGCCTGCAGACCGGACTCGCCGCGGTCTGGACCGAGGCCTCGCGCCGGGGGGTCTCCCTTGAGCGTGTCCTGCAGTGGATGTCGCGGGGGCCGGCCGACCTGATCGGACTGGGTTCGAAGGGCCGCATCGCACCCGGCGCGGACGCCGATCTGGTCGCCTTCGCCCCGGACGAGTCCTTCACCGTCGACGCCCGGCGTCTGCTGCACAAGAACCCGGTGAGCGCCTTCGACGGCCGCGCTCTGCGCGGCGTCGCCCGCCGGGTCTGGCTGGCCGGCAGCCCGCTGCTGCCCGGCGACCCGCCGCGCGGGCGGCTCCTCGACCGCCCTTAGAGGTGCGCGGCGAGCCACTCCACGGCCAGCGCGTCAGCCTCTCTCGCCTGCTCGGTCTGCGCGGCGGGCTCCAGGCCGGGCTCCTCGGCGAGCGCATGCGCCATGCCGTCGATCACGTGGAGGTCGGCGCCGGTCGCCTCGGCGACCTCGCGCGCCGACTGCACGATGGCCTGCAGGTCGTCGGCACCGACGACTATGCGGATCGGCACCCCGCTCAGCTCCCCGGCACGGGCGAGGTAGTCGAGCCGCTCTGCCGCTTCTGCCCCTTCCGGCGTCCACTCGTATCCGCCGAACTGCGGCGCCACGGCATCGATCATCGGCCGCAGCTGCAGCAGCGGGCTGAGCAGCACTGCAGCTGCAGCGCCTGAGGTGCCGCGTGCGATGATCTCAGCCGCGACCGCGGCACCCATCGATCCGCCGACCAGCGCGACCGTGGCATCCGCTCCGAACCCGAACCGGGAGCGGAGATCCTCGAGGGCGGCCGGGAACTCGTCGGCCGCTGCGCTGTGGATGGGTCCGTGCACCAGCCCTGGAGCGTCGGTGCCGAGCTTGGCCATCATCTCGTCCTGGCCTCCAGCCGGCGTGCGGGAGCCGCTCATCGGCAGGCCGAGGTAGACCTTCCACGCGTCGAGCCCGTCGAGGGAGATGGCGGCTCGGAACGCCGCCTCGGTGCGCGGCGGGTCGAGCAGATGCCAGGCGATGACGACCGGAACGGATGCCGCATCGCCGCGGGGTGGGACCACGAGGTATGACACGCCGTTCGCCGTGGTCCCGATGATCGTGTCGTTGTTCTCCTTCATGCTGTACACCGTACAATTAACGGATGACAGCGCAAGTCCCCGTCTCGAAGCGGCAGCGGAATCCGGGTGAGCGGGCGGGACTCACCTACACCGCAGTGGTGGCCGCTGCTCGAGCCGCCCTGGAGCAGCGCGGGCTGCCCGGGCTGTCGATGCGAGCCGTGGCTCAGGCGCTCGGAGTCGCGCCGAATGCGCTCTACAGCCATGTCGACGGCAAGTCTGGACTGCTCGACGCAGTTCTCGACGACCTCATCGGGGAGATCCCGCTGCCTCATGAGGCGACCCCGCCGCGAGACGCGCTCGAGGCCATCATGCTCGCGAGCTTCGACGCCCTGGTGCAGCATCCCGACCTCGTCGCCGTCTCGCTCGCCCGCCAGGGCTCAGGCGGACCGAGCGCGAGACGGCTCGGCTCGGCGATGCTCGAGCGCTTCGCGGAGCTCGGCGTCGCCGAGAAGGCGGCGGCCGACGGATTGCGGGTGCTGCTCGTGCACCTCATGGGCTGCGCAGCCTTCGCCACCCAGTACGACCGCACTATCGGAGCCCGCCAGGTCCACGAGGTGCAGGCAGTGCGCGCGGACTACAGCACCGGGCTCGGCTGGCTGCTCGACGGCATCCTGAGCTGAACCGACAGCCCGTCGCCGCCACGAGCCCGGGCAACCGACGCCCCGCGCGGGCGGGAGCCGCGGCATCCGCTTGTGGTATGTTTTCCATACCGACTATGGAATGCCTACCGAGGAGCGGCAGATGGTGGACCGCAGGGCATGCCCGGCCTTCCACGCGGCGGTCGAGCTGATCGGCCGACGCTGGAACGGCGTCATCATCGACGCGCTCCTGCACCAGCCGTTGCGGTTCTCCGAGCTGCGCCTGGCCATCCCCGACATCAGTCCGGCGATGCTCTCGCAGCGGCTCAAGGAGCTCGAGGCCGACGAGGTGATCGTGCGCGAGGTGACCGGCAGACCGATCGAGGTGAGCTACGAGCTCACCGAGGTGGGACGCGGCCTCTCGACCGTGCTCGATGCCGTCGCGCTCTGGAGCATCGAGTGGTCGGGGGAGGGCGACGGCGCCATCGCGGCAGAAGCAGAGAGGAACAGCCGGTGGAACTCGGCATCTATTCGTTCGGCGAGCTGATCAAGGGTGCCGCAGAGCCCAGTGCTCGCGACATCCACGCGAGGTTCGGACAGATCCTGGAGCTCGCGAAGATCGCGGATGCCGGTGGCCTGGACGCGATCTCGCTCGGCGAGCATCACCGCTCCGACTTCAGCATGTCCGCCCCGGAGGTCGTGCTCGCCGCCATCGCGAGCGTGACGAAGAACCTGCGCCTGATGAGCGGGGTGACCGTGCTCTCCAGCCAGGACCCGGTGCGGGTCTTCGAGCAGTTCGCCACCCTCGACCACGTCTCGGACGGCCGCGCAGAGATCATCGCCGGGCGCGGCGCCTTCACGGAGTCCTTCCCGCTGTTCGGCTACGACCTGCGCGACTACGACGAGCTGTTCGACGAGAAGCTCAAGCTGCTGGTGAAGATCCGTGACGAGCCGAGGATCACCTGGAGCGGCAGGTTCCGCTCCCCCCTGAACGACGTCGAGATCTCCCCGCGCCCCCTGCAGGAGACGCTGCCGATCTGGGTCGGGATCGGCGGGACGCCGGCCTCGGCGGTGCGGGCCGGCCTGCTCGGCCTGCCGATGATCATGGGCTTCTTCGCCGGCCCGGAGCAGTTCGTCTCGCGGGTGCAGCTGTACCACCGCGCCGCCGAGCAGGCCGGGCACGACCGTTCGACGCTGCGGCTCGCAGTCAGCGGCCATATGTACATCGGCAAGACCTCGCAGGCCGCGAGGGAGGAGTTCTACCCGTACTACTCCCGCTACTTCCAGCAGGGCGGGGCGCCCTTCGCCGCCAACGGCTTCCCGCGCGACGCCTACGACGCCTGGATCGCGCAGGGCCTGCCCGTCGGCAGCCCGCAGCAGGTGATCGACGCGATCATGCGCCGGGTCGAGCTGCTCGGCATCGACAGGTTCATGGGCCAGATCGACGTCGGCGCCCTTCCCTGGAACATGACCATGGAGTCGCTCGAGCTCTACATGACCGAGGTCGCCCCGGTGATCAGGCGCGAGACCGCCCCGAAGCCCTCCACCCCGATCGCCCTGTGACGACCGTCGGCATCCTCGGTGCGGGCAAGGTCGGGACCGTTCTCGCGCGCCTGACCATCGCGGCCGGCTACCGCACGCTCATCTCGGCCTCGGGCGACCCCGCCGCGATCGAGCTGATCGTCGACGTCCTCGCCCCCGGTGCGACGGCGAAGACCTCGGCGGATGCGGCTCGCGAGGCGGACCTCGTCATCCTCGCCCTGCCCCTCGGCAAGCTCGGCTCCCTCCCGATGGCGGAGCTGGCCGGGAAGATCGTGATCGACGCCACCAACTACTGGCCCCCGACGGACGGCACGATCGAGCGGTTCGAGAGCAACCCGGACTCGAGCTCCGTCGTCGCCGCACTTCTGCCCGCCTCGCGGGTGGTGAAGGCCTTCAACCACCTCGGGTACCACGAGCTCGACGAGGACGGCCGCCCGCAGGGCGCGCCGGACCGCCACGCGATAGCGATCGCGGGGGACGACGCCGAGGCCGTGCGGGTCGTCGCCGACCTGGTGGATGCGGTGGGCTTCGATCCGGTGGTCGCGGGACCGCTGGCCGCCGGCATCCGCCTCGGCCCCGGCGGCCCGCTGTTCGGGGTCTCCGCGCCCCGCGACGAGGTCGAGGACCTGCTGAAACAGAATGTTGATGGGGGAAACATCCCCGTCACATGACGGTGGGATGATCGCGGTATGGCGATCATCCTGGGCGACAACCAGTACGGCAAGGCCGAATCGCGCATCGTGCGCATCTACCGCGACAGCCCCCGGCACGAGATCCGCGACCTCAATGTGACCACGGCGCTGCGGGGGCCGTTCGCCCCGGCGTACCTCACCGGCGACCAGTCGAACGTGCTGCCGACCGACTCGCAGAAGAACACCGCGTACTCCTACGCCAAGGAGAAGGGCGTCGAGACCATCGAGCAGTACGGCCTCGACCTCGCCCGGCACTTCGTGCACGACGTCGAGCCGGTGGAGGGCGCCCGCATCGAGATCGAGGAGTTCGCCTGGGAGCGGGCGATCGTCGACGGCGAGGGACACGACCACACCTTCCTGCGCAAGGGCCAGGAGGTGCGCACCGCCGCGGTCACCGTCGACGCCACCGGCGAGTACGTGATCGGCGGGCTCAAGGACCTGGTCATCCTCAAGTCGACCGGCAGCGAGTTCGCCGGCTTCCTGAAGGACGAGTACACCACCCTTCCCGAGACCCACGACCGCGTGATGGCCACCTCGCTCGACGTGAAGTGGCGCTTCAGCTCAGTGGACGTCGCCTGGGACGAGGTCTACGCGGACGTCAAGCGGCTCATGGTCAAGGAGTTCGCTACCCTGCAGTCCCTGGCCCTGCAGCAGACCCTCTGGCACATGGGGACCGCGGTGCTCGAGGCCCATCCTGAGATCGTCGAGATCAGGCTCACGGCGCCGAACAAGCACCACTTCGACTACGACATCGGACGCTTCGGCGTGGAGAACAGGGGCGAGGTCTTCTGGGCCGCCGACCGGGCATACGGCTTGATCGAGGCGACCGTGATCCAGGATGACGCCCCGCCCGCGCACGATGCCTGGAAGTCCTCGGCCGGGCTGGCATGAGCGACCTCGGGGAGCGCGGCGATCTCGTCTGGCTGGAGCACAGCATCCGCCTGGCCACGGAGAACGTGCAGCAGGGCGGCGGACCCTTCGGCGCGGTCGTCGTGCGCGACGGCGAGCTCGTGGCCGAGGGCCGGAACCGGGTCACCGCCACCCTCGACCCCACGGCGCACGCCGAGGTGGTCGCGATCCGCGCGGCCTGCCAGGCCATCGGCGACTTCTCGCTGGCGGGCACGACGCTCTACTCCTCGTGCGAACCGTGCCCGCTCTGCCTCTCCGCGGCGCTCTGGGCCCGGATCGACCGGGTCGTGTTCGCCGCCGACCGCCACGACGCGGCCCGCGGTGGCTTCGACGACTCCCGCTTCTACGAGCTCTGGACGCGGGACCGCGACACCTGGGAGCTGCCGACCGTCGTCTCGCTGAGGCCCGAGAACGCGCCAGCCCCCTTCGACGCCTGGCTGGCGCACGCCAAGCGCACCGATTACTGACCGAGCACTTCGACCGGGTGGGTGATCGTCGCCTCCCGCATCCGATCATGCTATGCGACGACGCCGCTCAGCTCCCCCGGTACGTCGAGTAGGCGAAGGGTGAGAGCAGCAGCGGCACGTGATAGTGCGCGCCCTCCTCGGCGAGCGCGAAGGTGATGGTGACGTTCGGATAGAAGGACTCGCGGCCGTCCCGTTCGAAGTAGAGGCCGGTGTCGAAGACGAGCGTGTAGACGCCCACCGGGAGGGCATCCGGTCCCAGCGCCCCGATCCTCCCGTCGGCGTCGGTCAGGCCGACCCCGAGGATGTCGCCGTCCTCGGAGTGCAGCGAGACCGGCACGCCGGAGGCTGGCGTGCCGAGCGCGGCGTCCAGCACGTGGGTGGTGACCTGGCTCACCGGCGCCCCCTCACTGCAGCTCCTTCGCGTAGAGCCTCTCGAGCCGGAGCAGGGCGATCTCGCGCAGCTCCCGGCCGACGATCTCGAGCTCGGTGGCGTTGGGCAGCTCCAGCCGGCGCTCCAGCTCGGCGAGGATCTCGGCGCGGCTGCGGCCGGCGGCGCGGATGATGAACACCCGGCCGAAGCGCTCCTCGTAGGCCTCGTTGCCGGCCCGGAGCTGCTCGGCGAGGTCGGCGTCGTCATCGCCGAGGCCGGCCTGCTCGGCCCGGCTGAAGTCCTGCGCCGCGCCCTCGCCCCGCGGTGCCTCGCCGATGCGCGGATGATGCGAGATCGCCTCGTCGATCTCCTCGGCGCTGAGCGGGTCGGCCTTCTCCGCGGCCACCTCGAGCAGGCGCGCCGCGGTCTCGTACGGGCTCAGCGCGAGCACGTCCTCCGCCCAGCGCTCGACGCCGAGACAGGCGAGCAGATCGCTTTCGGTGACCTCGATCATCTGCCTAACATTACCCATGCCCGCAGCCGCATCCGCCGGAATCCGGCTCACCGGTATCGTGCTCGCCGCCGGGGCCGGAACCCGCCGTGGGGAGCCCAAGGCGCTGGCGCTCGACGAGCACGGCACCCCCTGGCTCGGCATCGCCGCCGAGCTGCTGCTCGATGCCGGCTGCACCGAGGTGATCGTGGTGCTCGGCGCCCGCGCCGAGGAGGCGCTGCACCTGGTGCCGCAGGGACCATACCTCCGGGTGGTGGTGGCCGCCGACTGGGCTGAGGGGATGTCCGCCTCGCTCCGCACGGGGCTCGAGGCGGCGACCGGCGATGCCGCGCTGATCACGCTGGTCGACCTCCCGGGACTGCCGCTCCCGGTGCTCCGGCGGGTTCTGGATGCGGATGCCCCGCTTCGCCAGGCCGTCTACGCGGGCCGACCGGGGCATCCGGTCTACATCGACGCCGGGCACTGGACGGCCGTCGCGGCGAGCCTCCACGGCGACCGCGGGGCCCGGGACTACCTGGCCGAGAACGGGGTGCTGGAGATCGAGTGCTCGGACCTCTGGGACGGGGAGGACATCGACGGCTGAGCGGTCGGCCTCGATCGAGCCGTGATCCGCTCGCCCGGGCCTCGGCGCCTCTCAGCCGTTGCCGAGCTCGCCGAAGTCCTCCCGGCCGGGAAGCGCCGTGATCCGCTCGCCCGAGGGGTCGACCACCTCTCCGAAGTAGTCGCGCGCGAGCTCCGGACGCGGCGAGACCATCAGGCACTCGGCGGAGGCGAGCACGACGTCCGGCTCGGCGACCCGAACCAGCGTTCCGGTGAGGAAGGTCTTGCGGCCCTCGACCCTGGTGACCTCGCCGGTCATCAGCAGCTCCTCGTGCAGCGGCGAGGCCCGGCGGTAGGTGGTGTTGAGGTAGGCGGTCATCCCCCATGCGCCCTCCTTCACCATGGCGACGCCGAAGACCTCGTCGAAGATCATGGTGAGGAAGCCGCCGTGGATGAACCCCGGCATCCCCTCGTAGCGCAGGTCGAGGGTGAAGCGCGACTCCACCCCGGACTCGGTCGGCACGACCTCGATCGGCGGGGAGAGGGGACTCGCGAGACCCCTGATCGGGTTGTAGTACCTCCGGTTGCGGACGGTGTCGTCGATCGTCGGCATCTGCAGCTGCGCCCGCGGGGAGCGCTCGAGGATCTCGGCCAGGGTCGCGGCGAGCCCGGTCGCCTCGGCGAACTCCTCGACACCTCCCTCGCTGCCGGCCGCCGCGCTCATGACCCGACGCAGCGCGTCGCCCAGCTCGACGGCCGCGCGCCTTCTCTCCTCGATCGAATCCACGTCTTCACCCTAGTCAGCCGCGCGTCGGTCGTCCGCCCGCTCTCGCCCCAGCCGGCGAGCCGCCCGCCTGGATGGCGAGTCGGGAGAAGTGTGGATGGCGAGTCGGGAGAAGTGTGGATGGCGAGTCGGGAGAAGTTGCGGGTCATCGGGGCGAGCGGGTCGCCATTTCTCCCGACTCGGGACGCGCCGCGCACGGGAGGCGGGCGCGGGAGGTGCGCGGGACGCCCGCTACACCGGCTCGAGCTCGTCGAGGTCGCGGTAGGCGCCGCCGATCTCGGCGATGCGGGCCCGGCCGGAGTCCAGGCGGGCGCCGAGCACCGCCGAGCCGATCAGGTTCACCACGCTCGCGACCGCCGCGTAGGAGTCGAAGGCCGAGACGCTGTCGACCGGGCACTCGATGAGCCGGTCCACCCGGGACGCGTAACGGCGGCCGCCGGCGTCGGTGAGCAGCACGGTCCGCGCCGGCGAGGCGGCGAGCGCCTCGATCAGGGCCGGGAACAGCGAGGGGCGACGGCGGAACCCCAGGACGACCACGACGTCCTCCGCGGCGAGGGAGGCGAGATCCTCGCCCACGGACTGCCCGGGCAGGGGCGCGAGCTCCACGCCGTCGCGGGCCTGGGCGAGCTGCTGGCGCAGGTGGAGGGCAATCGGGTAGCTGTTCCTGAAGCCGATCACGAGCACCCGGCGCGCACCGGCGATGAGGGATGCCGTCGGCCCCAGGTCGAGGTCGGTGAGGGCGGAGCGGAGGTTCGCCAGCTCCTGCTCCAGGTGCTCCGCGAAGCCGGCAGGGGGCGCGGTCGCCAGCGGGGTCCCCGAGCCGCGGATGGCGCGCACGTGGTCGCGCAGCTCCTCGGCGCTGTCGAAGCCGAGGCGGCGGTAGAGGCGGCTGACCGTCGCCTTCGAGACCCCGCTCAGCCGCGCGACCTCGGTCGCGTTGTACACGGCGAGGTCGGCGAGGTGGTCGCGCATGAAGTCGGCCGCGCGCTGCTCCTGCGGGGAGAGCTCGCGATAGCCGGCGTCGATGCGCTCGGCGAGGCTCGGCGCGGGCATCAGAGATCCCGCCCGGCCCGAGCGAGAACCGCGGCATGCAGGGCGTCCACCCCGAGCGCGACGTCCTCGACCATGACCGACTCGTCGGCGTGGTGGCTGATGCCACCCTTGCAGCGCACGAACATCATCGCCACCTCGGTGATCGCGGCGACCGCCATGGCGTCGTGCCCCGCGATCGAGAACAGCTCGAGCGGCTCGGCGTCGCCGGTGGAGCGGATGCCGGAGCGGATCACGTCCCTCAGCTCCGGGGCGCAGACCACCTCCGGCGCCACGTGCGTCTGCCTCACGTCGAGGGCGAGGCCGCGGTCCGCGGCAATGCGATGGAGCTCCGCGGAGATGAGCTCCCAGGTCGCGTCGCGCCCGGCCGCGGTCTCGTCCCGCAGGTCGAGGCTGAACTCGGCCTCGCCCGGGATGACGTTGACCGCGTCCGGCTGCACCTGGATATGGCCGACGGTCGCAGGGCTTCCGGAGGCGCGTGCGATCCGCTCGATCGCGAGGATCGCCTCGCTCGCCCCGAGCAGGGCGTCGTGCCGCAGCTCCCACGGGGTGGCGCAGTGCCTCGCCTCGCCGGTGAGGGTGATGCTCAGCCTGCGGGCCGCCGCGATCGAGGTGACCACGCCGAGCGCCCTGCCGGCGTCCTCCAGCCGCGGGCCCTGCTCGATGTGCAGCTCCAGGTAGCCGACCAGCGACTCCGGGTCGCGGGCGGCGAGGGCGATGTCGTCGAGCCCGAAGTCCTCGGCGGCCTGGCCGAGGCTGATGCCGTGCTCGTCGGTGAGCTCCTCCCAGTCCCGGTTCCAGCTGCCGGCGAAGGCGCGGGAGCCGAGCAGGGTGGTACCGAAGCGGGTGCCCTCCTCGTCGCCGAAGGCGACCACCTCGACCGCGAATGGCAGCTCCTCGGAGCGCAGCCGGGCGGCCACCGCGATAGCGCTGAGCACGCCGAGGATGCCGTCGTAGCGCCCGGCGAGCGGCACCGTGTCGAGGTGCGAGGCGAGCACCAGCGCGGGCAGGCCGGGCTCCCGGCCCTCGAGGCGGCCGCACTGGTTGCCCGCCGCGTCCTGCCAGGTCGCCATGCCGGCCTCGGTCATCCACTTCGCCGCCAGCGCGTTGACCCTGGCGTGCTCGAAGGAGAGGTAGACCCGCTCGATGCCGTCGGTGCGGGAGGAGTGGGTGGCGAGCTCGTCGGCCCGCGCCATGATGAGCTCCGCCTCGGTCACGCGTAGTACTCCAGGGCCGCATCGACGCCCCCGCCGACCGGCACGCCCACTCCCCCGCGCCGCAGCACCTGCTCCAGCGCGGCGAGCGTCACGAGCACGGCGTCCCGGCGGGTGTTGTAGCCCATGGTGCCGATCCGCCAGACCCTGCCGTGCAGCGGGCCGAAGGAGGTGCCGATCTCGATGCCGAAGTCGGCGAGCAGCGTCGCACGGGCGCCATCGCCGTCGATCCCCTCGGGGATCTGCACCCCGACCACGTTGTTCATCCGCACCGACTGGTCGCCGAACAGCGTCAGCCCGAGGCCGACGAGGCCGGCGGCCATCGCGCCGCCGTGCAGGCGGTGCCGCTCCCAGGCGGCGGGCAGCCCCTCCTCCACCAGCAGCCGCGCGCACTCCCGTGCGCCGTAGAGCATGCTCGTGGCCTCGGTGTGGTGGTTCAGCCGCTTGGGCCCCCAGTAGTCGAGGATCTGGCTGAGGTCGAAGTAGTTGGAGCGGATGGGATGCGCGGTCACCGCATCCCCTTCGGAGCGGATGCCCGCCTCGATGCTCTTGCGTCCGTTGACGACCTCCACCGCCTTCGCCGACAGGCTGATCGGGGCGGATCCGGACGGGCCGCCCAGGCACTTCTGCAGGCCGGCGGTCGCGGCATCCACCCCCCAGGCGTCCAGCTCGAACTCGTTGCCGCCGAGGGATGCCGTGGCGTCGGTGTACAGCAGGGCGCCGTGCTTCGCGCAGATCGCGCCGAGCTCGTCGAGAGGCTGGGCGACGGTGGTGGAGGTGTCACCGTGCACGATCGCGACGAGCTTGGGCTTCACGTCGGCGATGGCCGCCTCGAGCTCGGCGGCGGTGAACACCGTTCCCCACTCCCGCTCGATCACGTGCACCTCGGCGCCCGAGCGCTCGGCGATCTCGCGCAGCAGATGGCCGAAGCGGCCGAAGACCGGCACCAGCACCCTGTCCCCCGGCTCCAGCAGCGAGACGAGAGCCGCCTCGATGCCGGCGCGGCTGGTGCCGTCGACGAGCAGGGTGGCCTCGTTCGCGGTGCGGAAGACGCCGCGGTAGAGCTCCATGGTCTCGTTCATGTACTCGGTCATCGCCGGGTCGTACTGGCCCACGAGCCCGGCGGACATGGCACGGAGCACCCGCGGATCGGCGTTGATGGGGCCGGGCCCCATGAGCAGGCGCTGCGGCGGGGCGATGGGCTGGGCGGTCATCCGGGTCCTTACTGAGTCACATGTTTCAACTCTCCATTATACTGGAACAATTGTTTCATGTAGGTTACGCCTTCGGCGAGACCGCCAGGGCAGAACCTGCGGCTCGCGCTCCCGAACACGGCGACGATGATGCCGTGTTTACGAGCGCGCGGCCGCGCGTGAACGACTCGACCTGTTGGGGTCGCTCAGTCGACTCGGTCACGGTCACCGTGCCAGCCTGCACGCGTGCTCGCGAACTGCCGAGGTCCCGCCATCGGCTCGCTCGTCGGTGCCGTCTCGAGTTCGTTTCGCCCGCGAGAATGTCGGTGGTCGGAGGCACAATCGTTTCATGGAAGGCATCCTCGAAGCGATCCGGACGGTGCCGCCGCCTGCCTTCCACGCCGCCGGCTCACTCGACGTAGCGAGTCCCGACCGGCCCGACACCGCCGACTGGATCGACGTCGTCACCTGGGCCGAGCAGAGCGTCAACCGCATGACGGCGCTGCGGGCTCAGGCCATCGAGCTCGCCAGGCAGCAGGCCGTCGGCTCCTCGTCGAACAGCATGCAGCAGCGTGCTTTCGCCGCCGAGCTCGCCGCGGCGCTCACGATCTCCGAGCGCACAGCCGAGAACCTCATCGGCACGAGCCGGGTGCTGGTCGAGACCCTGCCGGCGACCATGACAGCGCTGGCCGAAGGCAGCATCGGGTACCGTCACGCCCAGATCATGGCCGACCAGACCGCCGGCCTCGGCCCAGCGGATGCCGCGGCCCTCGAGGTCGCCATACTCCCCCAGGCGCGCACCTCCACCCCGCCGCGGTTCGAGCGCCGCGTCCGCACTGCGCGCGAGCGGCTTCGCCCGGAAACCATCGCCGAACGTCACCGCAGCGCGGTCGACAGCCGCGACGTCCAGCTCGAGCCCGGCCGGGACGGCATGGCCTGACTCGTCGCGCACCTTCCGGCTCCGCAGGCCGTGGCGATAGTCGACAGGCTGACCACCGGAGCCAGGGCAGCGGCAGCGGGAGGCGACTCGCGTACCCTCGGGCAGATGCGAGCGGACCAGCTCGTGGCGCAGTTGCTCGCGACCCACCAGACAGCACCAGAGCAGCCGGCACCAGGGCAGCCGACTCATCCCGTCCCCTCTGATGCCGACCGTTACCGCGGCATCCGCCCGACCGTCGTCGTCACCGTTCCCGCACTCACCCTGCTCGGTCGCAGCGACGAGGTCGCGACGCTCGAGGGCTACGGTCCGATCGACTCGGAGACCGCACGGATTCTCGCCGGTGGGGCGACCAGCTTCATCAGGCTGCTCACCCACCCCGAGACGGGCGTCGCCCTATCGATCGGTCGGCGGCGCTATGCGGTGCCTCACGATCTGCGCACCTGGCTGCGGGTCCGCGACGGGACCTGCCGCTTCATCGGCTGCGGTCGCTCGGCCGCTCACTGTGACATCGACCACACGCGGGAGTGGCAGCACGGCGGCACTACCGATCACGAGAATCTTGCGCATCTCTGCCGACGACATCACCGCCTCAAAGGCGAGACCGCGTGGTCGGTCACGCAACTCGGCGGCGGTGCGCTCAGGTGGACGTCACCCGGCGGTCGCAGCTACGACAGCGCGCCCGAGACACGGTTCGCCGCAGTGGAGCGAGCGCGGCCGGGCGATCAGGCGTAATCCTCGACCAGACGCTGCCCTCTACCGGACGCTGCTCTCGACCAGACGCTGCTCTCGACCAGACGTTCGCCGAGGTCGATGAGGGCGAGGCCGCTGCCGCGCGGCCCGACCAGGCAGAGCCCGACCAGGCAGAGCCCGACCGGGCAGGTCGACCGGCGACCACTGCCGCTCCATGGCGAACAGCGGGACGCTGAGGCCGGGGGACGTCCGGCGATGCAGGCGAGACGCGTGTTCCAGCGGTGTTTCAGAGGAGACGACGGTCGTTGTGGTCGACCACAGCGGCCGTCGAGGCCGCCCCGGTTGACGAGAA